>Ga0187872_10001392_pt1 | contig 24738 bp, 23 predicted proteins | sample June2016WEW_16_4_FD_132973 | JGI IMG/M metagenome (GOLD analysis project Ga0187872, IMG submission 132973) | Peatland microbial communities from SPRUCE experiment site at the Marcell Experimental Forest, Minnesota, USA - June2016WEW_16_40 | ecosystem: Environmental > Terrestrial > Soil >...
CTCGAGCGCGAGTATCGCGCGACCTGCGAGGGCCTCGGTCAGTGTGTCCTCCAGAAGATTTCATTTCGATGCCGCGTTGACCGTCGAAGATGACGACAGCGATCCAAAGTGGTTCACGGGCCAATAGGCGAACACGGCCTTGCCGTAGATGTACTGCCGCGGCACCGGTCCGAACACCCGCGAATCGTTCGAACTATCGCGATGATCGCCCATCACGAAATAGTCGTCCTGAGGAATCCGCCGGGGGCCGTAGTTCGAGCCGTCGAGATAGCCCGCCGGAACGTACTGGTCCGGCAATTCCTCGCCGTTCACGTAGAGGTGGCCGGAGCGAATCTCGATCGCTTCGCCGGGAAGACCGACCACGCGCTTGATGAACGATTTCGAACGGTCCAGAGGATACCAGAAGACGACGACGTCGCCGCGTTCAATCGGCTCGAAACGATAGACAAATTTGTTGATGAAGATGCGCTCCTGGTCGCTCAGGAGCGGATTCATGCTGGTCCCTTCCACTTTCACCGGCTGGTAGAGAAAAATCATGACGACGATGGCCAGACCGAGCGCCACCGCGAGGTCCCGCGTCCAACTGCGCAGCTCGCGCCGCAAATGCGAGAGAGGGGCGGTTTCAGGCGCGCTCGCCGGTCCGGGATTGGATGCGTCCTGCATGCTTCGCTCGTACATTTATATCACGGCGGCAGAATGGAGGCAAAGCAGACCGGGTCGAAGTGCACGGGCAATATAACCTCGCCTCACTCGTCAAGCGCGAACCGGAGAATAGCCATCGACGCGAGAACAGCGGTTTCCGTGCGGAGGATGTTTTCGCCGAGCGAAGCCTCGTCGAATCCGGCAGCTTTCGCCGCGGCAATCTCTGCGTCGGTCCAACCGCCTTCAGGACCGATTGCGAGAGCAGCGACGTTCGGGCCGGCGCCGGGCGCCGCGCCGCGCAATGCTTCGCGCATGGAAGGCGCGCCGGGGCGTTCGGACAAAACGATTCTGGCGCCGGCCGAACACTGCGCGAACGCCTTCTCGGGAGAAACAGGCTCGCGAATCAACGGCGGGCTGAGCCGCCGGGACTGCTGCGCGGACTCAAGCAGGATTTTCTCCCAGCGCACACGGCGCTTCGACGCCGCAGCGATCAGAGGTTTGTCCGTGCGCGCCGCGGCCAGGGGAACGATTTCGCGCACGCCGAGCTCGGTGGCTTTTTCTAGGCACCATTCGAAGCGGTCGAATTTCACGAGCGAAAGCAGGAGATCGATCTGGACAGAAGGCTCGCGCGCGGGCACAAGCTCGACGAGCGCGAAGTCAATGCGACTCTCGCCGCGCTTCGTGAGCGCGACGCGCTCGATACGGCCGAGCCAGACGCGATGGCCGTCACTCAGCTCATAAAGCTGGCCGGGCTCGGCGCGAAGGACGCGCCCCAGATGCTCGGCGGCCTGTCCGCGAAGGGCGGCCGAGTGCGAGTCAAAACGCTCGACGAAGAAGCGGCGGCGCATCGCGGGATTGTAACCGAGACAGAGGCCCGGGGGAGCGGACTTCCTATCCGAAGATGTCTTTCACTTTGTCGAAGAAGCTCGAGGAACGCTCGACCGGCTTGTTCTCGACTTTCAACGACTGGTCGAGCTGCTCGAACAGGCGCCGCTGTTCGCGGGAAAGCTTGGACGGGATGACGACGTGAATGTTGGCGTACAGATCGCCCTTGCCGCCATGCGGGTTCGGAAGCCCCTTGCCTTTGAGGCGGAAGATCTGGCCGGACTCGGTGCCCTCGGGAATCTCGAGTTCATCCTCGCCGCGCAGCGTGGGTATCGTGATCTTCGCGCCGAGCGCGGCTTGCGGAACGCTCACGGGAATCGTGCAGTACAGGTCGGCGCCGCGGCGTTCAAAGAACGGGTGCTCCTTCACTTCGAGAAAAATGTAAAGGTCGCCCGAAGGACCGCCGTTCGTGCCGGGCTCGCCCTGGCCGGCCATGCGAAGGCGCGTGCCGCTCTCCACGCCGGCGGGGACGGGCACTTCCAGCGTGCGCTCGCGCTCGACGCGTCCCTGTCCGCGGCAGTCGGCGCACGCCTCGCGAATCACCTGGCCCGCGCCCTGACACGCCGGGCAGGTTCGCGTGATCGAAAAGAAACCCTGCTGATACGACATCTGGCCCCGGCCGCCGCAGGTGCGACACATGGTCGTGCCGCCGCTGCCGGGCTTCGCGCCGGTACCATGACAGGTCGCGCAGTTTTCGCGGCGCGACATACGAATCTTTGTCGTGACGCCGGCGGCGGCTTCCAAGAAACCGAGCGACAAGTCGTAGCGCAGGTCGGCCCCGCGCTGGCCGCGCGCTCCCCTGCCCCGGCGGCCTCCGCCAGCGAATACCTGGTCGAAGCCAAAGAGGTCGCCGAAGATGTCCTGAAATTCCTCGAAGATCGTAGCGTTGAAGCCGCCCGCTTCGAATCCCCGGTTGCCGAGACCGGCATGGCCAAAGCGATCGTAGACCGTGCGCTTCTGCGTATCGGACAGGACGCTATAAGCTTCGGTCGCCTGACGAAAGTTCTCCTCGGCTTCCGGACTCTTCTCCTGGTTGCGATCGGGGTGCCACTTGAGCGCCGCCTTGCGATAGGCGGACTTGATCTGATCCGCGGAAGCGTCGCGGGGCACGCCGAGGACTTCGTAATAGTCGGGTTGGTTGTTTGATGGCATCGCTAGCTAGTTATCGTGTCTCACGGCGTGCGCGGGCTTCGATTCCGGTGCGGTCGCGACGCGGACCATGGCCGGCCGCAGGACTCGCTCGTGAAACAGATAGCCGGGTTGCAGTTCGTCGATCACCACGCCATCCGCGTGCTCGGAGGTCTCGACGCGTTCGATCGCATGATGAAAGTGCGGATTGAACTGCTTGCCCACGGATTCGATGCGCGTCACCCCTTGCTTTGCAAGCGCGTCCCAGAGCTGCCGCCGGATAAGCTCGAAGCCTTTGCGGTATTCAGCGTTCGCTGGGTCGTTGTGGCCCATCAGGGCGCGGTCGAAGGCGTCAAGCACCGGAAGCACGTTCTCGACCAGCGATTCGACGCCGCGATGGCGCTCGTGGTGTTTCTCTTTCTCGACCCGCTTGCGATAGTTTTCGAAATCGGCCTGCCGCCGGACCAGCGTATCCATCATCTCCTGCTTTTCGGTAAGAAGCTTCTGAACCTGTTCGGCAAGCGAACCGGCCGCTGCGTCCTCCACTTGCCTCGAGACTCCGACCGCGGCTGGATCGGCCTCCTCGGAAGAGACTTCGTGGGAAGGCTCTCCGGAGAACACGACGTGAGGTGAACGCTCCTTCGACTTGTCCTTGTCCCGATCGCTGTGCGAAGACACGAAAATCAGCTCCCCTCTTCGTTCTCGGAAAAGAACTGCGCCATGAAAGCCACGGCTGTGATGACGCGCTCGTAGTGCATGCGCATGGGCGCCAGAATCCCCAGCGTCCCTTGCACCTGATCCTTCGAAGAATAGGACGCCGAGACGAGCGCGAGATGTTTTCCCGCAGCCGACATCTTGTCGAGGCCCAGCTCGACGTGGACTGGCTCGGGCGCTTCGATGCAACCGCTCAAAAGCGCGATCAGCCGGTCCTTCTCCTCGATGGCCTCGAGGAGTTCGCGCAACTGCTCCTGGTTCGTGAACTCGACGGCGGAAGCGATCTGGGCTGCTCCTTCGACGTACACCTTGCGTTCGGCGCTGTCGCCCAGCACGGATGGATCGCAGAGCATCAATGCGTCGTCTGCAAGGCGGCCGTACTGCTCGCGATCGCGCTCGACCTGCGCGCGAAGGTCTGCGCGCATGGCCTCCAGCGTCCAGCCGACGTAGTGCCGGTTCAGATGGGCGGCGATGCGATCCAAATCTTCCTGCCGGAACGCGCGTTCGGGCCGGATCAGCTTATCGCGGGTCTGGCCGCCCGTCGTGACAAGAACCACGAGCACGCGATTTTCCGGCACGAGCAGAAATCGTATGTGCTCGACGACGCTGCGGGCGAGCGGCGGCGAAATGAAAATGCCCAACCCTCTGGAGACGGCCGAAAGAACGTGGCTCGCGCGCTCCATCACTGCCTCGGGCGTCTGGGCTGACTCGAGTTCCCGGCGAATCCACAGCCGGTCTTCGGGGCTGGCGGTAGCGGGTGCCGCGACCTGCTCGACGAAGAACCGGTACGCCGCTGCCGTCGGCACCCGGCCGGCAGAGGTGTGCGGCTGGTAGAGGTAGCCTTCTTCTTCCAGGTCCGCCATCACGTTGCGGACCGTCGCAGGGCTCAGCGGCTCAATGTGGCGGCGCGCAACGCTGCGCGAGGAAACGGGCTCGCCCGTCTCGATGTAAGTGCGCACCACATCGGTCAAGATCTGCTGGTGACGCTTCTGCTGCAAAATCGTCGAACTCATGGATTCCTGTGAGATCTCCTCGCGCCTGCCGGTGACGCCGGAGAAGAACAGCCGTTCGCTGCCTAATGAAAGTCTAAACGCGGTGAGGAATTGCGTCAACTTCGGCGCACGTTGCGCTCGCGCAAGAGCAACAGCGCCTCGAGTATCGGGCTAAAATAGTACCGGGCACAACCTCGAAGATTGTGCCCGGCTGAAACGCAGAGACGGAATCGGGGGAGTTATTCGGGCAGCGCCGTGGCCTCCGGCATCTGGAGCTTGGCCTTGGCGAGTGCGCGAACGATATTCGACTCGACCACCTGTTCGGACGTGTTGCGCACCGTCGCCAGTTCGCTCACGAGAAGGTACTTCGCTCGCTCGAGCATCTTCTTCTCGCGGAACGAGAGCGGCTTTGTGCGGCTGAGGGCAACCAAGCCCTTCAGGACGGCGGCAACTTCCATCAGCGATCCGGTACGCATGCGGTCGGAATTTTCCTTGAAGCGGTGCTTCCAATCGTGGTGGGAAGCGGAGCGGCCTTTTTCGAGATAGGAAATCACCGCGCCTGCCTGGGTGGAGCGGATAATGGGTCGCAACCCCACGCTTTCGATGTTGGCCTGCGGCACCATCACCTTCAGTCCACTCGAAAGAATCCGCAACATGTAAAAGCGTTCTGATCTGCCGTTCACGTAACCGTAACTGATTTGTTCGATGAGCCCGACACCGTGGTTCGGATACACGACTTTTTCGCCTAGCTTAAAGTCCATAAGTCGAAGTTCCCTCCCCCGAACTGCATGCTTGAAGTTTAGGCTCATCGTGAAAGCGGCGTCAAGTTTTTCCGCTGAATTCCTGCCGGGCCAAACTTCAGAAAAGCGGCTCTTTCTGCGGGGTTTGGCAGCGCAATTGCCCTATAATTGGGCACGTGCTCATCCTCGCCTTAGATACATCTTCGCCCTCCGGGAGCTTGGCCGTACTTCGCGATGAGAACGTCGTGGGAACGGTCTCGACGTGGGCGCAGGAACTCCATTCAGCGCGCGCCTTTCGCCACCTCGAATCTCTTTTGCAGGAACTCTCGCTCGGCCTCGATGCCTTCGATCTGTTCGCCGTCGCGGCCGGACCCGGCTCGTTTACCGGATTGCGTGTGGGCCTTGCGGCCGTGAAGGGCTGGGCGGAGGTTTATCAGAAGCCGATCGCGGCCGTCAGCGCCCTGGAAGCCATTGCAACACAATCACCTCGGGCACGTTCGGGCGCTTCGCTGCTTGTATCGGTACTCGATGCAAGGCGGGGGCAGATCTATTTCGGGTTCTACCGCAGTGTGAACGCCGGCGCACGGAGTCGCCTGGCACTCGAGGGTGAGGAGTGCGTAGCGACACCCGAGGAGTTCGCGCAAGCATTGCAAGCGCGCGGATCGCAGCTGGACCTGGCGATCGTGACGCCCGCGCCGGAGCTGGTCCGCGCAGCCTTGTCTCGACTTGAGACGGCTGGCACGCCCCCCTGGAGCATATCCGTCGACGAGGTCTCACCCATTCTCGCGCCCCACATTGGGCGGCTCGGCTACCTCCTCGCACAGCGCGGGGAGCTTGCCAACGCGCTCACCCTGGATGCAAATTACATCCGGCGGTCCGACGCGGAAGTCCATCGGAAGGAGCCGCGGGGGTCTTGAATGAACACACGCCCGATTGAGGATCGCGACGTGGAGCATATCCTCACGATCCAGTGGGCGTCCCCTGAGATCGCGCAGTGGACGATGCGGGATTACGCTCGCGTCGCCGCGGGCGAAATGACCGGATGGGTGGTCGAAGAAAACGCGACTGTCATCGGATTCCTGGTCGCGCGCCGCGTGTTGAGCGATCTCGAGATCTTGAATCTGGCGGTGCGTCCGGACGCGCGCCGGTGCGGGGTGGGTGCATCCCTTGTCCGCGAAGCTCTCGCATGGGGTAAAACATTCCGGGCGGAAAAAGTCCTGTTGGAAGTCCGCGCATCCAACCTGGCCGCGTTGCATTTCTACGAGCGCCACGGATTTCGTGCAACCGGGCGGCGGCCTCGCTACTATGCGGGCCCGATCGAGGATGCGTTGCTCCTGACCGGCACGATCGAGTAGCGGTGAGCGAGACTGGTCCAAGCCTAGCTGTTGGGATGGGAGCATGAGCAAATTTGACGTGGCGGTCGTCGGCGGTGGCGTGATCGGCGCTTCGATCGCATTCGAACTGGCGGCGGAGAAGTTTCGTGTAGTGCTGCTCGATCGCCAAAAGCCGGGACAAGAAGCATCATGTGCCGCGGCGGGAATGCTGTCGCCCGCGCCGGATTCGCCTCGAGACATCCCGCTCGTTCCCCTTGGACGGGAAAGCCTCGCGCTGTATCCCCAGTTTGTCTCCGCCATCGAGGAGGCGTCTGGGCAAACGACTTCCTGTATGCACGAGGGAACGCTCGAGATTGTCTTCGCACCAGAGGGCGAGGCCGAGTGCGATCGGGAGGTTTCCGAGTATCGCCAGTTGGGGCTGGCCGCCGAACGGATTCCAATCGGCACGGCGCGCCAATGGGAAGAGTCGATCAGCCCGGACGCGCGCGCGGCCGTCTCACTTCCCGATGAGGGCACGGTCGAGCCCGGCCTGCTAATGGAGGCACTGCTTGCAGCCGCGCGACGCCGCGGCGTCGAGATTCGCTCGGATTGCCGCGTCACTGGGTTGCTGCGCGAGCGGGACCGCTGCGTCGGTGTGGTCGCCGGCGGCGAGGAGATCGCCGCCGGATGCGTGGTCGTTGCCGCCGGATGCTTTTCCGGCGAGATTGCCCCGGACATGGAAGTCCTGGCTCGCTATGCTCCGACGCGCCCCGTGCGTGGACAGATGCTGGCGCTTCGGCCCGACGCCCCAATCCTTCGGCGGGTCCTGCGATCCGAGCGGGGATATCTTGTGCCGCGCCGGGATGGCCTCGTCGTCGCGGGAAGCACAATGGAAGAGGCGGGCTTTGAGAAGCGCGTCACGCCGAAAGGAATGCGCAAGATCCTCGACGCTGCGTTGGAACTGTGCCCCGGACTTTCTGGCGCGGAGATCGTCGAAACGTGGTCCGGCCTGCGACCGGGCACGCCGGACGATCTCCCGATTCTCGGCCCGACGGATATCGAAGGCCTGCTGATCGCCACCGGCCACTATCGCAACGGAATTCTTCTTGCGCCGGTCACGGCGAAGCTCGTCCGGGAGTGGATCGTAAAGGGTCGCACGGATTTCAATGCGGCGGCGTTTTCCCCGTTGCGGTTTGGCCAGCGCGAAATAAAGACTCGAAGCGCAGCCCAGCGCGGTGACTAGCGCGTCAAGCAGCTTGGGTTTCTGATTCGGAATCAGAACGGGATTTTGTTGCGCTGGGGTTCGCGGTTGGGCGGACCTGGAAGTGTGGAGGCTTGCCCTGGGCTCGTGAACTGGACTTTGTCCGCGTCGAGCAAGATCGGCCGATCGATGACGGCTTCGACGGTCGAGCCGCGTGGTAATTCCGCATCCGGACCGCGTGAGAGTAAAACCGCGCCAAGTCCTGCGGCAGCTCCAATTCCTGCGCCGATGCCCGCGCCCCTGGCGCCCTGACTCGCGATGGCGCCGATCCCTGCTCCGGCGGCGGTTGTCTTGACGACCGTGCCCACATCGGACGCTTTATCCGAGTCGCCGACAACTTTTCCTTCGTTGTTCACCGTCTCGCCACCACCCGTCCCTGCACCGCTCGGCGATGCATTCAAGTTGACCATGTAGGAGTTCGGGAGAATCATTGTCGTCAGCTTGATCGCCAGTTCGCCACGTCCCTTGACGCGCCCGGGCCGCTTCGATTGCGTTACTTCGCCGCTGACGTACGAACCTGCGGGAATCGCCACCTTCCCATCCACCATCACCGGGAAGAGAGTTTCAAAATACACGGGGTCGCCGGGCCGCGCGCTCCGCGTAGAAATGCCGTTGTGCAACACGAGCGGAATGTGCGTGCCCGTCGGCACCTGAATCTGCACGCCTTTCGCAGGAGCGGGTGTCGTTGAGACGGCAGGCGTCACTGCAGGCGCGGCGGTGGAAGCCTGTTGTGGCGTCGCTGCGTTCCCGGGATTTGCGGGCGCTGCCGGCATCGGGCCCGGATCCTGAGCCCATACCGGGAGCGCGAGTCCCAATATCAAGAAAAAGATTCCTGGCCAATGCGAGAAAACCGGACGCCTGTTCATGCATTTCCCCCGCGTTCTGTCCCCCAAAAAGATGCCTCCCCGCCACGCCGAGATGCCTTGAGGGTAATTCGATCGCGGGTCCGCTGGCCACTTCTTTTTCGGCCGTAAATGCAACGCCGCGGCTTCCCGGCACGACGGAGTGTACGACTGGGCACGCTCGATCCTACTGAGCATCTCCGGCACGTATACTAGAAGTCTATTCGGGCGGCTCTTGGGATCTCGAGAATGCCATTTCGATTGTGGAAATCCCTGCGCGGTAAGACTCTCCTGATCGTTCTGGCAGCGCTTGTGGGCCTGGTCGGCGGCCTCTATACGCTTTCGCGCATGGTGCTGCTGCGCGGATTCTCGAACGTCGAAGACGACTTCGCGCGCCAGAACCTCGAACGGGCATCGAGCGCCCTTTCGAACGAGCTCGAAACTCTCCAGCGTACGGCGGATCAGTACGCGGACCGCGACCACACTTACAAAGCCCTGCGCAGCGGGGATCCCCAGAAAGTCGCCGCCGAATTCCCCGGCCCGGCGTTCGAACAACTGCGAGTGAACTTCGTCGTCGTGCTGGACACGGCGGGGCGCACGGTCTTCGCGAAAGGCTTTAGTCTGGTCGGCATGAGCGAGGCGCCGATCCCGGCTGACCTTGGGCGCCATCTCGGCCTCGGGTCGCCTCTACTCACTCATATCGGCGAAGCGAGCGACGTGAAGGGCATCCTGATGCTGAAGTCCAGCCCCTTCCTGGTCGTTTCAAGTCCCGTGCTGACCAGCAACGCCGGAGGACCCGCCGCCGGCATCTTGATCATGGGCCGGGCGCTCGACGCCGACGCGACGATGCGCCTGGGAGAAATGACGCACATGCCGGTCGAGATCGCGCGGCTCGACATGGGCGCGGCACCGCCTGATTTCCGCCAAGCCGCCGACACAATCTCGGACCAGCGGCCTGTCGTGATACATCCCAATTCGAAAGACTCTGTCGCTGCGTACGAAGCGCTCCACGATCTCTACGGAAAACCCGTCGCCATCCTCCGCATTCTGCTTCCGCGGAAGATCTATCGGCAGGGTCAGGCCAGCTTGTTGCAGTTCTTGCTGCTCCTGCTGGCGGCCGTCCTGGCGTTTGGCGCAATCACGATGTTTCTGCTCGAGCGAGTCGTTATCTCGCGCATGGCGGAACTGAGCGACAAGATCACGCTGATCGGCACGAGCGGCGACCTCGGGGCGCGTCTGCATGTCTCGGGCAAGGATGAACTTGCGTACCTCGGAACCGCGATCAACAGCATGTTGGAAGATCTCGAAAGGGTCCAAAACGAACGCCACAAGGAGCGGGCGCGGCTCGCCGTGATGATTGAGAAAATGCCGGCGATCATTTGGACCACCGATACCGGCCTGCGTTTCACCCATAGCACGGGCGCCGGCCTCCAGGCGCTCGGACAGCACCCGAATGAAGTCGTCGGCCAGTCGCTATTTCAATACTTTGCCACCGAAGACTCGAAGTTTGCTCCGATCGCCGCCCATCGCAGGGCTCTTGCGGGCGAGACCGTCTCATACGAGCACGAATGGCAAAAGCGGGCCCTCGATTGCTACGTGCAACCTCTTCGCGGCAGCGACGGCAGCCTGCTGGGCGTGATCGGCGTGGCGCTCGATATCACCGATCGCAAACACCTCGCGGACCAATTGCGTCAGTCCCAGAAAATGCAGGCCGTGGGAGAGCTGGCCGGAGGAGTCGCGCACGACTTCAACAATCTGTTGATGGTGGTAAAGGGCCACGCACAACTTCTTCTCGACCGGCTGCCGGATGGGTCTGCGCTGCGGCAAAGCGTCCAGCAGGTGGAGAAAGCCGCCGATCGTGCCGCCTCGCTCACGCGCCAGTTGCTGGCCTTCAGCCGCAAGCAGGTGCTGCAACCGCGCGTGCTCGACATGAACGACGTCGTCGCGGGAATGATCAAGATGTTCTCACGCGTGATCGGCGAGAACATCGAAATGGCCTTCCTGCCCGGCGCGAACCTGGGCCGCACGAAGGCGGACCCGGGACAGATCGAGCAGGTCCTCCTGAATCTCGTCGTCAACGCGCGCGATGCTATGCCCAAAGGCGGCCGCCTGACCATCGAAACCTCGAATGTCCATCTCGACCGCAGCTACGCCGGCACGCACGCGAGCATCGAGCCGGGCCCCTACGTAATGCTCACGGTCACCGACACCGGCTGCGGAATGGATGCGGAGACGCAATCGCGCATCTTCGAACCCTTCTTCACCACCAAGGGTCCGGGCAAAGGCACAGGCCTGGGTCTCGCCACCGTGTATGGCGTGGTCAAGCAGAGCGGCGGGTACATCTGGGTCTACAGCGAAGTCGGACACGGGAGCACGTTCAAGGTCTATCTTCCGCAAGTCACCGCTGAAGTCGACAAGCCGGCCGAGAAGGAGACCGCGGGCTTGTCACTGGGCACCGAAACCATTCTCTTCGTCGAGGACGAACAGAGCGTTCGCGAGCTGGTCTGCGACTACCTCAATTCCGCCGGATATCGCGTCCTCGAAGCCGGCGACGGAGTTCAGGCGCTCGAAGTCGCCGCAGCGCACACCGGCGCCATCCACATGCTCGTTACCGACGTGGTCATGCCTCGCATGAGCGGCCGCGACCTCGCCACCCAGTTGACGTCCGAACGCCCCGGCCTGAAGGTGTTGTTCATCTCGGGCTATACCGACGACACGATCGTTCGCCACGGAGTGCTCGATGGCGGCGTAGCTTTCCTGCAAAAGCCGTTCAATCTGAAGTCGCTCGCCGAGAAAATTCGCGAGGTTCTGGCAGGGCAAGTGATTGCCAAGTCTTGAGCCCCGCCGTGAAGGACTCGACCCGTGCTACCATACACGAGCCTTAGCCGGAGCTGATGATGACGAGGTTTTCGACAAAAAGAACTCTAACGTACGGCTCTTGCATCGTCCTAATGCCGGCGGTCTTGTTGCTGGGCTCCTGGACGGCGCGAGCGATGAAGTCGCCGGTTCCGGAATACCGGCTGCGCCTCTATCACACGCATACGAATGAGCGGATCGATGTGGTTTACCGCCGCGGGGACGCTTATATCCCCGATGCCATCGGGAAGCTCGATTACTTCCTTCGCGATCACCGCACGGGTGACGTTCATCACTACGATCCGCGCGTCTTTGATCTCCTCGAAGATCTGACCTCGGCCGTCGGGCACGCCGACCAGGAGATCGACATCATTTGCGGCTACCGCACGCCCTGGAGTAACAATTTTCTTCGGACCCACTCGTCGGGCGTCGCAAAGCACAGCCTGCACATGCAGGCCGAAGCTATCGACATTCGTATGCCGGGCGTGGACACCTACAAGCTTCGCGAGGCAGCACTGTCTCTCCACCGCGGCGGCGTTGGGTACTATCCACAGTCTGATTTCGTGCATGTCGATGTTGGCCCCGTGCGGCAGTGGTGTTTAGGTTGCACTGCCAAAGAAGGAAGGGGCGACTAGCGCAGGTACCCGTAGCCTTTCGCAAGCACTCGTTCTAATGCAGCGTCGTGTCCGTAGATGTCCTCGAAGAAACGAACCTCGCCGTCTTCCATCACTACCGCCGTTCCGTAAACGATTAGCACGGGAATGGGCTTGTCCAGCATGACCCGCGTTGTTTCGTCTCCGGACATTGCCGCGCGAATGTGGTCTGCGTCCCACCCAGGCTTGTCTCGCAGCACCCATGCCGCCAGCGTGACTGGATCTTCCACGCGGATGCATCCGTGGCTGAAATCGCGCCGGGATTGGGAGAACAGCGTTCGGGCGGGTGTGCCATGCAAATAGACGTCGTGCGCGTTCGGCAAATCGAACTTGATCAATCCGAGAGAGTTGTTGGGGCCCGGCTTTTGGCGGATTTGCAGTCTGCCCGAATAAAGCTGTTTCTGCATTTCCGCGGTGAGAAGGCCATCGCTCACGACCCTTCCGTTTCTGTCCACAATTTCGTAAGAATGCCTGGCAAGGTAGGATGGATCCTTCTCGATTTCCGGCAGTAACTCGTCCCGCTGGATATCGATCGGGACGTTCCAATAGGGCCGAAAAATCACGGACTTCAGTTCGCTCGAGAACACCGGCGTCTGGTGCCGATAGGACTTTCCGACCACCACTTTCATGGACAGCACCCACTGGTATTGCTCGTTGTCTACCCGCAGACGAAATTCGGGAATATTCACGGTGATCGGGGGGTGCTCGAACTCGCGAGGCGCCCATCGCCAACGTTCGAGTGTAAGCTGAAGTTGCTCCACGCGGCGGCTTAGCGGCGTATTGAGCTCTCTCAACGTTTCCGAACCGATTTGGCCGGTTGGGTTAAGACCGTGCCGTTCCTGAAAATGTTTTACCGCGTCCACCAAACTTCCTTCGTAAACCTGCTCGGGGGCCGGTTTCTGGTTCGAGGGGAGGTCCCCGAGCAACTCCAGGAGGCGGACGAGCCGCGGGACACCGCTATAGGTATCGCCCGGTTTGACGGTCTTCCGCGGCACGGGCAGCAATTCGCCGTCGTCCCGGCGAGCGAGATCCCGATAGACGCTTAATGCGTCGATTGTGCGTCGGTACGCGGGGAATGGCGGCTCAGCTGAGCGTATTACGGCACCGACGTCCTCGGCGCCGATCAGCCGCTGCCGCAGGAACTCGGATAGATCCAGCTTCTCTTTCTTCCCGATTTCGAATTCGAAGTCGAATTGGCGCGGATTTACGCGCCCGGAGTACAGGTCGGACACGTACCTCATCACTGATACGGTGACGGCAAGGTCGAAGCGGACCAGATCGGCCTCCAATGGTGGTTTTGATTGCTCAAGGGCAGCAAGGCGCCCTTCCCATAGCCCGCCGTCGTAGTCCTCAGGATTCAAACCTTTATTGTCAGCATTTTCCAGCAGGTGGATCATCGCCAGCGATTGAGGGGACGGTGCGCGATCCCGTACCCACGGAAGAACGTTGTTCCCCGTGCCGTAGAACTCCTCCACCTCGCGTCGATGAGGTTCGAAGTTCGGCCAATGAAGGTCGGGAAGCTCGCCGGCGCGAATGTAGCCCTGTAACTCCGCCTGCGCCTCAGCCGTCAGCTGGCGTTGCCGCGTCGTTTGCGCGGAATCAGCGCGTGCATTGCGCGTCTCCGCCCGGCTCGTGCCTTCCCGGCACTCGCAGATAGGTGCAGAAAGAAGGGCAAGGCAACACACAAGATGAGGAATCCGAATCACACAGATCAACCTCTTTCAATCGGCAACGAAACCGCGCAGGATTAGATGAGGAAAACGGTCTGGCCGGTCAGTTCAAAGCGCTTGCGGCAGCGGATATTACGGCAGGCGACCAGGTTGTCGATGCGAACCATGTAGGAGCGCGCCTTGGCGAACTGCTTCTTGTCTTCCTCGTTCGCGCCGGCCGGCACTTGCGCCTTCTTTGTGCGCACCATCCAGCGGACCGGATAGGTGTTCTCCTGTCGGCAGTGCGGGCAGTTCAGCGGGATCTGCTTCGTCTCTTCCTTCTCGTCGTAGAAACGTTTTTCGTCCATCGTCCCGCCGTCCTAATGCCGCTAATCGCGCTTTCGCAGGCCGTCCAGACTCACGAAGCGGATGCCTGCACCCTTCCAGCGCGGCAGCCAGTGTTCGAGCGCCGCAACTGTGCGGCGGCGATCGCCTTCGAGCACCCGGAAATCGCCGTCGTGCAGCAGGACAATATCTCCTCCACGAGCGCGGCGCAAGCTCCGAATCACCTGCTCGAGCGGCCCCGGTCTCCAGTCCCGCGCCGATGCCGACCACATCACCACGCCCGCCCCGCCGCTCCTGCGCACCGCGCGGTCGAGCAGCGGTCCGCGAAAACCAAACGGCGGCCGCATCCATCGCGGTTTCTTGCCCGTCGCCCCTTCGATGGCATCATCGCACCGCTCGATCTCCGAGCGAATCTCCGTCGGCGAGCAGAACACGAGGCGCCGGTGCGTTTCCGTGTGATTCCCGATCGTGTGGCCGCGGTCGGCGATTTCCTTCGCGAGCGCGGGGAACGCCCGCACGTGCTGCCCCATCAGGAAAAACGTCGCGCGGGCGCTGTGGCGATCGAGCAAGTCGAGAAGCAGCGGCGTGACCGCGGGGTTCGGGCCGTCGTCGAAGGTCAGCGCCATCGCAGACGGATCGCCGGTCTGCCGGACCGTGCGGCCGAAAAGCTCCGATGAGGGCGCAACCGCAGCCCACGCAAAAAGTCCGCTCGCGGCGCACACCCCGCCCGTTGCGAGCAGTGCTGGAATCGCTTCCATGACGAATCGAATTCTCGCACTGCCGCCAGGAAAACGCCACGCCGTTAGGTTTCGATTATGCCCTTTGATACGATTGCGGCAACTCAGGCGCAAAGATGGCGTCTCTCTCGACAAACGGCCGGCGCAGACTCCCGATGTGGTTTCGATGGACGGCAATGCTGTGGCTCACATTCTGGTTTGCGGCCTACTGGCGCACCTGGGGCCCGGCAAATTTCCTGCACTTCTGCGACATCGCCGTCATTCTGGGTTGCATCGGCGTGGCAAGCAACAGCGCGCTGCTTATCTCGAGCCAAGCCGTCGCTTCTCTCCTCGTCGATACGACCTGGGCGCTCGACGTTGCCTGGAAGCTTCTTTTCGGGCGCCACTTGATCGGCGGGACGGAGTATCTCTGGGACGCCCACTACCCGCTTTGGGCCCGGCTGCTCTCGCTCTTTCACCTCGTCATGCCGGTGCTGATGCTGTGGGCCCTGCATCGACTTGGATACGACCGGCGCGGGCTGCCGCTGCAACTGGGAATCGCGCTGGCGGGTTTCATCGCGTCGCGCTTCACATCGCCGGCAGAAAACATGAACTATGCCTTCGCCGACCCTTTCTTCCACCGGGCCTGGGGCCCGGCGCCGGTTCATATCGCAGTGATTTTTCTATTTATGCTCTTCGCCGTCTATCTTCCCACGCACCTGCTGCTGAAGCGCCTTTTCCAACCGCCACAATTGGGACACGCTGCCGGTCAGAATATTTGAAGAGAGTTATTCTCCGTGCCTGATGGCGCGCAGATCGATCCCAAGCTGCTGGCACTTCTTGTAAAGATGGCTTCGCTCGAGGCCGAGCGCCTTCGCCGTGTTGGTCATATGGTTCCGATTGCGTTTGAGCTCGGCAAGCAGCGTTTCGCGCTCGAAAGCCTCGACCCGCTGCGCCAGCGTTCCCGACGTAAGACCGCCTGCCGCCGCCCCTGCGCCGATCGCGGTAACTTGCGGCAACGCGCGCTCGACCGTCGACACCTCCACGGTACTCCCCAGCGCCAACAGCAGCACGCGCTCGACCACATTGCGCAACTCGCGCACGTTTCCCGGCCACGCGTAGCGCTCAAGGGCTTCGATCGCCTCGCGCGAAAAGCTCTTCGGCTTCCAGTGGTTCTGCTCGGCGAGTTGCCGGACGAAATGCTCGGCCAGCACGCGAATATCCTCGCGGCGCTCGCGCAACGGCGGCAGGACAATTGGAAACACGAACACGCGGTGGTACAGGTCCTCGCGAAACGTTCCCTGCCGCACCTGCTCCTCGAGGTTGCGGTGCGTAGCGACGACCACCCGCACGTCCACCGGAAACGGGTGGCCGCCTCCCACGCGCTCGATCTCGCCTTCTTCCAGCACGCGCAATAGTTTCGCCTGCATCCCGGGCGGCATGTCGCCGATCTCATCGAGAAAGAGCGTTCCCCGGTGCGCCTGCTCGAACTTCCCGATGTGCCGCGCAGCAGCGCCGGTGAACGAACCCTTCTCGTGGCCGAAAAGCTCCGATTCCATCAGCTCGGCCGGGATAGCTGCGCAATTCAGCGAAACAAACGGACCGCCGTGCCGCGGGCTTTTCTCGTGCAGCGTGCGCGCGATCAATTCTTTTCCCGTTCCGGTCTCGCCGCGAATGCACACGCGCGTTTCGCTCGCCGCCACGTGCTCCACTTGCGCCATCACCTCGCGCATCACCGGGCTCGCCCACACGATGTCGTGCCGGCCGAGACGCTGCTTCAGGTCGCGATTCTCTTCCTCGAGGCGCGTGAGGCGCATCGCATTGTCGACCGTCAGCAGCAGCTTGTCCGTCGAGATCGGCTTCTCGAGAAAATCGGAAGCTCCGAGCCGCGTGGCCCGCACGGCCATCTCGATCGTGGCCTGGCCGGACATCATCACCGTGGGCGAAGTGACGCCGATATTCTTGAAGTCTTCGAGGAGCGCGATGCCGTCCCGCCCGGGCATCACCACGTCGGAAAGGATCAGGTCGAAGCGCTCTGCCTTCGCAAGTTCGAGGGCGCGCGCGGCATTGTCGCAGACGGTCGCTTCGTGGCCGGCCAGGCGAAACGCGCGTGCGAGTGAGGCGAGCGTGTTCGCGTCGTCGTCGATGATCAGGATGTGGGCTTTGGCCGGCACGCGGGGCTACGCTCCTTCGTCGCGGGTTTCCGGAGCGCTGTGCACGTCTTCGGTTTCCGTTGTCGCTGCGGCCGAATCGCTTCTCTCGGTCCGCTCTACGCCTTCAGCAGGCCTCTCCGGGGCAGGCGGAACGTCTTCCGGAGCCGAAATCGGCGTCGAAACACCGACAGCTTGCTGCGCCGGCCTGGCCGGCAGATAGATATGGAATGACGTGCCGACGCCAGACTCGCTCTCGACCGAGATGCGGCCGCCGTGGTCGCTCACCACGGACTGAACGATCGCCAGGCCCAGCCCGGTGCCATGCTGCTTCGTCGTGTAGTACGGCGTAAAGAGCCGCTTGCACTCCTCGGGCGTCAACCCCGCGCCCGTGTCTGAGACCTCGAGACTCACGTCGCCATTCTGATGCGCCGTGCGGAGCATCAGCACGCCGCCCGAGGGCATCGCGTCCATCGCGTTCAACACCAGATTTTCGATCGCGCGGCGCAGCAGCGTCGCATCCGCTTGGATCGTCGGCAATCCCTCCTCCAAATGCAGCTCCGACGTAATCGGCGGCCGGCCGACTGCGCCGAATTGCGCCTCAAACAGCTTGACGACATCGCGGACCACGTCGTTCAGGTTCACCGGCGCGAGCTCGGGCTGCGGCATCCTCGCGAAATCGCTGAAGCGTCCCACGATCTTCTTCAGGTTCTCGATCTCCGAGAGCAGTATCCCGGTCGACTCGTGAAACACCTCTTCGAACTGGTCCGGGCCCCGTTCGCTGACTTGCTCCTTGGCGCGCTGGAGGTTCTCGACCGTCGTCTGCAATGGGAAGAGCGGGTTTTTCAGCTCATGTGCCAGCCGGCGGGCCAGTTCCCGCCACGCGGCGACGCGCTCGGCCTGCACGAGCCGCTCCCGTTGCTCGCTCAACTGCTCGACCATCTGGTTGAACGCGCTTGAAAGCCGGCCCAGTTCGTCGCGCCCGCGCACGTCCACCCGCGCGTTCCAGTTCCCTTCCGTCACTTCACGCGCGCCTTCGGAAAGCCTTCGGACCGGCCGCGTGACGCGCGCGGCTCCCCACCAGCTCAGCAACAGGCCGAAGAACAGGCCCATGGCGACCACGCCGAGCGCCAGCAACGCGATGCGCCGCTCCAGGGCCACCACTTCCTGCTGCGAGCTGCCCACCAGCAGCACGCCGAGCAGCTCCTTTTCCCTCCCCAGCAGCGGCAGGGCATGAAAAGCCTCGGCGCTTGCCGCATCCCCGCTCCAGAGGATCTTGAAAGTCTGCGGCTGCGGCGCGCTCCGCTCCCGCTCGATGAACGGAGCGAACCTCTCGGCTTGAGTGACAGGCCCTGATTGATCGAGCAGGTTCGTCGCCTGGAAGTTCGGGTCGAGATCGAGATAGAGGAGCGCGCGCATCCCTGCCGGAAGCACGAGCGAAGCCAGAAAATCCTTCCCCAGCCGCTCGCCGCCGACGATGTAAAGATTCTTGTCGCCCACGCGCACTGTGGACACGGCCATCAGGCCGACTGCGGGGCCATCCTGCGTATCGACTTTGGTTAGGAACGCCCCGAGCGGCGCCCAGTCCTCCGTCTGCGTCACCCAGTCCATCTTGTATCCGAAGCGCGCGGGCCACTCGTTCGAGGAAATGATCGAGCCGTCGCTCGCGACGAAATCGAGGAAGTCGAGTTGGTGCGACTGCGAGACGCCCCGCGCGTCGTTCACGTACACCGATACGTCCGCCTTCGGACGGCTCAGGTCGATGGCCATGCGCACGGTCGCTTCGGTGTCGGCGATTCCCTGCACGCGGTTATCGACGTCCTGCTTGCGCCGCTCGAACTCGCGCTCGAACTGCGCCACCAGCGCTTCGCTGTGCTGCTGATTCAGCGTGTCGAAGGCGTGCCGCGTCACGACGGTCACACCGACGGCCACCACGCTGACGGACAACAGCAGCGCGACGGTGAAGACGATGAAAAGTTTCGTGCGAAACGTCACGGCGATTCCTGTTCGAGCCAAACGTCCGCCAGCGGCCAGCCTTCGCCCGCTGCGGGCGCCTTCCAGTCCCGCACGCGCGCGCCCACGCCATAGACCTGCGGGAGCCACACGAGCGGAATCACGCGATAGCTGTCGACGATGCCGCGCTCGACCTCATAGATCTGCTGGGCCGATGCCCCTTCGGCCGGTGGCGCGAGCTCCAGTCCGGTTAGCGGCCCGATCGCGGCCATGGTATTCACCAACGCGGCGCGGGGATGCGGCGACGGCATTCGCAGCCGCATCAGCCTCCCGTCGTAACTTGCCGGACCGGACGGCTTCTCGGATGACCCCTGCGCCGTCAAACGAATTCCTGCCTCCCGCGCATTCACCACGATTCGCTCCGCGAGAGATCGCTCGAGTGAATCGCCGGAATCATATCCCAACACAATCTGAGGCGGATGGCCGATTTGCGACACGAGTTCCTTCGCGCCCGGCACGTCCGCGGCCGTTGAAAATAGAAACGCGGTGCCACTCGACCACTGCGGCAGCAGCCCGCCGGCAGGATCACCTTCCCGTTGCAGGATGAAGTTCACCATGGCGGGCCGGTCGAGCGAACGAGCAAGAGCTTCGCGGATGCGAGCGTCGTCCGCGGCGGGCCGGCCCGCGACGAATGCAAGCGCAACCAGTTCGTCCGGCTGCGACGTGCTCACGCGGATGCCTCGTTCGGTCGCGCGGCGAGCCTCTTCGGGCGGAATCTCCACCAAGTCGGCTTTGTCGAGTTCGAGATCGAGCACGCGGTCCCGCGCCGCCCGCCCCATCTCTATCTCCACCGAATCCACGAACGGACGGCCTGCGGCAAACCCCGTATTGGCCGCCAGCGTCAGGTGCTTCCCCGGCTCCCATTCGGCGATGCGAAACGGACCCGAACCCGCTGTCCCGGCAAACGTCCCGTCTGCATTGCGCCGCTCGTAAAGCAGCGCCTCGATTTTTCCCTTCGCGTCGGCTTCGGTCTGGTTGGCGGACGCCGCTGCAGGATCGAGCGAATTCGCGATCGCGCCGATTTCCAGACGCAGCGTCCCGCCGTATTTCGGCCGCCGCGACGGCTCCGCGCGCCCCACGCCAACAAGCGTCAGGCCGAGCACGAGGCCGAGCGTCGCGCTACTGGCTGCAACTCGCCGCAGCAATGTAGGCCTCGTAGTTTCCCGTATTCAGGTTGTGCACCACGGCGCGCGCCACCCCCTCGGTTCCCGTCCACCACAGCGACGTCACCGGCCCTCCAAACTCGGTCGGATTCCCCGACGCCGTGGCTCCCTGGCCATTCGCTTCCATCTCGTATCCCTGAACGAAATCCGCGTGCGTCCAATCTTCCTTCCCTGTCACCAGCACAACCGGACGGCCGTCGCACTGGAGAGAAACGTTCGCGGCGTCTCCTCCGAGGTCCGGCGCTCCCGCAACCAATGGTTCAATTTGCATCCACGCCTGCGTTGCTTGGCTCACGAAACCGCACTGGATCGCCTGCGGCTGCCGGAAATCCCCTTTGCATTCGATCCCGGGCAGGTCGGCGCGCCCGTTCGCCAGGCCCTGCGACACGTCGATGTGACCCCGCGCCGCGCGCAGCCAGGGCCGCGCTGGTGGAATGATCACAGCCTGCCCGATCTGCCACTCGGCCTCGTCGCGCGTGTAAAACACAAGCCGTCCCGGCTCGAGAATGATCATCGTGGGCGTTCCACCAGCCGCCCCCGGAAATAGCGCGAAGTCGAGAATCACTCCCGGCTGCTCCCACATGAGCTGCTGCTCGAGCGCGACTCCTCCCGCCCGTTTGCCGTTTTTCGCTCCCTTCGACACCGGGAAGATTGCCGTCTCCTCGTTCGCGCCCCGACGAATCTGCGTGACGATCAAGTACCCTTCGGTGCCTTCGGAGAGCGTCACGTCGACGTAGGCATCGACGGGCGCAGCCTCCGCAAGCCGAAAGCGGCGCTTCGCGAGCTCGGATTTCAGCCGCTCGTCAATGCCCGCCACATCGTCCGCGCTGAGTGACGAAAGATTGTTCACGGTCAGATCGATCGTCGCGGGCGGAGGCGCCATCGCGGTCACTTTATCGGCCAACGCGCGCAGCCCGCTCTCCCAATCCATCTGCTGGGGACTCGCCGCACGCGTGCGCGCGCCCGTGTGAGCCGCGGCAGCCAAAAAACAGACAAAGAAGATTGCGGGCGGGAGAAAGGAGAATCGGCGGGACGGCCGCATCGGCTTGTACGAACTGCACAACGTGTTCGTGGATTCGCATCATAGCACACCGGAAAATTTCTCGCGGGATTGCACCGGAGACCTGTTTCGCCGGCTGGGCGGCTTCGCCCCGCACTCGTCAGAATCGGGGTTCGGTGCGGCGGTAACGAACCCTTTTCCCTCCAAGCACGGGACGAAGCCGCCAGCAAGGGTTTTTGCCGGCGCTCTCTGATCCGGACTGACTGCTCCTCGGAGCCCTGGCTTGGAACCCGGGGCAAGCAGCCCGGACCAAAAAATTCTTACGGTTTCGCCTCCGCCGCCTTTGCCGGCGGGTCTGCCGGATCACCGGCGGTCACATCCTCCGCCGCCGAACGCAGCACGTCGTTCGTGAAAAAGAATTTGCCGTCATTCGGCACCAGCATGATCTGCACTTTGTCGGACAGCTTCTGCGCCACCGTGTACTGCACGAGCAGCGGATTGGCCTTGAGCGCGGCCGCCTGTAGCTGCATCTGCTCCGCCTCCGCCTGCGAAGTCACGCGAATGCGGTTCGCCTCGGAATCGGCGAGCAGGTTCTCGCGCTGCTGCTCGGCCTTGCCGTCGATCACTTTGGCTTGCGCCGCCGCCTCGGCGTTCTGAATCGTCGCTTCCTTCCGCGCTTCGGCCTCCAGGCGCGACTGCTCGATCTGTTTCTGCTTTAGCGGCAGCGTGTACTGCATGGCGTCCGATTCGGCCTTCGCCATGATCACCTGCGACTGCGCGTTCGCTTCGGCGCGCTTCACGTTGCGGATTTTCTCGGCCTCGGCCTGCGATTCGGCGATCCCCACGCGCTTCTGTTCGATCTCCGCGTCAACCGACGTGCGGTCGTCCTCCTGCTCCTTCAGCAGCAGGTCTTCGAGGCCCTTCGCGTACTCCTCCGGCAGCTCGACCTTCCGCAGCAGCACTTCCTTGACGACGATGGCGTCGCCCGCAAGGCGCTGCGTGATGATCTGCGCGGCGCGTGCGCGGAACTCCTCGCGCTTCACCGAGAAGACGTCGCGCACGATGTAGTCCGGCGCGATTTCGCGGAACGCGCTCAGCACCACCGGCGCCACGATCTCCGAGTCCACCGGCTGCGGCAGGTTCGCCTGGATGTAGTCGAGCCGCTGAGGGTCGATCCGGTAGCGCACCGTCACTCCCAGGCCGACTTCCAACCCCTCGCGCGCTTCCACGGTCAGGACTTCTTCCTTCTCGCCACGTACGCCGAGCGCGGACGTCGCAAAGATTCGGTCACGGATATCGAAGAACTGGACGCGCTCGACGAGCGGAAGTATGAAGTGGGTGCCCGCATAAAGTGTCCCCGGACGCACGCCCGAAATCTGGCTGATCCGCACGGCCGCCTGCCCGTCCGGTACGACGAGAATACTCGACCCCGCCAGACCCATCACGGCGGCGATCGCGACGAGCTTCGCCGCCGTGTTCAGCCGGATGGCGTGGCGCGGTCGCCTCACGACGACCACCGGCGCCGGCGTCGCGCCCGGTTCTGCCGTGTCGCCGGAACGCGGGCTGCGGCGCAGCATCCGGTCGAGTTCGTACGCCAGAAAGATGTCGTAGAGAACCATCCCCGCCGCGCACGCGGCCAAGCCAAAGCACCCAATCAGCAACAAATATTTCAGAAACAGCATGTCTAGCCTCCTTCTGCCCGCGACTTCAAGCTTGGTCCCGCGCTGGCTTGGGCCAGTAGGGGCACAGCATGCTGTGCCCGGCGAAAATCTTGGCGATAGGCCGCCCATCAACCCTGCGCTGTCATCCCGAACCCAGCCGCGCCGTCCGAGGAGGACAAGAAAGGGCTCCCGGGTCGACGGCGAGTCGAGCCCGGGAGATCAGTCGCGGGATCTGCTTTTCCCCCGTAGGGGCGGGTTTCAAACCCGCCCTCTGCGTCTGCCGGATCTTACGGGTGCTCCATCCTTTGCGCTCTTTGCAAAGGCTGGGTCTTGTTCTCATCCCTCGCCCCTACTCCCTCTTCCGTCCCCGTGCCGGCATCAACCGAATCAGCCCGCTCAGCGTGGCGTATTCGAGTCCCAACGCCAGTCCCAGTGCTGCAAGAATCGCTCCCGTCACTTCCGCAAATCCGATGAACCCGTCCATGGCCGTTTCTCCTGACTCTTCGAAGCCTTCGAAGAGTCGCCCTCAGAAAGCTTCTGTGGAGCCTTCTCGGGCGCGAGCGGGGCCGGGTTCCGCTCGCCCTACGCGCGCGAGAACTGCACTCGCATCGCCACACAAAAATGGATGGGAAAGAAAGAAGTTACTCCTGCGGAGATCGGCTCAATTCGTGGTGGCCCAAACACGCCGTGGAAAATGACACGCAGCGCAGCGTGAGCGAGCTGTCAGTCTAGGGATGTTGAAATGGATAAGGCGTGCTGGAGGTCGGGTCTTCCCCGGTCGCTGGAAAACAGCATGAGGAGCATCCCGGTGATCCAGATGAAATGGCTTTCGCGAGGGTAAGAATCCTCAATATAATCCCGTTCCAGGTGACGCGTTGACCACGCCGGCCCGTCGCCCATGGGCGTGCAACAGGAGCATGTTATGAGCCAAAAGGCATTCTCGCTTGTCGCTGGACTGATTTTTCTCCTGGTCGCAGTCGCGCACCTCTTGCGGCTTCTCCTCAGATGGAGCGTGATTCTCAACGGTTGGACCGTCCCGATGTGGGTGAGCGCAATCGCACTCGTCGTCGCGGGATTCCTGGCTTTCGAGGGACTCAGGCGACGCCTTTAGAAGATTTTCGATTCAGTCTGATAGAAGGCACATTTCGTGCGAACGCACCGATGCGCCATTGCGGCTTCTTCCCGCGAGCGGGGAGGAGCCTCAGTCTGAATTGCGGGGCAAACGTATTACTATCCCACCATGGTGCCGACGATGCCGATGACGATGCCCATAGCTAGACTCGGTACGGGACGTGCTCGTCGCGGACGCAGGCGCAGGGCACAGGGCGCCCAAAGTAAATGCCAGGAACAGTGCAGCCAAAATCCGTTTGTACATGATTTTCCTCTCGCTCTATGGGTTACTCGGGGACTTCACTATATCAATCTGGATCCTCCCTGGTCCGATGCAGCCGGATTGACTCCTCCTCAGGGGAATCTTACTTCCGCCACAGCTAATGATAAGAAAGACGAAGGCACATATCTGTTCACATTGAGACACCATCAAATCTGAAAATACGAAGGGCGTCCCCTTCGTGTTCCGATCGGTCTTGTTTAGCGTGCGGGCGGAGCCTTCGTTGCAGGCGCGGCTCCGGCGGCGTGTTTCGCCGCTGGCTTTGCGGCCGGCTCAGGCACCCAGTATTGGGGATCGGCTTCGATCCAGGATTTCTCAACGTAGCTCCATTCCGGAATCACCATCCAGATGTTGTCCTCGACGCTGGCCACGCCCTCCTCGGAAAGTTTGTTCATCCGGCGCCTTCCCTCGTCTCCCAGCGCAGCGCCGAAATCCTTCCCATGCGCCAGGCCAGTGTCCTCATCCTTGAGGGACGTCATCGGCACCAGCACAAGATAGGCGTCCGTCACACCATTCAGTCCTTCGTAAGCCGCCCAGGGGATGTTTTGGCCGCTCTTGAGGCTGGCGTCGCGATAAAGCTTCGTCAATTCCCCGAACTGTTCGACGCGACCGGGGCGCATATGGA
>Ga0187872_10001395_pt1 | contig 24693 bp, 19 predicted proteins | sample June2016WEW_16_4_FD_132973 | JGI IMG/M metagenome (GOLD analysis project Ga0187872, IMG submission 132973) | Peatland microbial communities from SPRUCE experiment site at the Marcell Experimental Forest, Minnesota, USA - June2016WEW_16_40 | ecosystem: Environmental > Terrestrial > Soil >...
CAGACCGGCCAGGGTCATGGTGCACAACAACATCGTTGAAGGTTCGGTACTCGGTCCTAATGTCAACCTGGGGGGAGGGTCGACTTACTGGGTTGTTCAAGGAAATGTTATTCGCGATGGGTTGAACGAGGGAGTTCTAGTCAACTCAAATGGTAATGCAGATCCAGATGATCCGAGATGTACGTCGACGGATAACTGCGGCTATAACCAGATACTCGACAACTGGATTTACGGCAATCACAAAAATGGTATTGATATCAACTCCAGCCGTAATACGATACGCGGAAATCATGTTTTCATGAATGGCGGCACCGGTCCTGTCGCCACGGGATCCGACCAATTCGGGATCCTTCTCTTTGGAGCTCAAGGAGAGACCCCCGTGTCGCACAACATTGTAAGTCAAAATGAGGTCTTCTCTAACAATACGTTTGGTGTGGCCATTGTCGCATCGCCGAGCGGCACAGTATCTTATAATATTGTGAGCGAGAACAGCGTGAGATACAACGGCAGTACAGCTTCGAGTGGCACGGCAGACGGGATCTTCTTGGAAGCGTACCAGACCGGTAATGTCCTGAACAATCTGATCAGTAACAATATAGTAGTTGGCAATACGCGCAACGGTATCTACTTCAATTTCCCTGTTGCTGGCACTGGACTTATGAGTGCGAATCAAGTGATAGGGAACCAGCTGCTTTACAATGGTCAATACGGCTTCCTAACCGACGGGAGTTGCTGCGGCGGCGGCGTGTTCGATGACTATGTCGTCAGTAATGTAGCGCTTGGCAATGGAGTGGGGCAGGTCGGAGATCTGGGAAGCAATCGCGCGGTTTATTCCAATAAGACCTCTACCACGCAACTGCTAGATGTCGCTACTGGCGTATATGGTAACAAAACGCCTACATCTATGTTTACAGTGAGCATGACTGGCATTGCGAATGACACCGCGGGGTTTAAGCACGCGCGTTTCGGGTCTAGCTGCACGGCTGCCGCAGGCGCCACTTGTTCGTCAACGTACAACTGGACAACCTGGTTTGCCGACGCAAACTACACGGCAACATGTAGCCTGACGGGTAACGTTGTGGGGACACCCGTCATTAGCAGAATCAGTTCAAAGCTGCCATCCGGAGTAACAATAATCATAGCAAGTCTGAGTAATACATCAGCCTCAGCTTCCGAGGTGGACTGTATAGCGGTACATGACTAGCTACTTTCCATCGGTTTGTTGCTATTGGGCGATTTCAACGGCGACGGCAAAATCGATGTCGCACTAACGGGCCCAGGCAGCGGCAGCACTGCCGGACCTGTCGGAATCATGCTCGGCGATGGCCACGGCAACTTTCAGTCACCGATTATTTCTACTGGCGTTGTCAATCCTCAGGAAATGCTCGCGGGCGATTTCAACGGCGATGCCAAACTCGGATCTCCTCATCAGTGATTTCAACACCTTTGAGACATATCTGCTTCTAGGCAACGGAAATGGCACGTTCCAAACTCCCGCTGTGGCCGCGCCGGACGAAGGTGTCGTTGCCGCCGCGGACCTGAACGGTGATGGGAATCTGGATTTGGCGATTGGCAGTCCTCCATCGGTCGACATCTTCCTGGGCAACGGGAACGGAACTTTTGTCGCCGACGGAAACTATTTATATGGCTTTTATCAGGCCGCCCCAAACCTCTCTTCCATTGTCGTAGCTGATTTCAACGGCGACAGCAAGCTCGACCTTGCGGCGCAAGGAACTGTGCTGCTGGGGAATGGTGATGGGACGTTCTCGGGGAATGCTTTTGTGCAAACGTCCACGACTTTGATCGAATCGCCCTATCAGGGCGTAACTGGTGACTTCAACGGCGACGGGAAACCGGACGTAATTTCGTTTACCCAGGGTACGGTTTATGTACTGCTCGGCGACGGTACTGGCAAACTTTCGCTCGCACATACCTATGTGCTTCCAGCAACGATCCAAACTTTGGCGACAGCGTCTCTGAGGAATAACGGTCTCTTGGATCTTGTCATCATCACGATCGACTCGAGCGGCGATTGGACTTTGAATGTGATGCTAGGGAATGGCGATGGAAGTTTTGGTTCGCCGGCATCCTATCCGCAAGGAGTCCCATTCGATCAATCAGGCCCCTCGATTGCTCTTGCAGACTTCAATGGCGATCATTTTCCGGATCTGGCCGTCATTTCCAACGGCCAACTGGAGGTGTTCCTGGGCAAGGGAGACGGGACATTTGGTCCGCCTGCAAGCTATTTTGCCGGTAGTGAACCCGGGTCGCTTTTGACCGCTGACTTCAACAACGACGGCAACGTCGATGTCGCTGTGTCAAGCGAGGCGGGCCTGGGCATTTTGCTTGGCAAAGGAGACGGCACGTTCAACCCGGTGGCTTTCTCGACTGTTCAAGGAGTGGGTCTCCTGTTCACCGCTGCTGATTTTAACGGGGACGGCAGTGTCGACATCATCACAGGCACCCTCGGTCTCCTAATCCTCTTGGGCAAGGGTGATGGAACATTCACGGCTCAACCGGTGTTCCAAATCAAAGAGACTGCTGGCACTGTACTTCTTGCCGGCGCGGCTGATTTCAACGGCGATGGCAAGCTCGACCTGTTCGCCGTCCAAGATGTGGGATATGTTTGGATGACTCTTGGGAATGGCGATGGCACTTTTGTGCAGACCCCACTCACCATCGGCACCGGGAACTTGAACCTCGCGCTGGTTGCGGATTTCAACCTCGATCATCGCCCCGACCTTGCCATCGGTGACAGCACTGCAATTGGGAATGTACACGGCACCACCAGCACCGGCGTGGCTACGCTTTTGAACGTCACCGCCCCGGCGGTACCGCCGGGGTTCCAGATGTCGGCCTCGGCACTTTCCCCTTCGACGGTGACGGCGGGAGGTTCGGTCACGTCCACGATCACGGTCTCGCCCATGGGCGCCTTCGGCGGAGATGTGACTTTCGCTTGCAGCACTATCACCCTCAATGGCTCTGCCGCAACGACAATGCCGCCCGTGTGCTCGTTCAGTCCCAATCCTGTAAAGGGCGCTTCCGGAACGACGACGCTCAAGGTCTCCACGACCCCGGCGACCAATGGGAAACTCGTACTACCGTTTGGGCGTCATTCTGGTTGGTCCTATGCCGTGTTTCTGCCTGTCTTCGGCATCGTGATAGGAGCAGGATTGAGGTTCAACCGAACCCCCCTTGGCCTCCTTCTGGTCACCATAGTGCTTTCGGGATTGATGCTCATGCCGTCTTGCGGGGGAAGGGAACTGGCCCGATTGGACCCGGCCAGGCAGGCACTCCAGCGGGAACCTACAACATCACGGTGACTGGCTCCGCAAATGGTGCTACGTCGCAGACCACGACTATGACATTCAATGTTCAGTAGTCAAGAATGCGGATGCCAAGCCACGGTCGGAAAATGGTTGACCGCGTGTAGCTGAAGCTATGCGCTGAGATGTGACTGGCGGCTAGCGACAAGTTCGGGAATACAAGGCGAAACCTTACGTCAACTCTCCCTTCAAGAGTGCCATTTGACTTAGCAACACCTTTTGGCTCGTAAGAGGAGCAGCCCGGTGTCCCCGAATTCTTGCAGCGTTGTCCCAAGAGTCCACGTCAGTACTGCCAGGCCACTCCCGGATACAGACTAGGCACGCGATAAGCCCGATACGCATTCGCAGCATTTGGATGCACGTCCATTTGCCAGACTATCTGGGCAGTGGAACTCTGCGTCACTTCTTGCACTTCTGACGCGGAGTCGCCGGTGGTCGGGGGCGCGGCCGCGTTGATGTCAAACTCGACATTTCCGTTGTCCAGTTGATTGATGCTGCCTCCCCAGACTCCGAAGTATCCCGGCAGATCTGCCCAGAACAGATTCGCAACCATCGCGCTTTCATCAACCTGAAATATCGTCGCGCGGGAATAGCACGAAATATTCGAAGCGGCGCCGCAGATTGTACCGCTTGTGTCCAAAACGCGATTATCTCCGTTATCCCAAATGGCCAGCGTGGTCTGCGACCCAGCCTGGCTTACGATGGATGGGAAATGCTGGAAAGAGAACCAAAGGCTGGGATCATCGCCTTGCGCCAGAGAAAAGTCGCCTTGATAGCCGAGTTTCCAGAGGACATTCCCCGTGCCAGCACCATTGTTGTAATCAATCTTCAGAACCCAGGATTGGTGACGCATCGATAGCAGGAGGTTGCCGTCGGAGGCGGAGTATAAGAGCGCGTTACTATGGGTCCAGTCGGGCAAGCCGTTGAGATGACGATTCACGTCAAGGTAGTCGAAGGCATTCCAAGCCCACACCGGGTTCCAATTTGCATCCAGATCAACAATGCCGTCGCCCTGCACCTGCGTGGTACCGGGATAACCGGGAAGGTTTGTGAAATCCTTGAAGCAGAACACGATCACCAACACATGGCCATTGGCCAGCGGGACGAGGTCGTGGTGATAACCGATTGGAACGAAATCGAACCCTCCAGCGGCCTGCATCTTCTGAGCTAGGGCCAAGGTGCTCATTTCGCGAATTGTGTTTCCGGCAAGATCTATTTCCCGCAGAATGGTGGAGGCGCTGTCGGGAGGAACAATATTCAAAATCATGTGCCCGTTCGGGAGCAATTTAAAGGTATACGGGTAGCTCCCTTGTCCCACGTCGTAGTACCAAATGGGGTTGGCGTCGCGGTCGGTGAAGAAAGCCGGTGTACTGGCCTCAGTCAAGGTTAACATCTCTATTCCTGGATTCTCAGTGGAACTCAGAGAAGGATTTGGGCGGGTTACGATGAGCGTGGGAAAAGGAATGGCTGGCAGCGGCCCGGTCGTGAAAGTTAGGTCCGGAGTGGTGACAACCGCGTCGCCCGGGCACTGAACTTGGGAGCGCATGTGATAGGTGGTCGAGGCTCGCATACCCGCAACCAGAATGTTGGCCCGCTCTAACCAAGGAACCGAATACGATGCCGTGCTCCTCCCGTAAGAGGTATCGGGACCAAACTCCACCATGGCTTGTCCCACACATGGGCTTACGACCGAGTACTGTGCCACCAAGGGGTTCGTAGTGCCTTGAACAGACACCTGGAGGCGATTTGGGGTGCTGCTCACTGGCCCCCAGCACGCAACTGTCAATCCGCACAAAATGAACATTGCCAACACAAGGACTGCCTGCGACAGCGACGAGCGTTTCATTTTTCCAGTCACTCCCTTTGGGATTTTCACCGCGCATTGCAAACGGCTAACACGACGCAAGCTTGCTCGCCGCAGACGATCATCCACTCCCGATCAGATTCCGTGCCAGTGACAAAGTGCACACGAGCACAACCCCACTCTGAAAGGGCGCATAGCAGATCCCCTTCGGAAGCGAGTCTCACAGGCTTAAAACAGAAGCGCGATTATCTAAGAAAGAGGGCTGTCTTGACAAGGAAATTTACAATTCTTCACAGGTTGGGTGGCGAGTTACTGATCCCATGGTCTCCGCCATGAGGCGTGAGCTAATCAATGCGGTCGCATCCAAACTGATGAACCGGGACGGAAGTGCAGATGCATGATGGCCGAGGGAAACATCAAGCGTATCTATCGCAGTACGGTCGACTGCGAGGAACGGTGGTGTTCAACTTCCGCCTAGGCCGCCGAACCGCCGAACCAGATGCTCAACGCATTTCTGCGTCAGTTCGACAGCGATTCGTCTCGCCACCTCGTATCTTGGTATTGCTCGATGCGCTTTTGACTCGATCTAGATCTTATGAAGAACGAAAATGGACGTAGTGGAAGCGTTCCAGTTAAAGGGATGTTTAGACGCCAATAGTCTCAGCCACCGCGTTTCCTTGGCGAGGCATACTGGGAGAAGACCGTGGTCCTGGAAGCGGTCCAGCCACCACTCTCGGGGATGCACCGTTACATGAACGTCCGTGTAGTCGGTCAATGCCGCCGTCCCAATGAACAAAGAATCAGGTGAGAGGTGAGTGGAAATCGTCTCAAGAATGTTATCAAGCTGGTCTTCTCGGATGTGCTCCAGAACCTCGAATGAACAGACGATATCAAACTTCCTTCTAAAATCGATTTTCTCCTGCAGATTCAAGAGTCGATAGCTAGCTGGCGCTTCCAGCATGAAAGGACTATGGGAGAACGGCAGCGGATTTGCGTCAATTCCCAAATAGATTGTTGCGCCAAAGGCCTGTAGTAAGACGCGAAAGCCGCCCCATCCACTTCCCAGTTCTAATGTCGTGAAGCCTGTAGTGCCTAAGTGACTGCGCGCAATCTCGGAGACCGCTTTGGCAAGCGGAACAAAGCTGTAATGCCTATATTCTTCAAGCCAACCTAGTGCATCATCCAATGCTAGACCTTCAAAACCTGCCACACCTGAGGAGCGCTTTTCAACTCTGCAATAGCCAGTCTCAACGATTGTTCTCGGGTCAAGTGTTTGGGTGTCTATTGCAATTCCTCCCGAATTGGGCAACGTATTTCTCAAATCCGGTAGCTCAATTGTACGTTCCAACCTAGATCTTTGTGCTTCGCTCAACTCACGCTTCCACTGCTTGACTCGGTAGGGTCGCCGTATTCTCTGGTCCAGGAGGCTACGTGTGGTGGTCAGGAAACGCAAAACAGGAGTGGGCGCCACCAACTTGACAAAACTCTTGATCGCGCTCTTTGGAGGCTGAACTATCTGTCGTTCACGTTCGATCAAGGACTCGTCAACCCTCGTCTTCACTTATCCTCGGCTTCGGGCCGGGCAGGCTGTATTGTACACAAGGCCGGCTCTCGTCAAGCGTCTTCAGTTTGTGTCCTGGGACTGGCAAGCTACAGAATACTCGGGGCGAAACACGTTCCAAATTTGACAGTCGGAGACTCCCGGCCTACCTGGGCGAATCGACCTGTGTGCTCTCTGGTTCACGCAACGACCACAGTCAGGGTCATCTGGTGGTTCAGGCTGCCAGAGGTCGCCGTGATCGTCGCTGTATATGTCCCAGACGGTGTTCCGGTCGTAGTGTGGGACGACGAACTGGTTCCACGACACCCCACCCATGACGCTAATGCCAGAACGACCAGCGGTGCAGCTAGACTTGGCAGTCGCTCTCGATTCCGCAGCAACAGCCATCCTGAGCCCAGCAACATCAAGGTCCAAGTCATCGGTATCGCTCCCGGCGGAAGTCGACCTGGGGCACTGTGCCCGTGGTCACCGGCGCTGTCGTCCCCACCGTTACCGTCACTGCCTGTGCCGCGCTGCCGCTGATCTGCACCGAAGAACTCGACAAGGTGCAGGCTCTTACTCTTGGTAGAAAGATGGGTCAGTCCGGAAGAAGCGAGGCGGGTAGCGGAGTTTGAGAAGCTCGGCCGGTGCTAGATGAGGTGCGAGGCGCGCAGGCAGTATAGAATGTACGACGAGTTATGGGGCGAAGTTGCTCGGGAACGTCACTGAAATCCCGCTTCCAGTTGCTTCACGGAAAGCGCCCGGAAGTCGGGAACCACAGGATCCGCTCCTGCAGCACGGAGTAATTCCGCACGGGTCGCGCTCCCCACGCCGACGCACTTCAATCCGGCTGCGGTCGCTGATTTTACTCCCGATACCGCGTCCTCGATGGCAAGCAGATTCTCGGGTGCCATGTGCAGGCGCTCCGCCGCCAGACGATATATCGCAGGGTCCGGCTTGCCGGCAGCGACGTCGTCCCCAGTAACAATCGTCTGAAAATGGTGAGCAATTCCCAGTTCCTTAAGAGTGCCCCACGCACGTTCACGGCTTGCGGATGTCGCGAGCGCCATTCGAATGCCAGCTCGGGATAAATGATCGAGAAACTCGACAACGCCAGGGATCGTTCTCACTTCGTCGACGAGTTTGCGCAACAGTTCATCTTTGAGGCGTCCATAGTCATCCAACTGCTCATCCACCAAGGGGCCCAAGAAATGAAGGAGGATTTCTTTGCGGGTTCGCCCATCCAATACAAAATCCAGCGCCTCCTCATTGACATCCTTACCCACAGTCAGGAGAAACTCTCTCCAGGCAACGCGATGTAATGGGTGGCTATCAACGATCACACCATCCATGTCGAACACGACTGCGTTCAGGTAGAATCGGCGAGATTGTGGTGAATTCAGATTGCCCAAGTCAACCATTCCCTAAGCCACCAACCCAGGCCAACTGGTCTGGGCCGCACGGTAGTTCTCCAAGGTCCCAATGTCAAGGAGAAAGTCAAAGATGGGGTAGGCAAGCATTTGGCCCACTAGCTGTGGCAAAACGTCGAAGCCGAGGTCGACGGGAAGGCGCGGGGGGATGTGATCCAGAAGTTGAGGCGTTCCTATCATCACGCCCGAAAACGCCCAACTACTAGTCGGACGGGCAGGCTTTTCAACAAACTCCCTGACAACCCTACGATCGTCGAACGCGACTATTCCACAGCGAGAAGGATCAGGAACCTGGTACAGGCCGAGCGTCGCCGCTGGTCGTCGTGAGTTGTGAAATTCCAACATAGCGCCGAGATTCGCATTGGTCAGCACGTCTGCATAAAAGATCCAGAAACACGAATCAGAAGAAACCCATCCGCGGTTTACCGCCACCGTACCTGCCGAACCTAACAAAGTGGCTTCCTCTGATACGAGGACTTGCATGCCATTGTCGTGGTCGCTGTTCAGCCAGTTCCGGACAAAGTCGGCGTGCGAGTGGATATTCACCATAACCTCAGAAACCCCGACCTTGCGACAAACGTCCAGCCAGATCTTCAACATTGGTACGCCACGAATTGGCACCATGCACTTGGGGACAGTGTCTGTGATCGGCCTGAGCCGCGTGCCGTGCCCGGCCGCCAGAAGAAAAGCCTTCATACAAAACTCCGCATTTGATCTGATGTGTTACGCGCTCGTCAGCAAAACTAGCCGGCTACGGAGACCGGTCGAAAGATCCAGCGCAGACCGGCCCGTTCGTCTCCGTCGATGAAAGGATCGTTGACGACGACCTGCGTACCGTTGCTGTCGAAATCAAATGCCATGTCCTTTATGCCTTCACCGCCGAGTACCGTTCGGACCGCTTCTTGAAGATTAGGCGGGCAATAGAGAAGCAGGAAACCGCCACCGCCCGCGCCTGTGATTTTTCCCCCCAAGGCACCGCTACCACGAGCCAACTCATAGAGATGATCAATTCTGGCGTTTGAGATCTTTCTGGAAATGCGTTTCTTTGCTTGCCAACCTTCATCCAATAGAGTCCCAAAACGATCGAGATCTCCATCTTCGATCGCATCCCGCATTCGGTCTGCCAGAGCACGCACTTGGTGCAAAGCTTCGACCGCAGGACCAGTATGAGTGCGCGTCGAGCTCTCCTGCTCTTGAAGTATGGTCCAGGAATGATGGGCGGACCCGGTGAAGAAAAGCATGAGGCTGGATTGAAGGTCGCGCAGCACTCCAGGATCGAGGTTGAGCTGTGTCACGTCAGTCCGGCCCCCAGGCTGGAAAGTAATGAAATTCAAACCACCGAAGGCAGCCGCGAATTCGTCTTGCCGACCGACATGATGGCCCAAAACATCTCGCGCGATGCGAAAAGCGTGCTCCGCCAAGTCATGTTTCGAGAGCGGTTGGTTCAGATAGGTGGTTAGTGTCTTCAGAATATTCACGCATACACTGGCAGACGAGCCCAGACCGGTCCCGGGAGGAATCTCGGACGCGAGGAAAAGATCCACAGAAAGATCACAACCCAGATCTTTGAGTATCGCTACAGGAATTTCGAGCCCGCTGCCTCGGACATCCATCGCAGCGATATTGTGCCAAGTCTCGAAAATGCGCAGATCCGACGAGATGATCTGGATGCGTCCATCCACCCGCTTCCCGAGAATTGTATAAAAATATTTATTGATGGCGGCACTGAGCACAGCTCCGCCAAACTGTTCGTAATAGGAGGGCAGATCAGTGCCGCCACCCCCGAAACTAATCCGCACCGGGCTTCGAACGATAAGCACTACGTAAAACCCCCTCGATCAAGCTCCCCTCGACACTCTCACCTCTATTTTGTTCGGTGACCTTGGTTTTCATGCTCAGCTCCGGTGGTGGAGATGCAGGCGACCGAACAAAGCGCATCATCAACGTCCATACAGTTTGTAGCAGAAGAGATAGATCAGTGAGCGGTGATAAATTGAGCAGGTATTGCAGATCAAGACGAGTCTTTTCTTCCGAAGAGTTCTGCTCACGCAATCCGTGCACCTGGGCGAGACCGACGATCCCGGGTACTACGCTGAGCCGCTGCAGTTGCCAATCGGAGTAATGTTTCACACGCTCCGGCGACTCGGGACGCGGCCCAACGAGGCTCATTTCACCCCGCATAACGTTCCAAAGTTGCGGCAACTCTGTCAGGCTCAAGTTCTCCAAAACGCGCTCAATCCACGACCCATCGGTTGCGTGACGGCGCACATTGAGGCGAAGCATAGCGAATTGCTTCCCGAGACGACCGCATCGAATCTCCCAGACGAATGCTTGTTTCTTATGCCCGTATAACAACCCAACGCAAGGCACCAAGACCGGAACTGCCAAAAGGAGCAACACAGACCCTAGCGACAAATCTAGAACTCGTTTCCATACCTGGACGGCGCTTCCAGACCCTTCATTCAATTCCAACAGCGGCACCCCACCGAGATCGAGGATTCGAGGCTTCGAAAGGTAGAGTTCGTAAGGTTGCGGCACGATATTTACGTGGATCCCGAGCTTTCTGCACCTCCCTAGCAGGTTAAGGACTTCCGCTTTGAATGGGCCGGCGATAGTCACAATGAGCTCTTCAACTTTCTGCACCTTAAGCACATCGAGCACTCCGATGGAAGAGACTGTGAGGAGGGACATCGAGTCAGCGTTCACTAAGCTATCATCGTACGCGTTCTCTTCCGGAACGAAGAACCCTACTACTTTCCACAGCATCTCAGGATGATGTTCAATCTTACTAGCAACTTCTCGTGCAACTCGATCGTTTCCCACTATTGCGACACGGCGCACTGAGCCGCGCAGATAACGGACACGAATCATGGCACGGACCAGGTATCGAATTGCGAGGCAACCAACAAAGAGGCTGAGTGCGAAGTATCCTAAGGCGAGGCGGGAAATGTACCAGCGCGCCAAATACCCACCAGCGAGCAGTGCGGCGAACACACCGCAAACCGCCAAGAAGACGCGCGAGGCTATCGCCGGAAACCACCACCCGTCGTGCGAGCCGTCAAGTTTCATCGAGGAAGAACATAAACTCCACAGAACCAAGGTCGTCCCCACGAACGGAGCTGCGGTCCGAAGGCTGTCGCCTGATAGCAAATCCCACGATATACCATAACGGAAAATCCAGGCTAGTAGCATGGCCGCAGGTATCCAACACAGATCCGCGAACAGAATCCCGAAATGGAGCATTCGCGTTTTCACAGTCACAACTTTAACCTCCCGAAAGCTGATTAGTAAACACGGAGCGTGAGCGCCGCATCCGCGTCATGTGACAAATTGGCCTTGCCAGGAGCATCTGAGTGGCGTGTGTCAAGAAAGTTAGGCAACGGCGGTCTCTTCCTGTTTGATCAGTTTCTGCTTGATCGCGGTGAAAAGGGAGTGAGCGACACAAAGATGCAGATCCTCGATGATCTGCATATTGTTCGATGGAACCACCACGCAAATGTCGCACAGGTCCTTCATTTGCCCGCCCTCGAACCCCGTAAGACCAACCGTAACCGCTCCCGATTTGCGTGCGACTTTCAGAGCATTTAGCACATTGGGAGAATTACCGCTGCCGCTGATTGCAAATGCGACGTCTTGAGGTTGGACAAAATTGAGCAGCTGCTCCGCGAAAATATTGTCGTACTTAGAGTCATTTGCCCAAGCCGTCATGAGCGGGACGCTATCGGTAAGGGCCAGAACGCGAAAGCGCTTTGGCGACCCGTTTACCGTTCCCTTGCCCAGATCGCACGCGAGATGCGATGCCAAAGCGGCACTGCCTCCGTTTCCGAAAAGAAAAATCGTTGCCGAGGTTTCGTATGCACGCATGAGAAACTCGACAACCTCGTTGATCACGTGAAATGGCAGAAGCTCCACTGTGCTGGAGAGACATGCAAAATACCCATTCACGCTCGCAATTTGAGTCATGAGAAAGCTCCAACGGAGTCGTAAACTCCGAACAGGTGTTTGATTTTGACAGAAAGTGCCACAGCAGTGACTAACTAACTCGGCACTGGCTTGGCGGTGCCTGAAACAGCAGTATCGCGATCGAGAATCATGAGTACCATGAAGGAGCCTCCATCATCCCGTGCACGAAGTCAGCACCACGCCCTCGCGTTTCATATCCCCATAAGCGTCCGGAATGCGTTCAGGAATGCCACCGATATCTTCAATCCAGGCAAGAAAATCATCCATGATGTTCGCCAGATTGCGCTTCGGCGCCCACCCCAGACGAGTCAATTTCTCAATGCTCGACACGCTGTGACGATTGTCGCCGCGACGGTATTGCCCGGGAATGCTACATTCAACATCCCGCCCAAGTTTAGCTTTCAGTATGTCCGCATAGTGCTGAACAGTCGTCGCCACGCCGCTGCCAACGTTGTAAATTTGAAAATTAGCCTCTTTTGTTTCCAAGACTGCCATGTTGGCATCAATGACATCATCCACATGTACAAAATCGCGCGTCTGCAATCCATCCTCGTAGAGGATCAGTGGCTTATTCGTGAGCGCACTGCTCACAAATATGCGACAGATCCCAGAATAGTGGTTATATAGGGATTGCCGACTCCCTTGGGTAATTGAGTACCTCAGAACAACAGTGGGGATGCTGTGAAGCCAGCCCAGACCTATCGCTGCCTTGTCTAGCGCGTACTTAGAAACTCCATAGGAATTGAAGGGGTTGGGGTATCGCTCGTCAAGCAGCAGTGCGGCGACCTCACCTCCGCAAATCGGACACTGAGCCTCCCACTTTCCCTGGCTAAGTTGCTCTTGGTTGCGAGGCGGAGGCAGCACAAGACCATGCGTGGGGCAAAGGTATTGGCCTTCTCCGTATACTGCTTGCGAAGACGCGACTATGATTTTCCGGATGGGAAGGCGTTGTGCGACTGCGACCTCGTACAGAAGCGCGGTGCTGACCGTATTCACAGCAAAAAACTTGGAGAAGTCGAGCATGTAATCCTGGTAGGCGGCCTGATGTGACACGATGTCGACGCCCTCGAGCGCACGTTCCAAACACGCTCGGTCAGTCACATCGCCGCGGATGAATTCCGCGCCCGAAGGAATGTAGACAGAGGCCTCCGCCGGATGTACACGAGGGGCCAAATTATCCAGTATCCGTACTCTGTAGCCTTCTCTTAAGAACCGATCCGCAAGATGCGATCCTATGAAACCGGCGCCTCCCGTAATTAATACCCGCATATCTGCTGGGCCTCTCTTTCTTTTCTCCAAGCGGCGTTCACTTCCCCGTTCCCCGCAGAACCGTAGCCACCGTCTTCCATAAGATCTTACAGTCCAACCCCAGCGACCATCTGCGAATGTATTCCAAGTCTAGGTTTACCCAACTGTCGAAATCTCGGATTTCATTTCGACCGCAGACTTGCCAAAGGCACGTTATACCTGGCTTTACCGCTAGCTTTCGCTTTTGCGCCTCAGAAAATCTGACGTACTCTGTCTGCAGCGGAGGTCTAGGCCCCACCAGGCTCATGTCGCCAATGAAAACGCTGAACAATTGCGGCAACTCATCCAGGCTGTAACGGCGGAGATACTTACCGAAGCGCGTGATTCGCGGATCATTCTGCAGTTTGAAGACCGGGCCTCGCATTTCGTTGCCCTCAAGAAGTTGCTCCTTCTTGTCGTCTGCTCCTACGCACATAGACCGGAACTTCCAACTGCGAAAAGGACGCCCGTTTCTCCCTACAACGCGCCATGTATACAAGACAGAGCCCCTTGAGTCGAGCTTGACGCCGATTGCAATTGCGGCCAACAGAGGGATCCCGACCAGCAACAGGAAGGCGGAGAGTATAACATCGGCTAGACGCTTGACTCCGGTGTGGAAAGGGCTCGCCCAATGTTGCGAAAAGAGGACGTCCTCCGCCGACACAGGCTGGTTCATCGTGGCCTCTGGGAACAAATCGGCTTTGTTGTACATGGGCTAGATAGACGAGTTCCGGCCAACCGCAGCAATTTCTCGAGTTGCGGCAACAACCGTAGATTCGTACCCTTTCGGGTGTGCGAGGCGCCAGGCCCAAGCGTCTTTGATAATGTCACGGAGGTTTGATCGCGAAGGCCGCCAACCAACCCTGGCGGCCAGCTTTGCAGGGGTTGCCACCAGTACCGCCGGATCTCCCGGACGGGGCGCAACCATTCGTGCGGGAATCGAGCAATTTGTTACCTGCCTAGCCTCTTGCAGAACCTCTTGAACCGTGTAGCCGACCCCGTGCCCCACGTTGAAAGCTTCAAACCTCAATTCGCCGATGTGTTCGAGGCAAAGAACGTGCGCCGCTACGATGTCGACAACATGGACATAATCTCGAACGCAGGTGCCATCCCTGGTGGAATAGTTGCTCCCGTAAATCGCGACATCGGATTTTTTCCCGAGAGCAACATCCAGAAGGCAAGGGATCAGGTGGCTCTCGTTGGACCTGTCTTCTCCCAGCCGAGCTGTGGCACCGGCTGCGTTGAAGTAACGGAGGCTCACGCATCGGAAGCCGTAAGCACTGGCATACCACGCCAACATGCGTTCGGTGGCCAACTTTGATTCTCCGTAGGAATTGACCGGGTACTTGGGATGGTTCTCATCGATGGGGATCGATTGCGGCTCGCCATAGACGGCGGCGGTCGAAGAAAATATAAGGTCTTTAACCCCATGCTCCAACATGGCCTCTAACAGGTTAAGAGTGCCGCTCACATTGTTCTTGAAGAATTGATGCGGATTCTTAACGGATGTCGTGACGTCCGCTAATGCTGCAAAGTGCATTACGGCATCGATTGCTTCCTCCTGAAACAGATCGCGCACCGCCGCTTGATCGCATAAGTCCATTTCGAAAAATCTCGCAGGGGCCAGCACGGCCTCTCGCTTGCCATTCTGCAGGTTGTCGGCCACAATCACTTCGTGTCCTGCATCGACCAGAGTTTCTGAGCAGATGCTCCCAACGTATCCGGCTCCGCCTGTCACTAGGATTTTCTTTTTCATAGCTATTTCCGTTTCGTTTCTAAACAATTGCTCCAAAGGGCTCCCTGCGAGGCCATCATGTGGTATGCCCAGCCCGCGATCCGCTACTCGGCTTCGCCGAACCGTGTCCGCCAACTCCCACCAACTGTTTTATCACTAGCAGGAGAAAGCGAGCATTGCTGACGACGTATCGTCGGACGAGGCGGCGGGGCTCCTGCCACGCTCGGAACATCCATTCCAGGCACAGCCTGCGCATCCACATCGGGGCTAACCGAGAAATCCCTGCAAATAGATCGATAGCCCCTCCAACTCCAACACAGGCCGGAACGCCCATTCGCTGTAGATTCCTTTGCAGGAATCTCTCTTTCATCGGTGAGCTCATGCCGACCATCAAGATCTGTGGCCGAGCCTGCTGAATGGCATCGACAATCTGCTCCTCTTGCTCGGGCTTGAAGTAGCCGTTGTGGTGGCCGACGATCTTCAATCCGGGATACTGTCGTTGCAACCTTGTCATCGCTGCTTGGAGAGCATCTTCGCTTGCGCCCAGCAAGAACACGCCATAGCCTTTGTTGGCTGCGCGCCGAAGCACCTCATACCAAAGCGCAGGACCGCCGGTCATTTCTTTGAAGGGGTGACCGAAAAGTCTCCCCAGGTACACAAATGCCATCCCATCGACAGTAACCAAGTCGCTAGTCTCGTAAACCTTCTGAAACCATGGGTCTTGATCTTCCATAACCCGAATGGCGGCGTTGCGCGCTAGAATCATACGCGGCCGGCCTCCACGGATGAAGTATTCAATCTGATCTGCTGCTTCAATGGTGGTAACATTATCGAACCTTACTCCCAGAATATAATTGGGGAAGCACTCTACGTCCGCTGTCATCTACTGTTGTCCTCAAACATGACGCGGAACATCCTTGAACGCAAGTACGATCTTCGCCACCGTGTCACTAACTCTTAGCTCCATGTACTCGTCGGGCGGGCGCCAACCTTTCGGCGAAGCCAAGGCTATCTTTACAGCTTGGAGTATCATAGCCGGATCGCTCCCAGAGAGAATGCTGCTTCCGCATTCGATTGTTTCTGCCCGTTCAGTCGTGTCCCTGACGGTGACATTTGGTATATCGAAGATCGCACACTCCTCCTGGACGGTGCCGCTGTCCGTCAGAACGCAGGACGCTTGGCGCTCGAGCTTGGCGAAATCGAAAAATCCAAACGGCTTGGAGAAACGGACCAGCGCCGAGTTGAGTTCAGAGTTGGAGCCTGCCATGTTGTTTGCGGTGCGCGGATGAAGGCTCACGATGACCGGCTTATCGTAGGTTTCCGCCACCAGTTCCAACCCTTGAAGAAGTCTCGCTAAGCGCTTCGGATCGTCAACGTTTTCCGCCCGGTGCAGAGTAACCAGAAAGAATTCTTGGGGCTCCAGCTCAAGTCGCTGCAAGACATCACTCGACTGAATCTGCGGGGCGTAGTGGTTCATCACTTCGTAGATTGGGTTACCGATCACGAAGATTCGCTGGCGCTCAATTCCCTCTCGCAACAGGTTCTCCTTGCTGCGATTGGTATAGGGCATCAGGACATCACTAGAATGATCTATGATCCTGCGGTTGACCTCCTCGGGCACTCGGTCGTCATAGCAGCGGTTGCCCGCTTCCATGTGATAGACGGGGACACCCATGCGCTTAGCACAGATCGCGGCCAGGCTGCTGTTTGTGTCGCCTAAAACCAAAAATCGGTCTGGCTTCTCGTCACGAAGTATCCGTTCCATGTGGATCAGGATCCCACCGACTTGCTCTCCGAATGTCCCCCGGACTCCAAGATGATGGTCGGGTTGACGGATGGCCATTTCCCGAAAGAAAATCTCATTGAGGTTGGCATCGTAATTCTGACCCGTATGCACAACTACGTGGCGGCACAGATCATCCAGCTTCTGGATGATCCGACTCAAGCGAATAAATTCCGGCCTCGTTCCTAGGATGGTCAGAACTTTCATCAACGTCATCTGCCGGTGTTCCGTGCTGTTATCTTCGACTTCAGGAAGTTGCGGTCCATTGACTTTCAAACTTGAGTGCATGCAGTCCCTTTGATCGCCATGACACACGGGATGAAGTCCCTTACTACGATTCCTGAGAACTACCGGCTAACGCGCGCGTAGGTTTGTAGACCGCATCTGTAGTCAAATTCCGCCAGCTCAGCAAGCATCTGAGGAACCGACGGAGGTTCTGGATAGCCCGCCGCCCCCCAAATTCGGCGATTAAAGGCTTCGTCGACAGTCGCCAAAGTCCTGTCCGCCGGGATTTTGGCCTCGGCGGGAAGGATTTCAACATCTTTGCGGTGGAAGGTGTCCGCGAAACGGCGCATCAGTTCCGCCTTGGTCACAGTTCCTGTCGGAACTATGTGCTGCAAAAGCTTGGGATTTAGACCCTCTCGGATCATTCCATGGCATATCCGGGCAAAATGAAGGGTCGTTATCCCATTCCACTGGTGATTCGTATAACCTGTGATTGAACTTCCCGCCGCTTGCTTCAAGAACCAGTCCAGAAGGGAAACGTGCTTCAGAGGTTCTGGTCCAATAATGGAGACGCGCAGGTGGTGCATATTTGGCGAAGCAACCTCTCCCAGGCTTTTGGTCTTGCCGTACACGTCCAATGCGTCGTGCTTATCCTGCTCCGAATAGCCACCCCTGGTTCCAGAATAGACACAGTCGGTCGCGATCTGCAGGACGTGAACACCGCAAGTCTCAGCCGCCTTCGCCAAACCATAAGGAAACAAAGCATTCACCCGTATAGCCCGCTCGATTTCAGCAGGATTGTCTTCATGGATGTGGGGCTTGATCACACCGACGCAGTTAATCGCCCACTTCACCCCGTCTAGCAATTGCACCAAGTCGGTCGTGGGCAGACTGTCAATATCCAGCGCGCGCCATTCTGCACTCGGGTAGGAGTCCTGAAACAATTGCCTGAGTTCCGGTGACCGATGGGTTGCCGTTACGCGCAACGAGTGGTCCCGGCACAGCCAGTCTACTACCATCGACCCCAGCATTCCCGAAGCTCCCAGTACAACGACTCTCATGACGGCGGCTGCTCCTTTGAAGGACTTTATCGCTCGGTGACTTCCCAAGGATTCCAGTACCTGGCGTCGAAGCGCACATCGTCGTCTTTGCTTTCCGCCACGGTGGACGTTGAAAAGAACATCAGCTTGGCGTCGGCGGTAAGGGACATGAATCCGTTGGCGTGGCCCGGAGGAATATAGAGGACCGCAGGCTTCCCATCACAGAGGACATAGCGGTGAACCTTTGCGTCCCGCGATGGCTTTTGCCAATCGTCAATCAGGACCGCACCAACAACGGCTGCACCCTGCACCACAGTCACGTACTTGCTTTCGTGACGATGAGCGTGCCAGGCTCGGACGAAACCGGGAGCATGATTGGAAACTGAATAAAATCGCTGAATCCCTTCAAAATTGAACCCGTTGACGAATGCTACTTCACCTCGATCGTCGACAGACAGGCCCCCTTCGATGAGTTGCGGCGACAAACGCAGCTTCTCTTCGTTGACAACTTTCATGCTCCACTCCTGGCGTTTCCAATCTTCACGTGTGTGTTGAACATCGACAAGAAGGCCTGGTTTGTGTAGCGGGGATTATCCACATCACTCAAGCGGCGACTGTCCACGAGGCTCTTAACCTCCTCGATCCCGTCGTCGATCGAATGGGTCGGCCAGAAGCCGAACGCTTCCCTGGCCTTATCGCTACTGACCCGATAGTTGCGCGCATCCTGGAACTTCATCGGTGTTGTCTCGATCACGAGATCGGGAAAATGATTGCGCACTTGGTAAGCGAGATCGATGATCCGAACATTTTGCCGCTGAAGGTTAAAGACGCCTCGGTGCGAGCTTTCGAGATTGTCGACGGCCGCCGCCGCTGCGTCTGCCACATGCAGTAGAGGACGGAATTGGTCTCCTCCGAAGACGCTGATCTTACCATAGCGGTGTGCACGAACCGTCAAGGTGTTAACTACTAAGTCGAGTCGGATTCTGGAAAAAAGGTCCCCAACGCCAAATAGAGTACCCAATCGGAAGACGATCGCGTTCTTGTTTTCCAGATAACTCTCTGCGGCAAGCTTCGTGGAAGCGTAGACGGAAAGCGGATTTACCGGGGAGTTCTCATCTAGAACCTTGTCTTGAGCTCCGTAGACCGAACAGGTTGACATGAACACAATCCTGCCGTTGAAGTGATCGGCCAGCCTGCGAACTGCCTCCTGATTGATAGCCACGCTGACTTCAGGATTCAAGGAGCACGCTCCATCACCCACCAACGCCGCCAGCCAAATAACGGAATCAGCCCATTCCAATTGCGGTCGCAAGCTTTCTGGAGTGCGCACGTCTCCGTAAATGAAGTGAATCGGCTTTCGATAAGCCTCCTCATACAACAGTGCGTCGAACACGCGAATCTCATGTTTTCGTTGCAGGAGAAGGTCAGTAACCGCTCCGCCTACATAGCCTGCGCCACCAACCACTAGCACTTTCATGGAAACCTCTTGGATACTCTAAATCGACTTTGTTCTGCTTCTGTCAAACAGAGTGCAGGTCAATTTCAAAAATGCATGTTTAGGTTTCGATTACTTCGACGTTGACGCCTCTAGTGGTCTCAGCAAAAACAGACTCAAAGACGTCAATCATGCGTCCGGCAAATTTCTCAGCGGTAAATAGCTTCTCAAAGCGCTCCAGGTTTTCCTGAGACATCCGCTGACGCAAGGCCGGACGCTCCGCAAGATAGAGAATTTTCTCGGCTAGGTCTTTCGAGTCACCCTTCCCGCAGATAAGCCCGTTGACCCCGTCCAAGACGATCTCCGGGATGGCGCCAACGTCAGTAGCGACTATCGGCAGGCCCGACCGCATCGCCTCCAGCAAGACCAAGGGAGCCGTGTCGACGAGCGTGGGAAGAGCGAATACATTAGCCTTCTGAAGAACGCGCAGTTTTTCATTTCCCTGAACAGGCCCAATAAACGAGACCGCGTTTGCATAGTTCTCCTGACAGAGGAAGCGGTCTACCTCGGCTTTCACCTCTGTCGAATCCCATCCCCAGCCACCAGCAAAGATGAACCGGACGTCCTTAAGGATTGAAAGTACCTTGGGGACCGACCTCAACAGCACGAGAATCCCTTTTGACTCGACGAGTGTGCTGAGGTACAGCACTGTGACTTTGTCGTCGGTGTCGGCCCTCTCGGCGAATGTACACGAATTCGGGAGAGAGTCGATCCCCAAGTAGGCCGGCACGATACGTTCCGGCGGAAGGAAGGACTCAAAATTGAATTTTAGGCATTCCGCAAGCACAATACAACGGCCTACTCGCCCCAACGTGGCACGCATGAACCACTGCACAACCCAGCCAGATCTTTCGTACAGCGCCGGAATGTTTGTGCCGTGCTCCAGAACAACGACCGGGACGCCAAAGAAGAATCCCAGCCATGCGAACAAGGAGTCCTTAAGAAAGGCATTCCGATTGGTCGACAAGGGAATACAAAGCGCGTCGCATCCATCCCTCGCGAGCCAATAAGTCGTACGCAGCAGATACCAAAGAAGCATCAGGAACTTCTGCGGGCGGACGCGCTCAAAATCGGTGATGTTTCTAGCAAACTGGAGGTCCAGATAACGAACCCGAAAGTGCTCCACAAATTGACTTCTCAGCAGGGTCTCGTAAACGCGTGTTGGACCGGAATCAAACGGCCCCAGAACGCCAACGAGGAGCACCTTCTTCTCCGGAGCTAGCGAAGAGGCTGCTGGCGACTTCTTTGGACGTGCGGGCTCCACGCTTGTTGGGGGCTTTTCAATGGGGCGCCGCTGTTGTCGAATTCCTGCCCACACTCCGGCGAATACAGCCATCGCAGATTTCCAGTCTCTGCGCGCCAAAGCGGGGAAAACATATCGGCGGCTCATGTGAACGCCAATCCACGCGATGGAAGCGGGCAGGTCGAAGAATCGCGTATGGAACCGCAAGAAAAGCAGGTGACCCTTAGCCAGTTGTTCAAGTTTTTCGGCGCTGGATTGGGGCTGGGAAGAAACGCGGTGCCAAATTACGGCTGCAGGTTCGACCTTAAGGCGATAACCGGCATTTCTCAGCCGCACACTCCAATCCACATCTTCGTGACAGTAAGGTGAATAGGTTTCATCGAGCAGTCCAATTGTGTCGAATACTCGGGCTCGCATGAGCCCCGCACACCCAGAAACGATGTCGATTTCTGTCGACTCAAATCGGGGTGAATCGCAGCTACCCGAACCAGGGTGGCGATAATGAGAAATTCGCGGATACAATTTCCCGCCCACCGAACAGATCCGGTTTGAGGGATCCGCAAAATATATCTTGGGCTGCACGGCACCGATCTGCGGATTAGTGTTCATGCGGGCGACCAGGCGGGTCAGAAAATCTGGCGCCACCAGCGTGTCATTATCGAGGAAGAGAACGTACGCAGGCTCACTACGCAGCACTTCACGCAGAGCAGCATTCCGGCCCCCCGCCACACCGAGGTTTTCCTTGAGCCACAGGAATTCGACGTTGGGAAACTGTTGGGCCACCTGGCGGAGCGAATCGTCAGCGGAGCCGTTGTCTACCACTAGGATTCGGAACGACGGGTAGTCGATCTGCTGCAGTGAGGCGAGACAGTCCCGCGTGTACCCCGGTTGGTTGCGATTCAGAATGAGAATGGCGACGGTTTCGCTCAAAGGGATCTTCCCGCGCGATGATTAACAGTGATCCTCAAACACGGCTCTCTCCTAAAACAGCACCGCTACGTGTGCCTGTTTCCTCAGACATTGCAAGGCAAACACCGAGTACAAAGAAAACGTATTGAGTGAACAGTAGATAGTAATCCAGAGGGTTGTCCGTGAGAGCGACCACTAGATAGGCTAGCACCAACGCTACGCCGATCGCTGAGTAAGCCCTGACTGCCGAGTATTCATTGCGTCTGATTTTTCCAAGCCAGCGAAGTAAGGACAAATTCGCAAACATGAAAAGAACAAGACCGACCGCACCACCGTCATAAAGCACTCGCAAGTACTCATTGTGGGCCACAGTACCAAAAAGGCTCATGAAGTAATGATCACTGGATCCGATACCTTGGCCCAAGAGCAGACTATGTTCCCGGTAATCTTCCAGACCGGCCAGCCATACTGTCCCGCGGCCCGTCAGCCCCACGCTTTGGGCTTGTTCAAATGCCGGAAGATCTGAATCGACCTCCTCAGTCTGGAATACGCGTTGCTGTAGGGCGGGAAGACTCCACACCAGCGCGTACAAAATCAGAGCTGGAAGTAGAGCGATCGCCGCCGCCACTAACCATTTCTTCCTGCCCTTCACATAGAACAATTCGAAAGCCGTAAGGCCGAGCAACAAGGCGGCCCACGCGATACGAGTCAATGGAAGAACTGTTTGAACACCGAACAATCCCGTCAACACTGCGAAACCAAATGAGCGCTGCTTCCGCCACTGGGCGTAGCAGTACAGAAACAGTGCGAGCATGTAAAACGAGAAGGAACTAGCGCTTGTAAACCCCGGGCTAAACCGGAACTCGTCCGCTGGATAGAGAAATCGGCTACCCGTGACCAGGAGAAGCACCGGTGCGCAGAGACTCGCCACGATGCCTCCGCCTATCCAATAACGTACGTATACGTCAACTTCTTGCCAAGATCTCACTAGCTGTGCCACTGCCAGAAAAAAAAGAAATGGAAACACCATTTTCATGAGCAAGCGCAAACCCTCGACAGGCGCGGTCGAGTGGACGACGGTGCACGCCATGAACAGGAGCATCAATGTATATGGCCAGAAACGAAGAAGGAGGGCTCGGGTACGCTCAAGTCTGAAAAGTACCACGCAAAGTAAGATGCAACTGAGAATTAGCCTTAGGCCATCCGGGGTGGTGCCACCCCATTCAGAAAACAGCGGCTTAGTTCCGCCGCCCGAGTAGCCGACCTCCTGATAAAAAAGGCTAAGCGGCAATCCTGCGGAGAAAAGCATCAGTTTGATGGCGGCGGTCGGCCTGTAAAGGAACAGGCCTCCCAAGACGACTTCAACGACCACTGGCACCAGGATTGGGCTGGAGCAGAAAACTAGCCCGGAGACGGCTCCGCCTACAGCCAAGCAAGACACAGCCCAGAACCCGAACATCGGATTAGACTCACCTGTTTTTTCGTACATGACTCCAGTCATTCCGAGGGTCAACGTTCTCCACTGCCGAGTAACACCACCGTGGTTGACAAGTACGCCCAAAGTCGTTGGTATTCCGAGGAGGTAACCGCCAGTCTCGCCCACACCAGCAGTGCGACCATTCCCAGGATGTACATGACGTGCGAATTTCCAAGCAAAGTCATTGCGAATCCTGCCAGGAGTAGTGCCAAGCTGCGAATCAGAAGTGGACCACGGCCAGCCAGAAAACTCATCTTGGTGCAGCGAACGAACAGGAAGACAGCGAGACAGCACGAAGCGCAGTGAGCCAGCAGATATGCTATGGAGATCGCAGAAAATCCAAACACTGGCAGAAGCAAGCTGAAGAATAATATGTATGCTCCGTAGAACGACATTCCAATCCCAAACCACGGCTTCCAGCCGTGAACGGAGAAGATGGTCGCCGACAAGAGCAGGGTCAATGCACGGAAGAAATCACCCAGTGCTTGATAGCGTAACAGCGTCATAGCACCCAAAAATGCCGAGGAATACGTCGCGAGAATCACGAACCTGCCGTAAAGAATTGTCACCGCGCTGCACAGCGTGGCTATCAACAAGGTCAAGCGCAACGCTGAACTGAATTCGACATGGGTGCGCTCCGGGTCTTGCATGCCCGATAACGTAGGAATCAGGTAGGTAGCCACGAATCCAAACGCCATGGAAATGGTGAGCTGGGAAAGCGAATAGACGACCTGATACAGGCCATTAGCCTCCAGCCCGAATCTCCTAATCAGAATCGTCCGGAACACGAGGATTACCACACGATCACTGATGGCCATGATGCCGCCGGTGAGGCCGATTGCGAGAATCGAACGAAGAAGGCGAAGGTCAACGCGCCTCTCCCCCGAGGCATGCCGTAGTTCCACCGCGCGCCGTTTATAAAGAAAAAAAACCGAGGCCAAGCAAGTGCATGCCGCGATCGCAAGAACGCTGTAGATCGCACCAGCTAGCCCGTACCGCAGAATGAGAATTGCATACAGAACCACTCCTCCCGTGGTGTAAGCAGCGGTAACCCAGACCTGAGCTCGAAGATCGCGCAGGCCGATTAACATTCCCATGATGATGTCGGAGAGAGCTTGCATGGGGAGACCAAGAGCGACAATCGCCAAGAAAACCCCGTACCGTCGGTCGCCTAGCACCAGACCGGATAGACTGCGGGACGAGAGCAAAACTAAACCAACAACCAGCACTGCCAGGCCCACCGAAAAGGCGGTAATGCTCCAGAAGGCCCGCCGGATGCCCGGAGTGTCCCCTGCGCCGTGCAGTTCGGCAACGCAGCGAGTAACTCCCGCACCGGTACTGAGGATGCAGATCTGTATCAAGCCGCGATAAAAGCTGTCCACCTGCCCAAAAAGACCGACCCCTGCAGTTCCCAAAATAATGGCTGCAAGCTTGCC
>Ga0187872_10001398_pt1 | contig 24681 bp, 23 predicted proteins | sample June2016WEW_16_4_FD_132973 | JGI IMG/M metagenome (GOLD analysis project Ga0187872, IMG submission 132973) | Peatland microbial communities from SPRUCE experiment site at the Marcell Experimental Forest, Minnesota, USA - June2016WEW_16_40 | ecosystem: Environmental > Terrestrial > Soil >...
CCCCATCCCTTGGAACAAAAGCCCAAACCGCTGTTTTCTTGGCACTACACAAATCGGCGGCAACGCACTGTTCCTTGCAAAAACCTTTGGAAATCAAGCCCTCTGTCCCACCACTTCAGCCAAGGCTGTAGAAGAAAGGTTTGACCTGGCGGATGAGGATGGGGTTGGGGTCTTGGAGGGGGAATAGTCACTGTATCGCGCAGAAAATTTATCTATGCCGATTTGATGCACTCTGGCGAATTGTCCCGGGCGAAAGCCAGTCTGGCTCAGGGCGATGTTACGCGATAGTAGCGCTCCTGATTGGCCATCCCGGACAAATCGGTGAACTGGAACTGACCGGATGAAAGTTCCGTGACGCTGCCGAGCTGGGCCCAGTTGGTGAATGCCAACGCCAGATTTGTAGTGCCATACACGGTGAAGCTCATGCCTGGCACGTTGGTAAAGCCGAGTTGAAACACGCCCTCCGGTAGCAACGTAAGCTCGGTGAGGATGATCGGCGACACCGGCACGGTAAAGGCATAAACCTTGTTGTCGTTCGCCACATAAATACGTCCATGAGCTACGATCGCCGTATTGAACCGCCGGGTGCCCGCCATCAACTCGTTCGCGCCTCCGCCGTTGAAAACGAGTGCGCCGGTGTCGCCATTGAAACCTTGCAGCCGCTGATTGCCTTCGGAACCAATGCCCCAGACAATTACGTTGTTGGTGCCGTCGGTGGAAGTGACAAAGGGCGAACCCCGGCCGTTTTGGCTGTTAGTCCATACCCCGCTGATGGTAGGCGGGCTGGTGGGTGTGATGCGGAATGCAATGAGGCTGGTGCTGTTACCGCAACACACGACATAGGTGCCCTGGGTGGTCTGGTACGTGGCGGCCGCCTGGATGATGGTGCTGCTGGAGATATGCGCCTTGGCCAGCGGCACGCTGACGCCTCCGAGATTGGTGCGATTGAGCAGATACGCATTACCATCCTTGCCCAGCGCAACCATCAACTGCGACGGCGTGGCGCCCGGGACATCCACGATCAACGGGCCCGAACTGCCGATATCGGTGTCGTTGGAATCAAGCGCCAGCCAGTTGGTGGCCGCCCAGTAATCATTCGTCAGACCGCTGAACACCGGGCCGGGCTGGAGCCGGATAATGGCCTCGCCGCCGCCCCACACTCTGGCTCCGGATGTGTTGCCCGTGGCGATGAACGGGTTCGTCCCGTCACTGGCCACGCCGCCGACGGACCATGCGCCGCCGCTATCCGCCGTCGTGGCCCACGCCATCACATTGGAAGGATTGTTCAGCGGAACGCCGACAATCCAGCCGTGATAGGTTTGGCAATCACCGTAGTGGCCACCGTAGGGCACGTAAACGATGTTGCTCACGATGGCCAATGCGCCCCGTTCATTCTGTGTCACTGACGTGAAGACTGTGCTGCCGGATTTGGCGGTGGCATTCACGTCCACCGGCCAGCCGCTGTTGGTGGTACCGGTGTCCACGTTCAGGGCATAGATGAGGTGTTTCTTGGTGGTGCCGTTGTCGGGCGTGGTCATCGCGTCAAAAAATAGCGTGCGCGAAGGAAGGTCCACGATGGGCGTGCCAGTGATACCGAGCGGATCGATGTTGCCGCAAGGGAGGCTGGACAACGGCACGGGCGCGCCCACGCTCCGCTGCCAGATGACGCTACCATTGGCCGCATCGAGTGCATAGACGTTGTTTGACTCGGTGACGGCAATGATCATTGCCTTGCCTCCCGGACCGCCTTCGATGTAGAGCGGCTGGGCATAGACGTTGCCGCTGATGGCACCGTAAAAATTCGTGTCGCACATCAAGTTGGCGGCGGCGGCCGGCGTGAACGCCGGGTCAATATAAAGGCCATCACGCGAATCGTGATTGTGGTGTTCGGAGACATTGATCGCCCCGTTTGCCGGAACCGTCGCCAACAACACGATCAGGACTGGACAGACGAACACAACCATCACTCGGGCGATTAAACGTTTCATCCACAGATATAGTCGTCGAACTCGGCAAATCTTCAACTGAAATTTGTGAGGTGGCATTTCCTTGGCTTGATGACTTCCGGCACAAAGGGGTATGGGGTCTTGGGGTTTTGGCGGATTCAGGTCGCACGTCGCGTTCTTGCAAACCTTCGGGCGCGGACGTAACCTTATCCAGTGCCGACGGTGCTGCGCGTCATGATATTGCAGCATCTCTACGGCTTGAGCGATCCCCAGGCCGAGGAGCAGCTCAAGGACCGGTTGAGTTTTCAAAGGTTTGTGCAACTCGGCGCGCACGAAGCCGTGCCGGATGAAACGACTATGCGCCTGTGCGCCGAACAGTATTAGTTCACACTAACCCAAACCGCATAAACAAAGCGGATTGAGCTTCTTCACGAGCCTGTTTTTACATCCGGGGCAGGGGAGCTGCCAAGGGAAATCCTGAAGTTCCGAGACCCCACTGCTTGCGGACGTCGCTGCGCCCGAGGACGGGCGCACTCCGGTCCAGTGTTCTGCAATTGCCTCTCGAATCAGAGGCGCAGGAAAACCTTCCGTTTATAGAGGAAGTGAACGAGCCAGAAGGCGAGCAGCAGGCCGACGATTGAAACCATGATGTCGCCGAAACCCTTGGCGACGTGGCCGTCGAGGAAGATTCTCACATCCCCGCCCACGAGGCGCGCCGCCAGCTTGCGGAAGCCGCCGAGCATGTTGTTGACGAGGTAAATGGTGATCGAGTTCATCCCCATCCACACGAAGGGCTGGCACCACGCCCGGGCTTGCCACACATCAACGATTTGGTAAAAGACGCCCAGCAGGATCGCGCTGTAGCCGCCGGCCACCAGCACATAGGACGAGGTCCAAATCTTCTTGATGACCGGGAATTGCGCGTTCCACAGCCAGCCCAGGGCGACTCCGGCGATGCCGAATGAAATCAGCCAAATCACCTTCTGCTTGCCTTGGAGGGATTGGTTTCGCAAAAGCAACCCGGCGAACACGCCGAGCAGGCAGGTCGCCACCGCCGGGATCGTGCTCAGGTAACCTTCCGGGTCAAAGAACGTGTCGTATTTGCGGCCGGGCAGATACTGAAAATCAGTATGGTCCGACAGGTTAAGCCCTTTGCCGAACTTGCCCGTGACGCGGTTGGTGGTCGCATAGAACATCTTTTCCGCCGCCGCCCAGGCCGGGCTGTCCTTCACGGCGGATGGGTTCCGCTCTTCGTTGAAGAGCGCGGCGGTCTTCATATCGCCCGCTTGCTCCGCGAGCTTCGCAAGATTGCTCTTGGTCAACTGGATATCCCGAATCGGCGTAAACGTCATGAGGGCCCAATAACCGGCGAGGATGGCGACACAGATCGCGACGAGCGCCCGGGGTTTGCAGAAGCAAAACAGCAGCCCGGCGAAGAAATACGCGAGCGCAATCCGATTCAGCACTCCCATCAACCGCATGTCGGGCCACGGGCTGGTGAACCCTCCCGAGTAAAAGAGGGCGACGGCAAACAGCAAGATGCTCCGCCGGAAAATCCTCTTCAACGCCTCTCCCCGTCCCGCCTGCTGAATCGTCTTGGTCAGCGAAAACACCAGCGACACGCCCACGATGAAGACGAACAGCGGAAAGATGAGGTCGTAGAAATGAAAGCCTTCCCACTCGGCGTGGTCGAGTTGGTCGGCCAAAAACGTGGTGGGGCGGGTCTGGCTCATGCGGTTGAGGGCATAGACCAACGAGTCCGCGCCGATGATCCAGAACATGTCGAAACCCCGCAGCGCGTCCACTGACATAAGGCGCTGGCTGGCTGGGGCGTTTCCGGCGGGTTGAGCTTGGGTTGACGTCGTCATAAATGAGTCGCTTTCTGACACAACTAGAGCAAAACCCCGCGAGGCTCAAGACCAAAACGCGGGCTTTGCGTGCGTGCAGGGCGCTACCCTCCCCGGAAGCGCGCTCGTTCTCCGTGCCCAGCCTGCTTCCGCTCAACTTTCTTCTTGACAAATCATCCGCACCCTGTATAGTAGCGCCGACACTTGGGGATGCCCCGCCGCTCGGCGGCTGGACCGCACCGGTGCCCCGCCTGGGGACCGGGGCGGTAGAAAGAAGGACGGGAGGGCGAGTCCTCGCGAGCCGTGGGTGCTTGAGCCGTGGGCCGGGCGGCAGAAAGCAGGGTGGGAAGGCTGGAACATGAGTGGAACATCCCTGAAACATCACTGGAACATTAGGCTGTGCTCAGGGGGCGCTCGGGGGCCACAACCGCCTTCCTTCCGCCCCACCTGCTTCCAGGCGAGCCATTTATCGCAGCCAGAAAGCGATGAAGGCTGCCGCCACCACCAACGCAACTACCCACCAGAACCAGTGGATTCCGCGTGGCACAAGGCTCTTGCCGCCAAACTCGCGTTTGACGAAGTCGTCGTAGTCGAAGTTCTCGTCCGGCAGGTCCAACCCGCTGGCGCGCGCTTCCTCCGACCAGCCCGTCTTTTCATCCGCCCCGCATTCCGGGCACGCCCCGGCTTGGGGAGGGACTTCGGCGCCGCAGTTGGGGCAAATCTCGGGCGGCACGTCAACCCATTCCCGCGTATTCCTCGTCCGTCTTCAATTGCACGCCCATTAGCACGTAGTCGTGGGAGATGGCCTGCATGTCCTTCACGTAATTCTCCAGCCGGACCAGATTGCTGAAGCCGAGGAGAGCGAACATCTTGATGGCGGCTTCCTGCTCGCCAATGAATTCCGCTTCAAGCTTTTCCAGGCCCAGGCTGCGGGCCATGCTTACGATCTCCGTCACCAGCGCCCGGGCCAGACCGCGCCCGCGGTATTGCGGGTGGACCAGCACGCTGACGCGGCCGATGTGCCGTTTCCAGCCGCCAAGCTGCTGATGCAGAGTGGCGTCGCCGACGATTTTCCCGGCCATCAAGGCAAGCAGCGGCAGGTTGCGCCCCAGGTCGATATTCTGGCACCAGTCCCGGATGACCGGAGGCTCAATGACGCGGTGTTTGATGAACATGCGCTCCGGCTCGGGCACGGCCACAAAAAACTCGTGGAAGTTCTTTTCGTCGTCCTTGCGCAGCGGGCGCAACTTGCATTTGGACCCGTCCTTCAGTTTGATTTCCTTAGGATACTTTTGGAGTTCTAATTCGAGTGACATAAGCTTCCCGTTTGATCTCGCCTGAATCTGCCGCACTCCTGCCGGGAGTGCAAGCGGTTATACCACTCGCTCCACGGATTGTCCCACCCAATCCAGGTAGGGCTTGTTCCCGCGACTGATGGGCAGCACGAGAAACTCCGGCGTGTCGTAGGGGTGCCTGGCCATAATCACCTTCTCCAGCGCGGCAAGGCGGGCGGTGGTTGTTTTCATGACCAGCAGCACCTCGGCCCCGCTCTCGATTTTTCCCTGCCACCAGTAGTGCGATTCAATTTTGGGAATCAAGTTGGCGCACGCAATCAGCCGGGCCTCCAGTGCCGTCCGGGCCAGCTTGCGCGCCGTCTTCACGTCCGGCGCTGTCACCAGAACCACTGCATACTTTCCTGTGGGTTTCATATTTCCAAGCTTCCACGCCTTCAACTCATTTACCTTATTTAACCCGTTGACTCATCTAACTCGTGTATCATTTCACCTCGGCGCGACCTTCGGCCACGCGAGCGGCACCCCCTGCTCGGTGAGCGGAGTCGTTGGATGGCTGCCGGAAGTAGGCCTTGGTGTTCTCGTGGACGTTAGAGCAGTTCAGCAGTTCCGCCTCCGTTTGCCAGGCATATTCCCCATGCTGCTCCTTTGGCAACAAGGCATCTTCCACCGGCGACGTCAACTCGTAGGCCAGCACCACGTAATGAGTGCCGAGCCCGGCCCGCTCGAGGCGGTTGGTCAGGTAGAAGTGCTCGTACACCCCCCAAAACCGGGCCTCCTCGATTTTCTTATCCACCCCGAGTTCGGCCCGTGAGATTCTTCTAAAAGCGGCCGCCAGCGTCTCGTTCTTGGTGATGCGGCCACCGGGGACAAAGAAACACCCTTTGGCCGGCTCGTGGTTGCGACGGCCCAGCAAGACCCGCCCATCGGAGGACCGAACAATCATGTCGATCGACACCAGCGGCGTCAGCCTGATTACGTTCTCGAAATCTCCTGCCTCTAATTGGGCGCCAGCTTCTGGTTCGTGGTGCATTGACGCGGGTGAGCCTATCAGGGGTTACTCAGGCTTTAGATCTCGTGACATGAGGTCACGGACGGCCCGGGCAACGTCTTTGCCTTGGTAAAGCATCGCATGGACTTCATCAATGACGGGCGTAATGACCCGGTGCTTGCGGGCCAGTTGAAAGGCGGAGCGGGCGGTCGGGTAGCCTTCGGCCACCGCCAACATGCCGGCCGCGATGTCGGCCGGCTTTTCCCCGCGGCCGACGCGCTCGCCAAAGCCGCGGTTGCGGCTGTGACGCGAGAAGCAGGTCACGATCAAATCCCCCAGGCCGCTGAGGCCGGTGAAGGTTTCGGCTTGAGCGCCGCAGGCGACACCGAGGCGGCGGATTTCAACCATCGCGCGGGTCACCAGAGCGGCCTTGGAGTTGTCCCCAAAGCCCAACCCGTCGCCGACGCCAGCGGCAATCGCAATGACGTTCTTCAAGGCGCCCCCCAACTCAACCCCGAGCAAGTCCGTGCTGGTATAGACGCGAAACGCCGGCCGGTTAAAGAGCTGTTGCACCTTGTCGGCGGTGGCTGAATCCCGGCTCGCCGCCACGATGGCCGTGGGAATATCGCGCGCGACTTCGATGGCGAAGGTCGGCCCGGACAGGGCCGCGCATCTTGCCTTGGGCGCGTTTTCGGCCAGGATGCCGCTCATCGTCAGGCCGGTATCGTATTCGATCCCCTTGGTGACGCTGGCAATCAAGCCCGAGTAATGGGCCAAGTGGCGGGTGACCCCCCGAAACGGTTGTGAGGGGACGGCCGCCACGAGGCACTCCGCGCCCTTGATGGCGCGGGGCAAGTCGGCCTGCAAAACCACCTCGCGGGGCACCTCGATGCCCGGAAGAAAGCGGTCGTTGCGGCCCGTCTGGCGAATTTCTTCGAGCCACTCCGGGACATGCCCCCAAAGCGTGATTTCGTTCCTGCCCTGATGCAGCAGCCGCGCCAAAGCGGTTCCCCACGCGCCGGCGCCGAGTATGGTGATTTTCATGCGGTAGGTTTCGGCACGTCGGACGGGGAGGGCTTCTTCAAGCCGATGCGGTGTTCCGTGCCCTTGATCAAGCGTTGGATATTGGCCCTGTGTTTGTAAATCGCCAACGCTGCCAGCGCGGTGGTGACGATGACGGTCGCCAGGTTCTTCCCCGTAAACCATGCGGCGAACGGCAGGACAAATGAAGCGCAAATCGAGGCGAGCGAAACATAGCGGCTCGCCGCGAACACCACGACCCAGACGCACAGAATGATCAGCAACGGCAACCACACCAGCGCGACCAGCACGCCTGCGGAAGTGGCAATGCCTTTGCCGCCCTTAAAGTGGAGCCAACAGGTGTAATTGTGGCCGAGAATGGCCGCAATGCCCGCGCAAATCTTGAACCACTCGTACGCCAGTGGACCAGCGGCGGGGTAAAACCAGTCGGCCACCAACTTCGCCACGAGGAACACGGCCAGCCAGCCCTTGGCGGCATCGGCCAGCAGGACGAAAATGCCTGCCGGTTTGCCCAGGATTCGGAACACATTGGTCGCCCCGATATTGCCGCTGCCCACGGTGCGGATGTCCACACCCCGTGCCTTGGCGACCAGGAAGCCCGTGGGAATCGACCCGAGCAAATAGGCGACCAGCACGACCAGGATGTAACCAACAATTGGCACGACGACACTCTATGCAGCCCAAGCCCTGAGTCACGAAAAATTGCGCTAGCGCCTGCGATTCGTGAGTGATCCAAAGGAAAACAAGTTCGAGCGCGCCGCCGCCGAGCATGGCCGGGGAGGCAAGCTCAGCGGGGTTTCATGAAGCAGAACAAGAAGTGGTGGCTCGTGCCGCGACTGCTGACGCTGCTGGTCTTTGGCCTGCTGATCTTCCTCTCCAGCGGCTCCCGCCTGGCGCCGTTCATCCACACACTGTTCACCGCTACGAAGATTTCCTCGTGGACAGCTTCCTTCCCATGCTCGCGGTCTTCGACGAGGTCGCCTCCCGGAAACCCTGAAGATGCCTTCCCCTTGCTGGCTATTCATTTCTGGCGGCCAGGTAGCGTTCGGCCTCGAGGGCAGCCGCGCACCCGAGGCCCGCAGCGGTGACGGCCTGCCGATAGACGCGGTCGGCGCAATCGCCCGCCACGAACACGCCCGGGACATTCGTCGCCGTTCCCTGCTTGGGGATGATGTAACCGCTTTCGTCCATATCAATGACGCCCTTGAACAGTTGCGTGTTGGGAACATGCCCGATCGCCACAAAGACCCCGGCGCACTCGACCACACTTTCCGCGCTGGTCTTGACGTTCCTCAAGCGCACCCCCGTAACCTTGTCTTGTTTCTGGCCGAGGACCTCGGTGACGACTGAATCCCAAAGGGGTTTGATCTTAGGATGGGAGAGTGCCCGCGCAGCCATGATTTTGGAGGCGCGGAGCGTGTCGCGGCGATGCACAAGGCAAACGACGGAACCGAAGCGCGTCAGGTGCAGCGCCTCCTCGCAAGCGGAATCACCGCCACCCACAACGACCAGCGGCTGATTCCGGAACATCGGCAGCGCCCCGTCGCACGTGGCGCAGTAGGTTACGCCCTTGTTCTCGAGCTTATGTTCGCTTTCCAACCCGAGGTGACGATGGCTGGCGCCGGTAGCGATGATGATGGTCTCGCCTGCGACCGGTTCGCCATCGACGGTCAGCCCGAATGGCTGCCGGGACAAGTCCACTGCCTCGACGGTAGCGAACTTGACCCGCGCGCCGAATCGCTCGGCCTGCTTTTGCAAGCGCGCCATCAATTCGTAGCCGTCAATGCCCTCCGGGAAGCCGGGATAATTCTCAACCACCGTCGTTGTGGTCAGCAGGCCCCCCGGCTGTTGGCCCATCAGAACCAGCGGGCGCAAGTTGGCTCGCGCCGTATAAAGGGCGGCGGTCAGGCCGGCGCAGCCCGAACCGATGATAACGACTTTTTCCATAAGGACGCGCAACTTAGTTTCCGGCTGTGCGCTTGGCAAGCAGTGAGTGATACCTCCATGCGCGAACCGTTTTAATTTCCTATGGTCTCACGCCAAGGGCCTCGGCTATGATTTTGCCATGAAACGACTCACTTGGTGCTGTATCGTCGCTGTCCTGCTCGCGTTACCGATCGCCCGCGCCGATCAGGTGGACAATTACCTTGCCAGCCAAATGCAGCAGCACCGGATTCCTGGCCTCACCCTGAAGATCATCCGCGACGGCAAGACGATCAAGACAGCGGCCTACGGCCTGGCAAACCTCGAACTGAACGTGCCGGCGAAACCGGAAACCGTCTTCGAGGTTGGCTCGATCACCAAGCAATTCACGGCAGCGGGAATTCTGCTGCTGGCGCAGGAGGGCAAGCTGTCGGTTGATGACAAAATCAGCAAGCATCTGAAGGACACGCCCGAGACGTGGGCGGACGTCACGATCCGCCACCTGTTGACGCACACGTCGGGCATCAAAAACTACACGGGCTTGAACGGCTACCAATTGTGGCGGCACCTGACCCAGGAACAATTCATCCAGTCGATCGGCAAGGAGCCGATGGAGTTTCAACCCGGCGACTCCTGGAAGTACTGCAACACGGGCTTCAATCTCTTGGGTTACATCATCGAGAACGTCAGCGGGATGAATTATTGGGATTTCCTGAGCCAACGAATCTTCCAACCGCTCGGCATGACCGCCACGACCAACCGCCGGCCAAGCCTGATCATCCCCAACCGCGCCGCCGGTTACGAGCAAACGAACCGTATGTGGATTAACCGCGACTCCGACCTGACGGAGGTCTTCTCCGCCGGGGCCATCGCTTCTACGGTGGGCGATCTCGCGAAATGGAACGCGGCCCTGGATAGCGACCGCCTCCTCAATGCCGCCAGCAAACAGCAGATGTGGACACCGGTGAAACTGAACGATGGCAAAACCAGAAAATACGGCTTCGGCTGGAATGTAGATGCCGTGGAGGGACACAAAAACATCGGCCATGGCGGATCAACGTCCGGCTTTTCCGCCTCCATCCAGCGTTTTCCGGACGACCGGCTGGCCATTATCATCCTGACCAATACGGATGAAGAGATCGCAACGACCTTGGCAAAGAAGGTTGCGACGTTCTTTTTCACCAGGCCCGGCATTCGGAAATAAGGCCCCGCAGACCGTGGTACGACCCCGTGCCAGGGTTTTGTGATTGGTTGCCTTCCTGCCGTCACGACCTTCCCGGCCCCCTGAATCTCCACGAACAATTGGACAATTTGCGCCCCAAAAAAGTTCACTTTTACGCTTGCGGACCAGGGCTCCTTCTTGCGATACTACCCATTCCGGTTTCATTCAGGCGTAGTTCCCTAAGGCAAGGGACGGCCTTTAGAGATAACGCCACGAAGTTGAGCTTTTCGTAGAATAGCGTAGTGTTTGCTCGCGGCAGTCTTCTGGTGTTTGCGGTCTTCAAGCGCCTGCAGCGGGCAGTCTGTATTAAGGTCCCAATGATGCCTTGCTGTCGTCGGGCAGCCCGCGGAAATAACTGAACCAAATGGGCTTGTGCGCGTCTGATTATTTATGCTGAACAGGAAAGAGAGCAAAGCGGCCAACCGAGCCGGACCTCGCGGTCGCCCCCGTGGGCGGCCCGCTCCCCCCAGAGAGCCCCGGCATCGCCGCCGTTTTGTGATTTCACATAAGGCGCATGGCCACAGCAAGTTACGCGTCGCGGGTACCCCTAACGCCCAGCCCAAGGCTCGCTCCGCTTCTCAAGCCAAAGCCTCCTATGCGAGCACCCATGAGACCCCCGTCGCCGGCAAGCCCGCCCGGGCAATCGATTTGACCGAAACCATCAAGACGTTGCTTCACCTGGCCCAGGAGCACGGCCTGGTCACCTACGACGATATCAACGATGTTCTGCCGGACGGCCTGTCGCCGAACGACCTGGACGAGCTTTATACGAAGCTGCGCAACCTCGACGTCGAGATAGTGGACCATGCGGAGGTCGAGCGGGCCAAGCCAGCGGAGCCAGAAGAAGAGGAAGACACCCGCCTGGAAGTCTTAGACGACCCGGTGCGGATGTACATGAACCAGATGGGCAAGGTGCCCCTGCTCACCCGCGAACAGGAAGTCGAGATTTGCAAGCGTATCGAGGAGGCCGAAGCCGACATCAAGCGCTTGGTCTATAGCCTCGGGTTTACGGCTAAGGAGCACATTGCCATCGCGGAAAAACTCCTTTCCGAGCCGCCCAAGGAACGTTTCGACCGAGTGGTGGTGGACAAGAAAGTGGCCAACCGCGAAGCCCATCTCCGGGAACTGCGGAACTTGATCAAGAAACTCCGCGCGCTGGATGCCAAAGTGGACGACCAATACCTCACTTGGCAAAAGGCCACCACCCAGGGCCGCCGCCAAAAGTACCATGCCAAGTTCCTGAAACTCGACCGAAAGCTGCAGGCCATTTTCCCCAGGTTCTTTTACAAGCAAAGAGTCCTTGAGGACATGATCCTGGTGGCCGGCAACGTCCACGAAAAGTTCAAGGGCAGTCTGCGGCACCTCGAAGAGCTGGAATCCCGGCGCAAGTCCGCCGACCAGCAGGCCACGCTCCAGGGCGAACGCGCCAAGATCCGCGCCCTCGAACAATTCGTGCGCCTGCCCCGGGAGGACTTCTATAAGACCCTCGACCAGTTGAAACGCGCCGCTGACCGCGCGCACCAGGCCAAAACGCACATGGCCGAAGCCAACCTGCGCCTGGTCGTTTCTGTCGCCAAGAAATACACCAACCGCGGCCAGTCCTTCCTCGACCTGATCCAGGAAGGCAATATCGGCCTCATGAAAGGTGTGGAGAAATTTGAGTATCGGCGCGGTTACAAGTTCTCCACTTATGCCATCTGGTGGATCCGCCAGGCCATTACGCGCTCCATTGCCGACCAGGCCCGCACCATTCGTATCCCGGTGCACATGATTGAAATCATGAACAAGCTCTGGCGCGCCCAAAAACAGCTTACGCAGGAGCTGGGCCGCGAACCCACACCCGAGGAGATCGCCGACGAAATGCACATGCCCGTCGCGCGGATCAACGCCCTCCTCAAAATGGCCCAACAGCCTATCTCGCTGCATGCGCCCGTCGGCGACGACGGCGACGTGAGCGTGGGCGATTTCATCGAAGACAAGACGGCCGAGAATCCGTCCGATGTGACCAGCTACAGTCTGCTCAAAGAAAAGCTCGGGGACGTGCTGACCAGTCTGACCGAACGCGAGCGGAAGATTCTGGAAATGCGGTTTGGCCTCGTGGACGGCTACGAGCGCACGCTGGAAGAAATCGGCAAGATGTACAACGTCACCCGCGAGCGCATCCGCCAGATCGAAGCCAAGGCCCTGCGCAAACTGCGCCACCCCACTCGCGTCCGCCACCTGCAAGGATTCCTCGACACCGAAGAACAAGCCGCGTAGGCTGGCCACCGGCATGAAGGTCACTTACTACGGACATTCCTGTTTTGCCGCGCAAGTCGCGAACCAAACTCTGCTGTTCGACCCGTTCATCACCGGCAACGAGCTGGCCAAAGCCATCGACGTGAACAAAGTCCCGGCCGACTACATCCTCATCTCGCATGGCCACGCGGACCATATGGCCGACGCGGCGGACATCGCCAAACGGACCGGCGCGACTATCGTCTCCAATTATGAAGTGACCGTGTGGTTCGGCAAACAAGGCCTGCAAAAGACCCATCCGCTGAACCACGGCGGCGCCTGGCGATTTGACTTTGGCCGCGTCAAATTCGTCAATGCGATCCATTCCAGCAGCCTGCCCGATGGGGCCTATGGTGGGAACCCCGGCGGTTTCGTCGTCGAAAGCGCCGAGGGTAATTTCTACTACTCGGGCGACACGGCGCTGACGATGGACATGAAACTGATTGGCGAATCCACCCGGCTGACCTTCGCCGCACTCTGTATCGGGGACAACTTTACCATGGGCATCGACGACGCCATTAAGGCGGCGGAGTTTGTTCGCTGCCGGGAGATCCTCGGCCTCCATTACAACACCTTCCCACCGATTAAGATCGACCCGCCCGAGGCCATTGAGAAATTCCAGGCTGCGCGCCAACACCTGCACCTGTTGCTGCCCGGCGAAAGCCACAGTTTCTAGCCCACGGGATTCGAGGCACGAACCGGAGACAAAACCTGAGCGCGCGGTCGTTGCCTCCCACTGCGGGCGGGAGGTTTGAATCACTCCATTTGACAGCGGGCGGCGGGTTCGCGAGATAATCCCGCGAGGTTGCCAGAGTAGCTCAGGGGTAGAGCAAAGGACTCCAAACGCTGGCGCGCAATTCGTCCGCTCCACCCGCCAACCTGCCGGGCACCCCCCGCGCCGACAACCCGTCGAAATCCGCTCCCGCTCGGCACAGCCGGAATAGTTGAGAAACCGCGTCTTCCCCACCCCTCGCGCAGGAGACGGAGCAGGATTGGCGGAATCCACCCTGCTTCGCAAAGTCGGGCAGAATGAATGAACATGCAAGCATGCACTACCCCAACACAGTAGAGTTCCAAGCCCAACAAGAAGTGCTGAAGCACATCGCTCCTCTGGCTGCCCAGGCCGCGCGAACAGACACTCTGTTTGAGGGGGCGACCACTACTATTGCAGAGCACGCTACGCCCGGGCCTCGCGCAAAGGTAGTGCTGATACTACTCGCCCGCATCGCCAATGATTTCCGAGTCTGCGGTTTGACAAGTTCGTTGGGCTATGGGCTTCAGGCTTTCGGATTGGCCGCATCCATGATGGAGATCCTCGGTGCGCTCGCCTTCGTTGGAGACAGCGAGGACCGCGCAATCAAATGGGCCGAACATAAGGACCCAGGCCATTCTTATCCGCCCACTGTCAAGGAGGGCATTGATGCGGCCTTGACCGCTCTCGGCATATCTGATCCCGCTGCCAGAGACGATTGGCAAAAAGCGTATAAACACATGTGTATGGCCAAACACGCGAACCCCAAACTATCCATGTTGCAGGGACTCTATACCCAACCATCTGGACTCCACCATGTCTTCGGGCCAGACACAACCCAACTTGGCGTCTTCCTCGCAGCGGAGGCTCTGAGTCGTGCGATCCGATATAGTACTGCGGCCATACTCGTAGCCGCGCAGCACTGCTCAGACGAGAGCTTACGCCAGCTTCTTCGTGATGAGTCGCGCGATATCCAGAGCAAAGTAAACAGCCTCGAGCCATTATTGTCTCAGTTAGAACGCTCAGCGATGGCTGCCGCCTAGGCAGTTCAACGGGCTCAAAGACCTGATGCCTTGCTTTCGAAGACCGGCCTTGAAATTCCAGATACGATAGGGCATACTATCCCCATGAGCACGAAGGAAATCGTTCAGGACCTGTTGCAGAAGCTCCCCGAGGACGTTTCTCTGCACGATGTGGCGCAAGAGATTGAGTTCGTGGCAGCGGTACGACAGGGCCTGGCTGAGATTGACCGCGGCGAGCGTATTCTGATTGAGGAGATCGAGCGCGAATTGCCATCATGGGTTATCAGGTAGCCCTCTCACCCTCCGCTCGACGCGACCTCCGGGACATCGTCCGTTACATCTCGGACGATTCCCCCGACCGGGCGGTCGCGTTTGCCCAGTTTCTAGTCAGCAGCACCAAGCGTCTCGCCGACTTCCCGGAGATGGGCCGCGTGGCGCCAGAATTCGCTGATCCATCCATTCGCGAGATTGTCGTCCGCTCCTACCGTGTCATTTACCGCGTTGACCACGGCGATTGTCGAGTCGATGTTGTCAGATTCTGGCATGGCGCGCGTGGCACTCCCAGGCTTGACGAGGTCTAACTACTGTTTCCGCGCCTCTTTCGCCCAGGGGTCTTTGAGCGTGATGGTGCGGTTGAGCACGAGCTTGGCGGGGGCGCTGTCTTTATCGAGGGTGAAATAGCCGAGGCGCTCGAATTGGTAGCGGAGTTCGGGGCGGGCGTCCTGGAGGCTTGGCTCGCATTTGGCGGTCACGACTTCCAGGGAGCGCGGGTTAAGGTGTTGCTTAAAGTCACCGCCGGCATCGGGTTCGGCGACGGTGAAGAGCCGGTCGTAGAGGCGCACCTCGGCGTCAAGCGCGTGGGCGGCGCTGACCCAGTGGATGGTGCCTTTGACCTTGCGGCTGGCGGTCGGGCCGCCGGTCTTGCTGCCCAAGTCGGCCGTGCAGCGCAGTTCGACAACCTGGCCGGCGGCGTCTTTGACGACCTCGTCGCACTTGATGATGAAGGCGTATTTGAGGCGCACCTCGCCGCCGGGGCGCAAACGGAAGTATTTGGGGGGCGGCGTTTCCATGAAGTCGTCGCGCTCAATGTAAAGCTCGCGGGTGAAGGGAACCTTGCGTTTGCCGGCGTTCGGGTCTTCGGGGTTGTTGACGGCGTCGAGTTGTTCGACCTGGCCGGCGGGGTAGTTGGTGATGACGACTTTGAGGGGCCGCAGCACCGCCAGCCGGCGCAAGGCGCGGTGGTTGAGGTCTTCGCGGATGCAATACTCCAGCACGGAAACATCGGTGATGCCGTTGTATTTGGTGATGCCGATGTTGTAGGCGAAGTCGCGCAGCGCCTGCGGGGTGACGCCGCGGCGGCGCAGGCCGCTGATGGTCGGCATCCGGGGGTCGTCCCAGCCGGAGACGAGGTTCTCTGTGACGAGTTGCATGAGCTTGCGCTTGCTCATCACGGTGTAACCGAGGCTCAGGCGGGCGAACTCGTATTGGTGCGGCAGGGGCCGGGGCAAGTTGAGCCCTTCGAGAATCCAATCATACAGGGGGCGGTGCACCTCGAACTCGAGCGTGCAGATCGAGTGGGTGATGCCTTCGATGTAATCGCTCAGGCAGTGCGCGAAGTCGTACATCGGATAGATGCACCACTTGGCGCCGGTGTGATGGTGCTCGGAATGGCGGATGCGGTAGAGGACGGGGTCGCGCATCCAGATATTCGGCGACGCCATGTCAATCTTCGCGCGCAGCGTGCGCGTGCCGTCGGGGAACTCGCCGTCCTTCATGCGCGTGAAGAGATCGAGGTTCTCCGCGATGGAGCGGGTGCGGAAGGGGCTTTCCTTGCCGGGGCGGTCGGGCGAGCCGCGGTAGGTGTCGGTGTCTTCGGGGGAGAGATCATCAACGTAGGCGACGCCCTTCTTGATGAGCTGGAGGGCGTATTCGTAGGTTTGGTCGAAGTAGTCCGAGGCGTAGAAGGGTTCCAGCGGGCCGTCGGCTGTTCCCGTTATCGGCGGCAGGTAGAAGTCGGCTTTGCCGTTGACGGTCTGGGCGTCGGCCAGCTTGCCCTTGGGCTTGAACCCGAGCCGGTCGTCGGCCCAGGCGCTGATGAGCCATTTCACATCTTCGGTGATGGAATCCACATACTCGACGTCTTCCTTGGTCGGGTTGGTGTCGTCCATGCGGAGGTTGCAGATACCACCGAACTCGCGCGCGATGCCGAAGTTGAGGCAAATGGACTTGGCATGGCCGATGTGCAGGTAGCCATTCGGCTCGGGCGGGAAGCGGGTGTGGATTTGCGGGTAGCGCTTTTCCGCAACGTGAGCGGCGACAATGTCACGGATGAAATCAGAGGGAGCGCGCGCGGGGCCGGCGGCGGTGCCGGAGTCAGAAACTTTATTAGCCATAGTCATTGAATATGGGGCGGAGCGTAACAGGAGGGTTTGGCAATGTCCAGCCGGCCCGCCCTCCCCTGCCCTGTTGGGCACACTTGAGGCTTGTTAAGCAGGGCCGTGCGCGTGTAAGAAAGCCGCGTGACGGCTGAGCGCAAGTTTCGCATTGGCGCGCTGGGTTCCGGCAAAGGCTCGAATTTCGTGGCCATAGCCGAGGCGTGCGCGGCTGGCACCGTGCCGGCGGACGTGGCGCTCGTGTTGAGCGACGTGGCGGATGCCGGAATCCTTGCCAGGGCGCGCGAACGGGGCATTCGCGCGCGCTTCATCCGCCCCGGCAAATTCCGCACGAAGCTGGACGAGGAAGCAGAGCGGGCGTACGTCGAGGCGTTGCGGGCAGCCGAGGTGGATTTGGTCGTGCTGGCCGGGTTCATGCGGGTGTTGAAGGATGCGTTTCTGCGGGCCTTCGCAGGCTGCATCGTTAACATTCATCCTTCGCTGTTGCCGTCATTTCCCGGGCTGGCGGCGTGGCAGCAGGCGCTGGCTCATGGCGTGAGAGTCACGGGTTGCACGGTTCACTTTGTGGATGGGGGTGTAGATTCCGGCCCGATTATCGGCCAGCAGACGGTGCCGGTGCTGGACGACGACACGCCGGAAACGCTGCACCAGCGGATTCAAGCCGCGGAACACGTCTTGTATCCCCAATGCGTGGCGGCGATTGCCCGCGGCGAGGTCGCCGTCCGGGGCCGGCGCGTGGTCTGGCGCGCGCCTTGACCAAGGTGGATTCAGGAAGCCGTAGCCGTCGGCGGCTACAATTTCGTGGATTCTTGAATCCATCCTGCGCCTTGAGCAAGGCTCAAAGAAAAGAGTCGCGTTGCGAAGGGGAACATGGCACATAAGTCTGGTAAGGACGCGTTCCACCGCGTCCCTCGAATGGCTTGCAGAAAGAAGTGGGACGCGGCGGAACGCGTCCTTACCAGTTCGGTTGCGTCCTTGTGTCATAGAATCAAACTACAGCATGAAGCAGAAGCAGGTTTTGCGGTTCGGACTGCCCAAGGGCAGTCTGCAGGAGGCCACCATCGAGAAGATGGGCAAGGCCGGGTTCAACATCTCGGTCAGCAGCCGGTCGTATATTCCTTACGTGGATGACGAAGAGCTGGAGGTCCGGCTCATTCGGGCGCAGGAGATCAGCCGCTATGTTGAACACGGCTACCTGGATTGCGGCATCACGGGCCACGATTGGATTCAGGAGAACGGCTCGAAGGTCCATGAGGTGGGCGAGTTCGAGTTCAGCAAAGCGACGCGGCAAGCCGCCCGCTGGGTGCTGGCCGTGCCGGAGAATTCCCCGATCAAGTCGGTGAAGGACTTGCAGGGCAAGCGCATCGCGACGGAGGTCGTCAGCCTGACCCGGCAGTATCTGAGGCGGCACAAGGTGAAGGCCGAGGTGGAGTTTTCGTGGGGGGCGACCGAGATGAAGGCGCACGAGCTGGTGGATGCCATCGTGGACATCACCGAGACGGGCGCTTCGTTGCGGGCGAACAAGCTGCGCATCGTGGACACTCTCCTCACGTCAACGCCGCGGCTGATTGCGAACCACGCCTCCTGGAAGGATGCGTGGAAGCGGCAGAAGATCGAGACGCTGGCGCTCCTGCTGAAAGGGGCGTTGGAAGCCGAGGCCAAAGTCGGGCTGAAGATGAACATCGCACAGAAGAACCTGGCGAAGCTGCTGCAAACGCTGCCGGCGCTGCGCAACCCGACCATTTCCAATCTAAGCCAAGAGGGTTGGGTGGCGGTGGAAACGATCATTGACGAACATATCGTTCGCGAGCTGATTCCCGCGTTGAAAGCCGCCGGGGCCGAGGGGATCATCGAGTATCCCCTCAACAAAGTCGTTTATTGAACCGGGATTACTTCCCGGTGCTCGCGGGAGCGCCGTCGGGCCGCTCGGCAGCGAATTGCAGGCCGTCCAGATGAGAGCCGTCGGGTTGGCGGAAGCGGGCACAGAAGGCCCAGCCTGCATTGAGCTGCGTGACTTTCAGCAGGAGCGCATTCCAGCCTCTGTTCAAAGTCACGTTCACTTTGTCTTGGCCGGGTTGCAGGCCGCGGAAGGTGTTATTGGCATGCACCTCTTTGCGGTTGAGCCACACTTTCACGCCGTCGTCGGTGCCGAGTTCGAGCCGTGCGGTTTGTGGCTGGTCGGAATAGACCCATGTGCGCGCGTAGGCCACGCGCTGCTCCCCGCCCAGAGCTTTGAGCAAATCCATCACCCAGGGCCGCTTCGGGTCGGCGCCGAGCGGCATGGGCTGCCACTTGACGCCTGGCGCGTTTGTGACTTCCGGGGGAAAAGCGATGTCGAACAGGGCCTTGTAGTCCTTGCCCTCCTGCATGTAGGGGCCGGCGATTTGCCAAGTGGTGATGTAATCGGACCCGAGCTGGATGTCGTTGAGGACTGCTTCAGCCGCTTTCCGTGCTTCGGCATCAGTAGTCGTGGCAACGACTTTCTTCAGGGAGGAGGCCGCTGCCTCGGCCTGGGCGTAAGGCAGGACAGAGGCAATCCTGGTGACGGTCTTGGCAGCCTCAAGCTGGGTGGCGGCCTCGTCCAGCATCGGTTCGGCCAGTTTGAGGGCCTGCAAGTCAGGGATCTCAGCCAGGCCGGCGAGCACCAGGCGCTTCTGATCAGCGCTGAGGGTCGTGGCGAGGATGGCCTTGAGCGGCTCGATTTTCTCTTTAACGGGGAGCTTGATGGTTTCCTCCTGCGTCGTCAGCCGCACGCAGGCGCGGATGGCCAAGGTGCGGAAGTTCTCTTCCGGCGCCCCACAAGCAATCTTCAGCACATCCGGCAACAGTTCAGGGTCGCACGTGTCGCAGAGCGCACGGATGGCAGCGGCGCGGACCGGCGGGTCGGAGGCGGCGACGGCGGCGCGCAAGCCTGCGCGAATGCGGGGATCGATCAGGCCGCTGCAAACGGGGAAGAGAGCGATGCGGGCCTCAGTCGCGGCGGTGACCAACCCCTGCACGATTGGCTCGATATTCACCTGGCCGCGCCGGGTTTGAATCTGGAGGCAGGCGGTGTTAAGGGCTTCGGCAGCGTCAGAACGAGCGGGGTCGCTCTTCGCCTCGACCACGAACTGAACCATCAAACCGAGTTGCGAATCCTCGACCAGCATGGCCAGCGCCTGGAGCGCAGCTTTGCTGGCCGAACCAGAACCCTGCCGCACCAACTCGACCAGTTTCGGAACAGCGGTCTTGTCGCCCCGACCACTAAGCGCGCGGGCGAACTCCGCCTGCACTTCAGGTTTGGCGGCGGGCAGGAGCCGGAGCAGCGTTTCGGTGGGATTGCCCCGCCACAGTTGAACCAGCGCCAACCGGGCTGCCTTCTGCTCCTCGCCGCCGGCAGAGGCGGCGGAGACTGCCAGCAAGGGGACGAACGAGGCATCGCCCAAAATACCGAGGGCGTTAATGGCGGCGAGGCGAACCTCCGGCGCGGTGTTGCTTGCCATCGCGGCAATGGCCGGCGCTGCTGAAATATCCCCGCGCTGGTTCAAACCTTGGATCAAGGCAACCTGCACAGGGGAATCAACCGTATTCAGCATCGTCGTAAAGGTTTCCGTTGCGCCGGGAGCGGCCACCTCACGAACCAACTGAAGCGCTGCCATCTGGCTGGCCCCGTCCGTTCCCAGGATGGCAGTGGTCATCAGCGGCAGCGCCTGTTTGCCCGAGGCCTCGATCATTCCGCGATAGGCGGCGGCGCGGATAGCGTCCTTCCTCTCGGTGTCATAAAGTTGTTGGAAGACCGCCAGGGCTTTCCCCTGATTGCCGGATGCGAGCAGGCAATTGGCACAGCGCAAACAGGCGTCCACGAGGGCGTCGTGGACCGGTCCGGCGGAGTTGGCGGTAGCGGCCTGCAATGCTTTGAGGGCTTTGGAGCCGCCGATCTGACCCAGGGCGGTGGCTGCCGCCGCGGCCACCCGGGCGTCGTGATCCGTGAGCAACGTGGCCAGGGTAGGCACCGCTGGCGTCTCGCGCCGGAAACCCAGAGAGTTGATGAGGCCGACTCTCGTCAGTTCAGAGGTCTTTCCCAGGGCATTGGTCAAGAGTTGGCCAGTCTTGGCTGCGTTAAAACGAAGCGACTCCACCATGTTGATGTCGTCCAGGGCGTCGATCAAGGCCTGGCCAGCCTTGGCTGAAGGCATGGATTCGAGGGCGTAGCGGGCGGAATGGGAGAGTTGCTCATCCGTCAGCAGTGCTGCGAGCGCCGGAACGGATTGGGCGGTGCCGATGCGTTTAAGCCGGGCGCAGGCGGCGTCCTTTGCCGCGGGGGAGCGATTGGACCGCAAGACGCCGATGAGTGTTTGTTCCTCATTGGTTTGGGCGGCGGACGCCGAGAATTGAAGTCCCGGGAGCAGTAGCCCGAGTGCGACGGTCACGTAAAGCAATCGTTTCATGGGAAATCCTTTCTGAGTATCAAATGCACCACGGGGGGCGTTTGGCGATGGAGAGCATCCGGTTGGCCTCGTCATCTTCGACGAATTGCTCGGCTTGCGGATCCCACTTGAGCGCGCGCTTCAATTGTTTGGCGACCCCGCCCAGGAGGAGCGCGCTGGCGGCCCGGTGGGCGATGTTTGCATCGCAGATCGGCTGCTTGCGGGTCCGTATGCATTCCAGGAAGTTGCCGGAATGGCTCGTGCTGCGGTAGAGATGGACCTCCTCGGGCCGGAGCGGTTCGCGCGCGATGTCCGGCGGGTCGGACACCAGCGCGTCCCGATCGACCGCGAGGCGCCCTGCGGTGCCGACAAAACAAGCGCCGCCCACCTCCCCCACTTTTTCGCCGGGGTAGCCTCTGCCATAGACGACTACGCCGCTGGCATACTTGTAGCAGGAACGGTCTTTCTCCATAAAGATCTCCACCGGCCCCGTTTCGTCCGCCGCCGCCGCCCATTGGACGATGTCGTAGTGGTGCTGGCCCCAGTTGAGTTCGCCGATGTCAAAGCGGTGGGCACTCGTGTTGCCATCGTAGGGAAGCCAAGGGGCAGGCCCGAGGTAGAGGTCCCAGTCAAGGTCGGCGGGGACCGGTTTGGCGGCGCCAAAGCGTGGCGGCCAGAACACGGCCCCGCCATCGCGGTAGGCGTAGATGGCTTGCAGCTTGCCGATGCGGCCACTGCGCACGAACTCGCAGGCCCGCCGGAATTTGCCGTCGTATTCGCTGCGCTGCTGGGTGCCGGCCTGATAGACGCGCCCGTAACGCCGCACCGCCGCGAGCATGGCCTGGCTCTCGCGCACGGTCACCGCGGTGGGTTTTTCGCAATAGATGTCCTTGCCGGCGGCGGCGGCCATGGCAGCCATGGTGGCATGCCAATGAGCCGGGGTGGCGATGAGCACGGCGTCAATGTCCGAGCGGTCCAGGACCTGGCGGAAGTCGGTGTAGGGTTCGCAAGGCTTGTAGTTGCCCTTGCCGTAGGCTTCGGCGTAGTGGTCATTGACCTTCTTGCACGCGTTCTCCCGGCGGTCGCGCCAGACATCGCAGACGGCCAGCACCTGGACATCTTTGCGTCCGGCATAGCCGCCGGCGACGTAGGTCCAGGCGCCGCCCAACAGGTGGCCGCTCCCCTGCCCGCCGACCCCGATGAACCCCATCGTGATGCGCTCGCTGGGCGGCATGACCCCGCTTCGGCCCAGAACCGAAGCCGGGACAAGGGACGGCGCGGCAAAAGCGGCGCCCAGGGCGGTGGTGGTTTGCCGCAGGAACCGGCGGCGCGTGACTGTGGATGCTGAGTTCATATTCAAATTCTCTGCAACTGTGCGGGCGGCAGGTTGCTTGGTCCAGCGCCGCTTGTCCAGAGATTACCGCAATCCTGCGACCACCCTTGCCCCTGACTGATTAATGGGCTATCGTTCCCAAAATGAAACTTAAACTTCTGGCCGCCCTCGCCGTCCTGTCGCTGCTCCTGTCCGCCCAAAGCGGAGTTGCCGCGGAGAAAACTGACGCCTCCGCCGAACTGAAAGCCTTAATCACGAAAATCCAAACCAAGCTGCGTCAAGGCCAAGACACCGCAGCCGACCTGGCGGGTGAACTCAAGGAATTCGACACGTTGCTGGCCAGGCACAAAGGCGAGAAGACCGATGATGTGGCGCAGATTCTCTTTATGAAGGCCTCGCTCTACGAGCAGGTTTTGAAGGATACGGCCAAAGGCGACGCGCTGATGGCGGAGCTCAAGCGGGACTTTCCGGACTCGGAACCGGTCAAGATGATGCGGCAGCAGGACGAAGCAAAGAAGCTCAAAGCGGCGCTGGTGGAAGGGTCGAAGTTTCCCGACTTCGCCGAGAAGGATGTGGCCGGCAAGCCGCTCTCCGTCGCCAATTACAAAGGCAAGGTGCTGCTGCTCGACTTCTGGGCGACGTGGTGCCCGCCGTGCAGAGCCGAGCTGCCCAACGTCCTGAAGACGTTTGCGGCGTATCACAAGCAGGGCTTTGAAATCATCGGCATCAGCCTGGACAAAGACCAAGAGAAGCTCACCAGCTTCACCAAGGAGAAGAACATGACCTGGCCGCAGTATTTCGACGGGCTGGTCTGGCAGAACAAACTCGCGGTGAAGTATGGCGTCAACAGCATCCCCGCGACCTATCTTCTCGACGGCCAGGGAACTATTATCGGCAAGGATTTGCGGGGCGAAGCCCTGGACCAGGCGGTCGCCAAGGCGCTGGCCAAAAAGTAGTCCGGCGCGCGGAATGGCTCTGAAGCCATGCGGCGCGGAAGAGAATCAGGGCGTGCCACCTGAATCCCAACGCAGGGAGGGCGAGTCCCCGCGAGCCCTAATTCCCACAGCACAGATTTCCTGAGGAGTTTGGGCTCGCTCGCCCTCCCCAAGCATGACGCGGCCTTACTTCTTCGCCGCCTCGTAGTACTTGGCGGCCTCGGTCCAGTTGACCACGTTCCAAAACGCCTTCAGGTACTCTGCCCGACGGTTTTGGTACTTGAGGTAATAGGCGTGTTCCCAGACATCGCAGCCCAGGACCGGATTGCCTTCAACCCCTGAAACCCCCTTGCCCATCAGGGGATTGTCCTGGTTGGCGGTGGACACAATCTCCAGCTTGCCCCGGTTGACGACCAGCCAGGCCCAGCCGCTGCCGAACCGGCCCATGCCCGCGGCCTCGAACTTCTCTTTGAAGGCGTCGAAGGTGCCGAAGGCGGCTTTGATTTCATCGCCGAGCTTGCCGGAGGGCGCCCCGCCCGCTTTCGGGCCAAGAATCTTCCAGAACATGGAGTGGTTCGCGTGGCCGCCGCCGTTGTTGCGCACGGCGCCGCGGACGTCCGCCGGCACTGCGTCGAGATTGCGGATGAGGTCCTCGACGGACTTCTTTTCAAGGTCCGGTTTGCCGGCGATGGCCTTGTTGACGTTGGCGACGTAGGCGCCGTGATGTTTATCGTGATGAATCTCCATGGTCTGCGCATCAATGTACGGTTCGAGCGCGTCCTTGGGATATGGGAGCGGAGGTAGTTCGTATGCCATAATATTCCTGATGTTGTTTGTTATTTCGTAATAAACTAATGCCCTTTTCTACTTCTTGGGTAACGTTTACAGGACAACATAGCACGTCTGTGCGAAAGTCAAGGGGCACTGGGGCAAATCCGAAAGCCCAAACCCGGGAGGCATTGGCAGGAGCCGCTGCTACCGCTTGGCGAACTCGACGAAGTTCTTGAGCAACTGCAGGCCGATCTTCTGGCTTTTCTCGGGGTGAAACTGCGTGGCGAAGACGTTGTCACGCCAGACGGAAGAGGCGAAGGTCTCGCCGTAGGTCGTGCGGGTGGCGACGATGGAGGCATCCACTGGTTTGGGGAAGAAGCTGTGGACGAAATAGACGTAGCTGCCGCCGGCGATGCCGCGGAAGAGGGGACATTCGGGCCGCACGATGTCGAGCTGGTTCCACCCGATTTGCGGAATCTTCAGCCCGTTGCCTGCGGAGAAGCGCACGACCTTGCCCGGGAAGACGCCCAG
>Ga0187872_10001410_pt1 | contig 24505 bp, 21 predicted proteins | sample June2016WEW_16_4_FD_132973 | JGI IMG/M metagenome (GOLD analysis project Ga0187872, IMG submission 132973) | Peatland microbial communities from SPRUCE experiment site at the Marcell Experimental Forest, Minnesota, USA - June2016WEW_16_40 | ecosystem: Environmental > Terrestrial > Soil >...
ACCTGAGGACCCTCGAGACCGGGCATCACCCAATCCAGCACCGCGAGCGGCGGAGCGTCGTCACCTTCAAGGATTCGAGCGGCCTCCACGCCATCGAAAACAGCCACCACGAGATATCCCCACTTCGTCAGGAATGCCTGGAGCATGCGGCGAGAAACGGGGTCATCGTCCGCAATGAGGATCCTATTTCTGGCTTTCTTGTCGTCGGTCATCGCGCAATTTCGCTCTGCAAAACAGACTCAGGGCGCTACCTTCCGGACAGCAGCGCCCAGTTCGGGTAGCAGAGAGTCCATTTCTGCCTCGAGCTTTCGGATCAAATTGCCCGCGCTCTCCAAAGAGGCGCGGACTCCTTGCTCGAGCTCAAAAGCAGCCTGGGATAACCTGTCGGCTCCGAGGTTGGCCGAGGCGCCCTTGATCGTTTGTGCGAGGCGCTCGAGAAGCGGGGCATCGCGCGCCTCGAGAGCCCGGCGAATCGCGGCGATACTGCCGGGACATTCTTCCGCGAAGAGCCGGAAAAGCTCTTCCAGCAGCTCACGGTCGCCATCGACTCGCTCGAGGGCCGCATCCAGATCGAGCACGTGCGCAGAAGACGGCCCTGCCGGCGGCGTGGTAGAGGGAGCGGCGGTCCCGGTTCTGACCCGATCCGTCGCCGCGAACAGTTCGGATGTTCGAATCGGCTTTGCTACGTAGTCATCCGCGCCGACTGCGAGGCACCGTTCGCGGTCTCCCTTCATGGCATGTGCCGTCAACGCGATGATTGGCAGGTGAGCGCCGGTGCCGCGTTCCTTCGCTCGGATCGCGCGAATCGCCTCGAACCCGTTCATGACCGGCATCTGCACATCCATGAGAACCAGATCCACGCTCTCACGTTCGAGGGCTTCGAGAGCCTCTTGCCCGTTCTCCGCGGAGACGACGGTGTAACCGTGCTTTTCAAGGAGCGCCCGGGCGAGCTTTCGGTTGACCGCGTTGTCTTCTACAAGGAGAACCTTTCCGCGTTGGCTGGGCAAGGCTGTGTCTTGTGTCGCGATTGACTGCGTTTGGATGACCTCGGGCTTTGAAAGTGCGATCAGGATGGCGTCCAGGAGTTCAGACGGCTGTGCGGGCTTCGTCAGGTAACCGGAAACGCCGAGTTGGCGGCACCGAGCCGCTTCGCCCGGCTGCCCGCTGGAACTCAGCACTAGAACCGGCAGCATTCCGAATGCAGAACTCTTTCGGATTTCCTGAATTAAGGTAAAGCCGTCCTTCTCGGGCATCTGCATATCGGTGATCACGAGACGGAAGGGCCGGCCTTCTTCATGAGCGGTTTTGAGCGCCGCCAAGTCGAACAGTTCGTTGCTGAACCGCGCGTTGAATCCTCGAGCGCTAATCGCCCGGGTATTCGCGTCGATTTGTGCCACGTCGGCGCCCGGGACCATGCGGAGCAAATCCGGAATGTTCGTCGCGCCGGAGCGTCGAATGTCTTCCTGCGTGATGACGAAGATAGCCGCGGCCGCGCGCGACAAGCTCTCCTCCGTTTTCGAAGCGGAGACGACCTGGACGTTCATCAGATCTTCGAGGCTCTGGTTCGCGAGGTCGGTCGCGTGTTGCTGTGGCCATGCAGGAGACGCCAGGATCACGAGAAACGAGATGCACTTGGCGAACGCCCGCAGCACTGTGGACGAGCGCCCGAAGAATTTCGGCGTTCGCCGGACCGTCATCGCGCCGCTCGCAAGAACTTGCTCGTTCACGTTTTCACCCTGATACCCAATTTCGGCGGCCGCCCCTTCGGACACCCTCTCTTAGGAGGATGATCGGCAAAAACTCGCACTTCATGCAGGGTGTGAGTCGAGAAGAGGAAGCCGGCACATCGCCAAATGTCATGGAGCGGGCTGGGCAACCCTTGCGGATTCAATGGCCTGTGGGTGAACCGTTTCGGGGCAGGCGAGCGTGAGCCGACAAATTTGTTTTCGCTCACGAGGCCTTGCGCCGCTCTGAAACGCTGAAAATCGCTCCACCGAGAAAGGAGGCTAAAATGGACGGCTTGCTTCTGAGGCGCCATTTCCCGTATGGTGTGGGCGACTAAACAGAGAGAAACGATGAAACGCATACTCGTGATCGAAGACGACAAGGACATTGTCGAGTTGGTGAAATACAATCTTGAGAAAGACGGCTTCCAGGTGACCGCGAGCGGAGACGGCGCCACGGGTCTTGGGCAAGTTCGTAAAGCGCCCCCCGATCTTATGATTCTCGACCTGATGCTCCCGAAGCTCTCCGGCCTCGAGATCTGCAAAGAGGTGCGCAAGGATGTGAGCTTGAATCGCCTTCCGATCCTGATCTTGACCGCGAAGGGCGAAGAGGCGGACCGCGTCGTGGGACTCGAACTCGGTGCGGACGATTACGTGACGAAGCCCTTCAGTCCGCGCGAGCTCGTCGCTCGCGTCAAAGCGCTTCTACGCCGCGCCGAGCCGTCAACGCCTTCGGAAAAGCCCATCGAAATCGGCGCGCTGCGTATTGACCCGGCCGCCTACCGAGTCACGCGCGGCGGGAAACCCGTGCCCATGAGCACGCTCGAGTTCCGCCTTCTCTATTTCCTTGCGGCCCGGCCGAACCGCGTGTTCACGCGCGATCAATTGCTCGACGGCGTGTGGGGCACCGAGCGTTTCGTCACGCCGCGCAGCGTGGACGTGTACGTGCGCCGGCTGCGCGAGAAGGTCGAGGTCGATCCGCAGCATCCCGTTTACATGAAGACGATTCGCGGCGCCGGCTATCTCTTCGAAACCCGTGCGAGCTAGGCTTTTCTGGAAGCTGGGGCTGACCTACTTCGCCCTGCTGCTCGGTGTTTTGCTCGTTGTGAACCTTTACTTTTCTCGCGTACTCCAGCGCGATTACATCCGCTCGACCGACGACAACCTCGCCTCTCTTACGAATCTCGCGCAGGCGCGTCCGCCCCGCTTGGACGATGCGGCCGAGCTTCGCGCTTGGACCGAATGGATGGCGACGAGCGGTGCGCGCGTCACGGTGATCGACAACATGGGCCGGGTGCTCACCGATTCTGCGCACGATCCCGAGACCATGGAAGATCACTCGGATCGGCCGGAGGTACAGCAGGCATTTGCCTCGGGGCAAGGACAATCGGTTCGGCACAGTGCAACGCTCGGTCGCGACCTCGTGTATCGCGCCATGCGCTACCAGCCGCCGACGGGTCCGCCCGTGGTCATTCGAATGGCGTTCCCTCTCTCCCAGATCGACTCCTCGCTTGCGGAACTCCGGCGAAGGTTGCTTGTGGCTTCGCTCGTCATTCTGGTCGTGGGCGGCGCGATTTCGCTGATCTACTTTCGAGTATTTGCAGCGCGCGTCAAGAAGCTGGAGCGCTTCGCCCGCCGGGTCGCACAGGGAGATTTTCGCCCGTTGCCTTCCGAGGGATCGCGTGACGAGCTTTCCGACCTGACCGACGCGTTGAATGAAACGGCCGCGTGGATGGACGGCACGATCCGCTCGCTCAGCGGCGAACGCAACCGCTCGAGCGCGATCCTGCGAAGCATGGTCGAAGGCGTCGCCGTGATCGATGCGCAGGAAAGGATCGTCTTTTCGAACCGCGCCTTCTCGGACATCTTGAATCTGGACCCCGCAACCATCGAGGGACGCCCCGTCATCGAAGTCGTCCGCAACTCGGAGTTGCTGGGATTGATCCGCCGGGCCCTGAAAGGCGAAGAAGGACTCCAGACCGACGTCGCAATAGGGATCGTTCAGCAGCGGAGTTTTTCAATCACAGCCACGCCGGTACAGGCGCTCGAAACCGGCGCGGCTGGTGCCAATTCCGCCATCCCGGGTGACGGAACGCAGCCGTCGCCTGAAAGGCCGTCGGGAGCGGTCGTCGTGCTGCACGACGTTACCGAGCTGCGTAGGCTCGAGCGCGTGCGGCAGGATTTTGTCGCCAACGTCTCGCATGAATTCAAGACGCCGCTCACCGCCATTCAGGGTTTTGCCGAAACGCTGCTCGCGGGTGCCATGGACGATCCCCGCGCCAACCGGCGATTCCTCGAGATCATCCGCGACCATGCCACGCGTTTGGCTCGCCTGACCGACGACCTTCTCAAGCTGGCGCGGATCGAAGCGGGCAAGCTTGAGGTGGAGTTCTTCCCGGTCCAGTTGCTGGAACTGATCGAGCGCTGCGCCGAAATCACGCTGCTGAAGGCCACGAGAAAGCAGATCACGCTCGATCTGGCCGTGCCGCCCGGCCTGCCCGCGGTGCGCGGCGATGCGAGTCTCCTGCGGGAAGTGCTCCAGAACCTGCTCGACAACGCCATCCAGTACACTCCGGAGGGCGGGCAGATCCGGGTGAGCGCCACGGCCGGAGCGCGCGAAGCCACGATCACCGTCGCCGACACCGGCATCGGAATTCCGCTGGCGGATCAGGAGCGAATTTTCGAGCGCTTCTATCGCGTGGACGCTGCGCGCTCGCGCGAGGCGGGCGGCACCGGCCTCGGCTTGTCGATCGCGAAGCACATCGTGGAAGCGCACGGCGGCCGGCTGTGGGTTGAAAGCGAAGTCGGCCGCGGCTCCAAGTTTTCCTTCTCGGTCCCGCTCGCAACCTGACTCCTCGGCTGTCTCGGAAGATTCACGCCCGCTTTATCTCCTTGCAATGGAGAAGAATCATCGTACACACGGCATTATAGAATCAGGCGGCATCGAGCCGCCGGGAGAAGGTATCGGTGGCAACGACAACGATGAACACCGAAGGCGTTTTTCAAGGCGTGCTGATGAACTATCTCGTCTCGCAGGCTCGGACCGTCGAGTCGTCCGTGAGCCGTGCGCTCCTGGCCCTGCTCAATAGAAACGAGCGCCTGGCGAGCGAAGTATTTCTCACCGAACCTCGCATCAACGAAATGGAAATCGTGATTGACGAACACGCCATCCGCCTGCTGCGGCAGGGTGATCTCGCCGATCCAGACGTCCGCCTCATCGTCGCCACGCTCAAGATCAACAACGACCTTGAACGGATGGGTGATTTGGCCGTGAACCTAAGCGAGCGCGCGATCTCCCTGGCGGGGATGGAGAGCGTGGAATCGCCGGCGGAACTCGAGCCGATGACCGTTGCCGTCCGCACGATGGTTTCGAAATGCCTCGGCGCGCTGATCTACCAGAATGTCGATCTCGCGACGCAGGTGCTGGAAAGCGACGATGTCGTCGATCAGTTTCGCGACCGGGTTTTCGACGCGCTTCTCGCGGCGATCGCGAGAGACTCGGCGCAGGCCGCCCCGAACCTCCAGTTCGTTCTGGCGTCGCGCCATCTCGAACGGATCGCCGACCATGCCACGAACATTGCCGAAGATGTCCTGTTCTGGGTGCGCGGGCTCGAAGTGCGCCACGGCCGGGCCAAGCGGCTGGAAGGGTCTGGCGAAGATGCGACCGCTGCGGGCGCGTAGTCATCGAGTTTTCATGTTCTGCTCATTGCCGGTTCAAGGAACGCCCCTATTCTCCGCACCTGCCGGACTAGACCGGACGATTGGGGTCTGCACTGGAGCCGAAATCTAACGAGTTCTGGCGCTGCGGCGACCGGCGCCGGAAGCAACGCACCCTCGATTCGCCCACCATAGGGGCGCGGTCTGATCTACCCCCGAGGCCGCGCTCCTCGCCCTTCCTGAAGGGGCGGTAGGTGCGTTCATCTCATAGTCTTGTGAATGTAACGTGATTGTAACCATTCCAAACGGATAATTGAGGAGGACAATTCCACGACCATGAAACGAACCCTGTTTGTTGCTTTCCTTCTTGCGACACTTGCGATTACTGCCCAAGCGCAGTCGGGCGCCGTGCTCCTGAACGCGGCGGGAGCCACATTCCCTTACCCAATTTATTCGAAGTGGTTTGACGTCTACCACACTGCTCACCCGGACGTCCAGATCAACTACCAGTCAATTGGCTCCGGTGGCGGGATTCGCCAGCTTTTGGCCGGCACCGTTGATTTCGGCGCCTCGGATGGACCGATGAGCGACGATCAGCTCGCCCAGGCCAAATTCAAGATTCTGCACTTCCCGACGGTTCTTGGCGCGGTCGTTCCCACTTACAACATCCCCGGCGTATCGGGCGAACTAAACTTCACGCAGAAGGCGATGGCGGCGATCTACTTGGGACAGATCACGAAGTGGAACGACCCGGAAATCGCCAAGGCGAACCCCGGCGTGAAACTCCCCAACGCTGACATTGTCGTCGTGCATCGTTCGGATGGCAGCGGCACGACCTACATCTTTACCGACTTCCTTGCGAAGACAAGCGACGAATGGAAGAACAAGGTCGGCAAAGGCACCTCGGTGAACTGGCCGGTCGGTCTCGGCGGCAAAGGGAATGAAGGCGTGACCGGACTGGTTAAGCAGACGCCCGGTTCGGTTGGATATATCGAGTTGATCTACGCCGTGCAGAACAACATTCCCTACGGCAAGGTGCAGAACGCCGCCGGGAAATTCGTGAAGGCAGATCTCGCCGGCGTGACGGCCGCGGCAGCTGGCTCGGGCAAGGAAATCCCGGACGACTTCCGGGTTTCGATCGCGAATGCGCCTGGCGCGACGTCTTACCCCATATCGAGCTTTACCTGGCTGCTCATTCCCGCGCAGATTCAGGATGCGAAAAAGCGCGACGCCATCAAGGGCTTCCTCAAGTGGATGCTCAATGATGGTCAGAACTACAACGAAGGTCTGTCGTACGCGAGGTTGCCGAAGCTCGTTGTCGGAAAAGAACTGAAGGCCATTTCCCTGATCCAGTAGGATGTCCACAACGGCCACCACGATTGAACGCGCGGTCCCGCCCCAGGCGGGGCCGCGCGCGTTTCTTCACCGGCTGCGAAACGGTGATGAAGTGGCGCATGTCCTGACTCTCACCTTCGCGGCTGGCATTCTGCTCCTCACATCCATGCTCGTATACGAGCTCTGGGTGAACTCCCACCTCTCGCGGACAAAATTCGGTTGGCTGTTTTTCTGGACGCGCACGTGGGATCCGATCTTCGACAATTTTGGCGCGGCGCCGTTCATTTACGGCACACTCGTCACGGCGGTGGTGTCGCTGGTGATCGCGGTGCCGCTCGGACTCGCGGCTGCGATTTTTCTTTCCGAACTCGCTCCTCGGAGAATTTCGGACACGATTTCCTTCCTGATTGACTTGCTCGCCGCTGTGCCCAGCGTGATCTACGGCCTCCTCGGAATTTTCATCGTCGTACCTCTGATGCGCACCACGGTCGGCCCGATTCTGATCGGCAGTCTTGGACATGTCCCCGTTATCGACAAGTTCTTCAAGGGGCCGAACTATGGAGTGGGATTCCTCACCGCCGGAATCGTTCTGGCGATCATGGTCGTTCCCTTCATTATCTCCGTCTCGCGCGAAGTCCTGTTGACGGTCCCGCGCGAGCAGCGGGAAGCGGCGCTGGCTCTCGGCGCGACGCGCTGGGAAGCCACGTGGAAAGTGGTGGTGCCATGGGCGAAGACCGGTATCATGGGCTCGGTGTTCTTGGCTCTGGCGCGCGCGCTTGGAGAGACGATGGCCGTAACGATGGTGATCGGTAACGATCCCAAAATCAGCGCCTCCCTTTTCGCCCCGGGCTACACCATCGCCGCCGTGATTGCCAATGAATTCACCGAAGCGACGGGTGATTTGTATTTGAGTGCGCTCATTGAACTCGGCCTCGTCCTCTTCCTGATGACGTTTGTCTTGAACGGTCTCGCTCGCCTGCTCATCGTCGCCACGGAACGCGGGGGAGGCCATCCATCATGAGCCGCGCCCTCCTGATCTGGCGAAAATCCTTGAACGTCTTGATGTTGACTCTCACCGGAGTGGCCGCGCTCTCGGTCGTTTCCGTTCTCTTTCTGATCCTTGGATATCTCGTGTGGAACGGCGGAAAATCGCTCAACTGGGATTTCTTCACGCAGCTTCCGAAGCCCGTGGGCGAAACGGGCGGCGGAATGGCCAACGCCATTGTGGGAAGCCTGAAGCTGCTGCTTCTGGCCGCATTGATGGGTTTGCCTGTCGGCCTGATGGCCGGCGTGTATCTGGCGGAATTCGGCGGGAAGACTTTCTCTTATGTGATTCGCTATACGACCGACCTGCTGAACGGCGTGCCTTCGATCGTGATCGGCATCTTCGCCTACTCGCTCGCGGTGCTGCCTGTGAAGCACTTCTCAGCGCTGGCCGGCGGAGTCGCGCTGGGGATAATGGTCATTCCCATCACGGTGCGAAGCACGGAAGAATTTTTGCGCGCCGTGCCGGGGAGTCTGCGCGAAGGAGCGATGGCGCTCGGCGCCAGCAAGTGGCGTACGATCGCCACCGTTGTGCTGCCGGCGGCGAGTGGCGGAATTATCACGGGCGTGTTGCTTGCGCTGGCCCGCGTCGCGGGCGAGACGGCGCCGCTGCTCTTCACCGCCTTCAGCAACCGTTTCTGGAGCCCGGGCTGGGGTCAGCCCATTGCTTCGCTTCCGGTGATGATTTATACCTATGCAATTGCGCCTTACGATGACTGGCACCGGCAGGCATGGGCTGCCGGGCTGGTCCTGCTGGCTCTGGTTCTTGTCGCAAATGTCGGCACGCGGCTAGCTTTGAGCCGCGGGGGAGCCGGCCGGAGTGTCTGATATGGCTTCTACTGCACACGGAAACAATGCCGCCGCCGCGCGATTGGCGCCCGAGGTCGGAATGAGCGAGCACACACATGCGGTTTCGCCAAAGGAGGCGCAAGTGCGCCTTCAGATTTCGCACCTCGACTTCTTCTATGGTGCGAAGCAGGCGGTTTTCGATGTGAATCTGAAAATCCCGGCCCACAAGGTGACGGCGCTCATCGGCCCTTCCGGTTGCGGCAAATCCACGTTCCTGCGGACGCTGAATCGTATGAACGAGACGATCCGCCACAGCCGAGTCAGCGGCGAAGTTCTTCTCGATGGCCACGATATTTTCCGCATGGACGTCGTCGGGCTCAGGCGGCGCGTCGGCATGGTGTTTCAGCGGCCGAACCCCTTCCCCAAGTCGATCTACGATAACGTTGCCTACGGCCTTCGCATCAACGGCTACAAGGGCCGCCTCGACGATCTGGTCGAGCACAGCCTACGTCGCGCCGCCCTGTGGGAAGAGGTCAAAGATTACTTGCACAAGTCGGCCTTCGCGCTTTCGGGCGGCCAACAGCAGCGCCTGTGCATCGCGCGCGCTCTCGCCGTCGATCCCGAAGTCCTGCTGCTGGACGAGCCTTGCTCGGCGCTCGATCCCGTGACCACCGCGAAGATCGAAGAGCTGATGTTCCATCTCAAAGATAGCTGTACGATGGCCATTGTCACGCACAACATGCAGCAGGCCGCACGCGCCAGCGATTTCACGGCGTTCATGCTGGATGGCAAGCTCATCGAGCACAGCGAGACCTCGAAGCTCTTTACCACGCCCCAGGACCCTCGCACCGAGGCTTACATCACCGGCCGGTTCGGATGATGGGGGCATTTGGCTCTCGCCTGCTGCGGCTTGCAGGGAATTGAGGAGTTATGGAACGCCATTTCGAACACGATCTCGAAGAACTGAAGCAGCGCCTGCTCTGGATGGGGAGTCTCGTCGAGCGCGCCGTGCACCAGGCGGTCCACGCCGTGCTCGATGCCGAAGAACACCTCGCGGAAGCCGTGCTCGCCGAGGAGGACTCCATCAACGAGATGCAGATCGAAATTGACGAGCGCGTTCAGCGCCTGCTCGCTTTGCAGGCGCCCATGGCCGCCGACCTTCGCTTCCTCCTCGCCGTTTCGCGCATCAATGGCGACCTCGAGCGCATCGGCGATCAGGCCGTGAACATCGCTCATTCGGCCATGCGCGTCCTGCGGCATCCGCAGGTGAAGCCCTATGTTGATCTGCCGCGCATGAGTGAGCTCGCCGAGGGAATGGTCCGCGACAGCCTCAACGCCCTCGTTCGCGGCGACCAGGACCTCGCCCAGAGCGTCCTCCAGCGTGACGACCAGGTCGATCGGCTGCGCGATCAGCTCTTCCGCGAGCTGCTCACCTATATGATGGAGAACTCGTCCGTCGTATTCTCGGCGTTCGAGTTGATCCTCGTCGCCAAGAACCTCGAGCGCATCGGCGATCACGCCACGAACATCGCCGAGGACGTCATCTATTTCGTCGCCGGCCGCGACGTCCGCCATCCCGCCCTCGACCGTCGCTGACGATCCGGCTGGGCTCTCTCTTCTGAGCGGGGTTTTGTTTCTCCGCGGCGCATCTCGTGTCATAATAACCGCCATGACTGACTCTGCCACCGTTTCGCCCAGCATCGCCGAAATGCTCCGCGGCTATTCAATCGAAGTAAATCCGAGCGAATCCAAGATCATCGACGCGGCCCCCGATCGCCTCGATCGGGGCACGGAGGTCTTCCTCACTTGGATACCCGGCGCGAACCCCATGGATACCATTGCTCCGGCCGCGAAACTGCGGCGCGCGGGTCTCTTTCCGGTACCGCACATCGGCGCGCGCCACGTCGAAAGTGCGGCTCAGCTCTCCGAACTGACGGCGCGCCTCGTAGATGCGGGAATTGACCGCGTCCTTATCATCGCTGGTGACCGCGACAAGCCCGCGGGTCCCTACGATTCGAGCTTGGCAGTCATGCAAGGCGGCCTGCTTCAGAAAGCTGGGATCGTCCGCACCGCCGTGGGAGGGTTTCCCGAAGGCAATCCCAATATCTCGGATCCGGTCCTCGCGGAAGCGCTCTCCGCCAAGGTGAGCTTCGCGCGCAGCGCGGGCCTCCAACTCAACATCGTGACTCAATTCTGCTTCGAGGCCGAGCCGATCGTCGAGTGGCTTCGCCGCATCCGGAGCCAGGGCATCGACGTGCCCGTTCGAGTGGGCCTTGCCGGCCCGGCCGGACTCATCGCGCTCACGCGCTATGCCATCCGCTGCGGCGTGGGGAACTCAATTAAAGTCCTTACGGAGAAGCCTTCGTTCGCGAAGCTCCTCATCGAAAAAGGTCCCGAGCCCATCATCTGCGAAATCGCTGCTGCGGCAGGAAACGGCTCGCATCCGCCTCTTGGCATCGCCGGGCTGCACTTCTTCGTCTTTGGCGGCTTCAACAAGACGGTCGACTGGATCAACGCCCAGAGAGCTCGGTAGCTTCCCGCGGCCGCGCCCTCTAAGGGAGATTTTGCCCGGCCTGCCTCGGGTTCTGGGTTAGAATCACCCACCGGATGGCTTCCAGCAGGGACAAATCGGTCATCGCGATCTATCCGGGCTCCTTCGATCCGGTCACCAACGGCCACCTCGACCTAATCGCGCGCGGCGCGATGATCTTCGACAGGCTGATCGTCGCCGTGGCGTGCAACGTCGAAAAAGAGCCTCTCTTCGACGTGAAAGAGCGCATCGAGATCATCGAAGCCGTCACCTTCGATTGGAAAAACGTCGAAGTGGACAGCTTCGAGGGCCTGCTCGTGGACTTCGCCCGCGAGCGCAGCGCCAACGTGATCCTCCGCGGCATCCGCGCCGTCTCCGACTACGAATACGAGCTCCAGATGGCCATGATGAATCGCAAGATCGAGCCGCAGATTGAAACCGTTTTCATGCTGCCCGGCGAGGCGTACAGCTATCTGAGTTCGCGGCTGGTGAAGGAGCTTGCGCGGTTCCGCGGCCTGCCGAAAGGCCTCGTGCCGCCTCTCGTTGAAGAGCGCCTGAAGACCAAATTCAGATAAAATAGGAGAGCAATCAGTCCAAGGAGATCGCAAATGGAACCGGCCGCAGGCGTGAAGGCAGAAGAAGCATTGCAGCTCTCGGATCGCATAAACCGCATCGCCGCATCACCCACGATGATGGTGGTGCAGGCTGCCGACCAGCTCAAATCGAAGGGCGTCGATGTCGCCGACTTCGGCGCGGGCGAACCGGACTTTCCGACTCCGGAGCACATCAAGCGCGCCGCGATCAAGGCGCTCGAGGAAAATCGCACGAAGTACACCCCGGTGCCGGGCATCGGCCCGCTCCGCCAGGCGATCTGCGACTGGCACGCAAGGGAACTGGGCTCGTCCTACCAGCCCGCCGAATGCGTTGTGACTGTCGGCGGGAAGCAGGCGATCTTCAACGCCGTCTGCTCGCTCGTGAACGCCGGCGACGAGGTCGTGATGGCCGCCCCCTACTGGGTCAGCTATCCGGACATCGTGAAGTACGCGGGTGGAACGCCCGTGGTCGTCGAGACGCGCGCGGAGGACGGTTTCGTCTTGCGCGCGGCCCAGGTGGAAAAGGCGATCACGCCGCGGACCCGCATCGTCATCGCCAATTCGCCGAGCAATCCGACGGGCGGCGTGATTCCCCCGGACGAGCTTCAGAAGATTCTGGCCGTTTGCCAGCGCAAGGGCGTCTGGCTGATGTCGGACGAGTGTTATTCGCACTTCACCTATGGCGATGCGAAGCCATACTCCATCGCCAGCGTCCCGAATTCGAAGGAGGGGTTGATCATCATCGGGTCGTGCTCGAAGACTTTTGCGATGACCGGCTGGCGGATCGGCTACGCGCTTGCGCCGCAGCCGTTGATCGTGGCCATGACGAAACTCCAGAGCCAGTCCACCTCGAACCCGACCTCGATCGCGCAGTACGCCGCGCTCGCCGCGATGACCGGCCCGATGGATTCCGTCCCGGTCATGCTCGCCGAGTACGCGCGGCGCCGCGAGCGCATCGTCGCGGGCTTGCGTGCGATCCCGGGCGTCACCTGCACGGCGCCTCAGGGTGCGTTCTACGTTTTCCCCAACGTGTCCGCTCGTTTCAACGCGGAGATGCCCAGCGCCTCGGCCATCGCGAAGCAGCTCCTCGATCGCGAACATGTCGCCCTCGTGCCCGGAGAAGGCTTCGGCGCGCCCGGCTACCTGCGCCTCTCGTACGCGACCTCGCTCGACCGCATTGACGAGGGCCTCCGCCGTGTGAATCGCTTCTTTGGAGCGAAGTAGCGTCCGTGACTTCGCATGCCGAGCCGCGCTTGGACATTTGTCCTGCGCGGCTTGACCCTGTCTTCAGTCCCCGGCCCTGGGGCTCGCATTCTCTCGCGCCGTTTTTCCCAGAGATGTCGAACCTCGCCGAGCCTGTCGGCGAGGCTTGGATGACGGGCGCCGAATGCCGCTTCGCCAATGGGCCGTTCGCCGGGAAGAAGCTCGCCGAAGCCTGGCGCCTGATGCCGCCCGAATGGACGGGTGCGCTCCAGGACCCCAGCACCGGGTTCCCTCTGCTCGTGAAATTCATCTTCCCGCAGGACAAGCTTTCGGTGCAGGTTCATCCGGACGATGACTATGCAGCGCGGCACGAACCCGATGCGGGTGGGCGCGGCAAGACGGAAATGTGGTACGCGCTGCGCGCCCGGCCCAACGCTGAGGTTCTAGTCGGCATGAAGCCGGACGTCACGCTCGAAACATTCAAGCGCGCCATCGCTGATGGCACTGCCGAGAATTGCCTGGAGCACGTGCCGCTGCGTGATGGCGAAGCCGTTTTTGTCCCGGCTGGCACCGCCCATACGATCGGACCCGGCCTGGTGCTCTGCGAGATCCAGGAGCACTCCGATCTCACCTATCGCGTCTATGATTACAACCGGCGCGACGCGAACGGCCAGGCGCGCCCGCTGCACGTCGAAAAAGCACTCGACGTGATACGGTTCGGGAAGCAGACGTGCGGCAAAATGCAGCCGGCGCGAATTGAGCGCGGGGCCGTGGCCGAAACTCACTTCGTTGCCTGCAAATACTTCGCGGCCGAACGGTGGGATTTCTCGCGCCCCATCGACGCAAACGCATCACCCGAGCGCTTCGATCTGCTTGTATTTCTCGAAGGAAGCGGACACATCGTATGGGGGAACGAGCGCGCGGAATACGCCCCGGCCCAGGTCTGGATGATTCCCGCGGCGCTCGGTAAATATCAACTCGCGCCCGAAGCGCCTACGTCGCTTCTGCGCACCTACGTCCCGGGCGACCTTGCCGAATTCAGCCGCCGCCTCGCCGTCCGCGGCGTTCCGGAATCTGCCGCCTCCCGCATCGTCCGTTGTTGACTCCCGCCGAACTCGAGCGCCTGCGCGTTGTGCTCGTGGCCACGCGCAATCCACTCAACATCGGTGCGGCGGCGCGCGCGATGAGCAACTTCGGTTTTCCGTGCCTCCGCGTCGTCAACCCGTACCAACCGGCGTTCCGCGAGGCGCGTTCCGCCGTCGGCGCTTCCGCCGTGCTCGAAGGAGCCGCGAAGTACAAGACGGTGGCCGAGGCTATCGCCGATTGCACCCTCGTGGTAGGAACCACCGCAGTGCGCCGCCGCAATTTGCAGCATGTGATTCGACGCCTCGAAGATGGCGCTCGCCTGATCCGCAAGCGGCTGGCATCGAATCGCGTGGCGATTCTGTTCGGCTCCGAAAAATCCGGCCTCTCGAACGAAGACTTGAGCCACTGCCACTGGCTCATGCGCATACCTACGAGCGAGCAGAACATTTCGATGAACCTGGGCCAGGCGGTGGCGGTCTGTCTCTACGAACTCGTCCGCGATGCCCGGGCGCCCCGCGCGCCCGAGAAACTCGCGCCCGCAGCCGCGGCCGAGGTCGAGCGGATCACTGCGATGTTGCTGGAAGCGCTACGCGCGAGCGGTTACGTCGGCCGGCGCCGCGTGGCGGACGTAGAACAACGGATGCGTCGCCTGGTCCGCCGCCTCAATCTGCCCGCCCGCGACGCCGTGTTGTGGCTCGGCATTCTCCGCCAGATCGTCTGGAAGATGAATTCCGGCCACGCCCCGGAGAATCAACGGGATCGTGACGTCTAATCCGCGACCATAGCGAAGGTCGTAGGACCGAAGCGACATCATCATTTACTATAGCCACTTGTGAAGCGGCCCAAAAAGAGTGACCGAGAATCCGAGCTTCTTCCCGCCTGCGCCGTCCTCCTTGCCGGAGGGCGCGGCACGCGCTTCTGGCCCCGCAGTCGGATGCGCACGCCAAAGCAGCTCCTGAACATCACCGGCCGCGAAACGATGCTGCGCGAGACGGCTGCGCGCCTCGAGCCTTTCATCCTACCGCGCAACATCTGGGTTGTAACGAACTCCGAGCAGGCCGCCGCGGTGCGCCGCGAGCTGCGCGGCGTTCCGGCGTCGCACGTCCTGGCCGAGCCTGTCGGGCGCAACACTGCCGCGGCCATCGCCCTGGCTGCCGTCCACCTTGCCCATGAGCGCATCGACGCCGTGATGGCTGTGCTTCCGTCCGACAGTTACATCGCTGACGCGAAGCGTTACCGCAACCTCGTACGTGCGGCCCTGGAACTGGCACGCACTCCCGGAAACCTCGTCGTCCTCGGCATTCCGCCCGCGCGCCCGGAAACCGGATACGGTTACATCGAGCGCGGCGCGACAGCGGGGCGGCCCCGCGGCGCTGCCGCCTACAGTGTGAAACGCTTCACCGAAAAGCCTGCGCTGCCGCTCGCAAGGAAATACGTTGCCTCGGGTAGATATTTCTGGAATGCGGGCATGTTCTTTTGGCGCGTTTCCACGTTTCTCGATGCGTTGCGCCGATTCCTGCCCGCGACGCACGCGGCGCTCCTCGATCTCGGTAAAACCATCGGAACTCCACGCTACGCTTCTGCGCTGCGGCGCATCTACCCGCGTCTCGAGAATATCTCCGTCGACTACGCCATCATGGAACCCGCCACGCGGGCAAAGGGCGCCTCATGCGTTTTCGTGATTCCCGCGAAGGTCGGCTGGAGCGACATCGGCTCATGGGCGGCCGTGTACGAACTGCTCGCCGCGAAACGCGGCTACAACGTCTCGGCCGGGCCGCATTTTGCTCTCGACGCCCAAGGAAACTATTTGTGGAGTCCGAAGAAGTTCGTCGCCGCCATCGGCGTCCACGACCTCGTGCTCGTCGAAACCGGCGATGCGCTTCTGCTGTGTTCCCGCGACCGCTCTCAGGATGTCGGCCGAATCGTCAAATGGCTGGAAGGGCAGCAACAGAAGCGGTTGTTGTGAAACGTGACCCGCTCCCGCCAGCCGATCTCCCTTTTCCCGTCAAGAGTCCTTACGCGAACAACCGTTTGAAATTTGCCCGGAATCGTGGCAGCTTCGAAGTTGGAGGGTTTTTGTTGTGTTGAGGAGGTTGAGATTGCACGGCGCAAGATCCGCTAGCGGACGGCAGGCGGGAGTCTCGGCCCTCGCTACCCGCTCGCAAGGGATGACCTCTGGTTCACAGTCTCTCACGGGCGCGAATCACCAGTCACGATTCACGTTTCTAATCGACACGGTGGCGATTAGAATCCGGTCTAACTTATTGAAAGCAAAGGACAGCGGCCTTGTCTAATCGTCACAAATCCGAGACCTCCAAAAGCGCTGCCGCCGAGATCAAATTCGGTACCGACGGTTGGCGCGGCGTCATCGCCGAGGACTTCACGTACGACAACGTGCGCAAGGTCGCGCATGCGATCGCGCGCTACGTCGTCCGCGCCGAGAAGCCCGGAAGCGGCGTCATTGTGGGCTACGACACGCGGTTCGGCTCCGAGCAGTTCGCTCGCGTGGCCGCTGAGGCCGTTGCCGCGACGGGCACGCCCGTCTGGCTTGCAACCGATGCTTGCCCGACGCCGGCGATTTCGCTCCTTGTGCGATTGCGCGGCGCCGCTGGCGGAATTCAGATCACCGCGAGCCACAATCCGTATCGCTGGAACGGCGTCAAGTTCAAGGCGAGCTACGGCAGCTCGGCTTCGCCCGCGATCGTCGCGCAAGTGGAAGCGGAACTCGGAAGGGTTCTGCGCGACGGTGTTCCCTCGCTCCCACCTCGAAACGAATTGATTCACTCGTTGGACGTCCGCGAGCCGTATCTCGAAACACTCAACGGACTGGTGGATTGGGACCGCCTGCGCGCATCGAGCTTCCGGTTTGTGATCGATCCGATGCATGGCGCGGGCCGCGGCTTGCTGCGAGAGCTTTTCCGCCGCCACGGCATCGAGGCCGGCGAGATTCGCGGCACGCGCGATCCTCTGTTTGGCGGCGTGAACCCCGAGCCGATCGAACCCCACGTGGAAGCGCTCCGGCGCGCCGTGTGCGAAGGCGGCTACGACGCGGGCTTCGCCTTCGACGGCGACGCCGATCGCATCGGCGCGATCGACCGCGACGGCACGTTCGTCACGCCCCACCAGATTTTCGCGATTCTCCTCTGGCACCTCGCGGGCGCGCGAAAGCTGACAGGCGACGTCGCGAAAACATTCTCAACCACCAAGATGATCGACAAGATTTCGGAGAAATTCGGCCGCAGGGTTTGGGAGATGCCCATCGGATTCAAGCACATTTGCGACCGCATGCTTGAGAGCGACATTCTCGTGGGTGGCGAGGAAAGCGGTGGGATCGGAACGAAGCTTCATCTCCCCGAACGAGACGCCACCGTTAGCGCGCTGCTGCTCGCCGAGGTGATGGCGTGGCACGGCAAGCGCCTGGGCGAGTTGGTCGCCATGCTGCATCATGAATTCGGCGAGCACCACTACGGCCGCGTGGACCTTACTTTGAAGGACGGCCAAAAAGAAAAGGCGCTGGAGCTTTTCGTGGACGCCGGATTCGCCCGGCTTCTCGACTGGCCCATCGTGCGTCGCGAGAATCTCGACGGCGTGAAAGTCTACCTTGGCGACATTGGCTGGGTGATGGTGCGTGCTTCCGGCACGGAACGCATGCTGCGGGTGTATTCGGAGACCACACGCCCAGAAACGACGCGGCGCGTGCTGGACAAAGTCGCGGCGCTCGTCAAGAGCCTCTGACTCCAAAGGAACTTCAGATTACAAGGCTCTTATACGCGGCATCGAGAATCCCGTTCAGAAACGACGGAGCTTCGGCGGAAGAGAATTTCTTCGCAAGTTCGATGGCTTCGTCGATGACAACCTTCGGCGGCGCTGTGCCGGAGCGAAGTTCGCAGATGGCGAGGCGGAGAATATTGCGGTCCACGGCGGCGAGCCGCTCGAGCCGCCAGTTTTCAGCAAGCCTCTCGACGAGCCGATCGGTCGATTCGGCCGAGGCGACGGAGCCTTCGAATAACTGGTCCGCGAACTTTCGCGTCGATTCGGCGGCGTGTGCTTCTTTCCAGAAGAGCTCTTCAACGTGCGCGGGATCCTGACGTGTCATATCCCATTCGAAAAGCATCTGCAGCGCGAATTCCCGGGATTTGCGGCGGAGGGTCATGCTAGCGGCGCCGCGGCCTTCGGCTACGGGCTGTTGAGTTCTTCGATAGCTTGCGCGCGAGGCGGGCCATCTCGATCGCGGCGAGTCCCGCGTCGTAGCCCTTGTTGCCGCCTTTGAGGCCGGCGCGGTCGATAGCCTGCTCCAGCGTGTCGCACGTAAGCACGCAGAACGCCATCGGAACGCCCGTATCGAGCTGTGCGAGCTGAATACCGCGCGCCGTCTCCGTGGCGACGTAGTCGTAATGCGAAGTCTCGCCGCGCAGGACGCAGCCGATGCAGATCAGCGAATCGAAGTTGCCGGTTGCGGCGAGCTTCTTCGCCGCGATCGGAATTTCGAACGATCCCGGAACGCGGATGATCTCGATCTGTCGTTCCGCGGCGCCGGCTTGCTTGAACGCGTCGAGGGCGCCCGCGAGAAGGCGGTCGGTGATGAAGCTATTGAACTGGCTCACGACGATGCCGAAGCGAAGCCCGGCCGCGTTCAGCTCGCCGCGCATCGGCTTCGGTTTTCCGTCATTCGCCATCAAAGCGCACCTGTAGACGCAAAGAAGCTCCCGAATACCCTAAAAGAAGATGTCATGGAGTGGCCAGAGGCACAAGGACGTTGCCGCCGTGCTGGCGCGCCTCATCCAGCCCGGCTTCGGCGCGGTTGATCCATTCGGTGACGCGGTCCTCGGTTTCGTCGCCGGCACGCGCAGAGGCCTCGGCCACGACGGCGCTCACGGTCAAGCCTTGCGTCCCCCAGGGAGATGGAACGGTGGCGGCGACCTGGCGGAGCTTTTCCGCGAGAGAGCGCGCGTCTTCGAGCGGCGTGCCCGGCAAAATCAAAACCAGCGACCACGCCGTGTACTTCACGGCGATATCGGTCTGCCGGATCGACGAAGAGACGGCGCGCGCCAGTTGCTCGACGTACTGTTCGATCGCGGTGTCGCCGTGCTGCCGCAGAAAGTCGCCGCCGCGATCGATCTGCAGGACTATGAGCGAAAGGGGCGTGTTCTGCGCGCGCGAGCGGTTCGCTTCGGCCAGCAGGCAGTCGATGTAAGCGCCGCGGTTGAGCAAGCCCGTTTTCTCGTCGGCGACGGCGAGGGAACGCACCAGCGAACGCAGTCGCGTGTGATTGATCGAGAGCACGAGCTGGTCGCCGACGGCTTGAAGGAAGAAGCTCTCGTTTGGTTTCCATCTTCGCGCGGCCGCATCCCCCACGAATAAAGCGCCGTAGGGGGCTTGCGTTTCTTTGTCCGTGAGCACGACCGCGAATGCCGTGTCGAGGCTCAATTCGCCAAGTTCAGGCGAACTCGATGCGTGCAGCTCGATCCCGCCCAGGGAATCGGGCGAGGCCTTCGAGACAAGGGAAACAATCGAAGGAATGCGGAGGGCTCCCGCAGGCGCCAAACCCGGCGCAAAATATTCCGCTGTCAGTTGCGCGGCTTCGTTCGCTCTCCCCACTCCCACGATGCATCGCGTAACGCCGAGATGCTTGCCGATTTCGGCCGCCGTCGTGGCCAGGACTTCGCGCGGCGTGGCCTGCCGGTACATCAGGCGGTTGATCTCCGCAATGGCGGCGAGATCGCGATGGGTTTCCGCCGCGATGAGCGCAGCCACGGCAGGCGGCGCGGTGATCTCCGCGGGCGGGGCGACAGGCGCGACCGGAGCCGGCTGGGATGCGGGCCTGCGAGGCACGCCCTTGGGCCACCAGCTCGCGCGTTCATAGAGTGCGCGCAGGCGTTCATTCTTTTCTTCTTCGCCGGGGAAGAGCTCGGCGATTCGTTCGAGCCGCTCGATGGCCTTGGTCTGGAGCGAATACTGGAGGAAGATTTCCACCTGCACAACGAGATCTTCAAGCGCCTGCTGAGCGCGAACCTCTTCGGAAATGGGTCCGGCCGTTGCAGCCACCTCCGACCCCGCGCCGGAAAACCCCGAACTGCGAGTCGAAACAGTCGCCGCTTTGGCGGCCCGGGCGAGAACGTTTTGCAGAAAAGCGGGATCCGCTTTCCCCTCGAGCTTCGCAATGCGCTCCTGATTGCGGTAGTCGTAAGGATCGATGTCCACCAGCCGGTCGAGCGTTTCGCAGGCTTCCTTCAATTGTCCGGCGGACAGCTGGAGGTCAAAGAGACGCACGAGCGCGTCGAAATACTTCGTTTCGCGATTCAGCTCTTCGTAGACATGTGCGACCATTTCAGCCAGCGGCAACGAAGCAGGATAGGCGGCCGCCAGACGGTCCACCTGCGTCGAGAGTTCGTTTTCTTTCCGGACGGCGCGCATCCATTCCTTGGTCTCCACGAGGACCGAAGCGGCTTTCGGGTCTTCTCCTGCCTTCAAGTAGGCCGCGGCGACCTCGAAGAGCTTTGCGAAGCTGTCCGGCTTCTGCTTGTAGTAGGCCTCGAACACTTCGCGCGCGCGATCCAGATGGCCGATGCGCAGAAGGCCCTCGCCGAGGAGCGCGAGGAACGTCGCGTCCCGCTCATTGGGCGCGAAAGGCTCGAGAAGCGCCACGGCGCCCTCGGAATCTCCTTTTCGAAGTTTGGCTTCAGCGAAGAGCAGCGCGCCGGTGCGGTCATCGGGCAGGAGGCGGTGCGCACGGCCAAAGTATTCGAGTGCCTCGGCGAGCGCGCCCGCCGCCTGCGTCAATTGGCCGGCGCGCACGAAGCTGCGTGCGGCAAGATCGGCGTGCCTGAGCCGCTCCGCGAGTTCGCCCAGAACGACGTGCCGCTCGGCGTTCTCCGGGTCGAGCAGTGCGATGCTTTCGTAACACGCCAAGGCATCGATATCGCGCTGGTGTTGCAGGAAAAGCTCCGCGGCGGCGCCGAACTGTTCGATGGCTTCCGAAGGGCGGCTCTGCTTTTGCAGAACCGCACCATGGCGCATGAGCCGGTCGGGAGGCTGGGGAACGGAACGGAGGAAACGGGTGAAGATAGCCGAGGCTTTGGCGGCGTCCCCTGCTTCGATGAGACGGTCAAACTGAGCGCCGTAGTACTGGGCAGCAAGGGCGGGTTCGTTCAGGCGCGTATAGATGTCGGCCAGCGCCTGGAGGGCTTCCTGGTGGTCGGGCGCTTCGTCGAGGACTGCTTGATATTCGGTGACGGCTTCGCGAAGCTTGTTTTTTTCGAGGCTTCGCCGCCCCCGGTCGAGATGCTTATTGATGTCTGAAGCCATGGAAACTCGCGTGTCCTTCGCGCGGGCACGGCAGGTTAGCGTGCCCTGTCCGCCCTCATCCGGCACGACAGGGGCCGCGTTTTGTTCAGCGCGCGGGCTAAGGAAAACTATATAACGGACGGCTTCCTGGTCTCACAACGAAATCAAGGGGATGTGCCGATGATGAGCGTGCCAGGCCGCGAGGGGGGCGTCAACTCGGTGCGTTTGACTTCGCCGCGTACCTCGGCAGACTGGTGACTTCGCGCATCGAGTGGAGCGAAAGGCCGCTGCGCAGCAAAGCAGCGAAACCCAGGAAGGCGAGTGGAATGGTCAGCGCCAAGAAGGCGAAGAACGAAAAACCAGCAGCGTCCTTATTGATGTCGAACACGCCCAGGCCGAGTACGCAAAAGAATTGGTACGAACCAAGATTTGCCGGAGCGTTCGGAAGCGACACGCCCAGATTGATCACGAGTAGGACAACCACAGCTGGGAGGAATGACATCGGGTGTGCGACCCCATCGACCTCATATTCCAAGCCATAGGAACGCATGATCGCCCAAAGACCCAGAACCTGGCAGGCGGGGATCAGCAGGGATGTGAACACAGCCGCGTAGAAACTCGGCGCCGTGCCCATTGCGTGTAAGTCGACGAGTGCCGCCATCGCCCTCCCCGGTAGGCGGCGCCTGCCGATCTGCGGCTCCGGACTGCTGCCGAGTTTCAATTCCAAATACAGGATCAAGAGCATGAGGATCGTCACGAGAATCAGTGTGACGATCCCGAGGACGTCCGCGGCTCGCTCAAACCGCCGCGGCAACTGGACGAAGAGGGAAACCACGGCGAGGGATGCCGTGGCGATAACTAGATCCACCAGGCGCTCGACGCCAACGGATCCCAGAACGCGTCCCAGCGAAATGCCCTCGGAATCCGAAAGCAAGTAACTACGCAGAAACTCGCCCGGCCGCAGCGGAAGGAGGAGGTTTGCGAACAGGCCGGCGTAGACGGCGCGAATCGAACGGGTAAGGCGCACCTTCCCAAAAGGGCTCAGGAGGAATTTCCATCGGAGCGCCTGAATGCCGTAGCTCAGTACATCGAACGACATACCCGCGAGGACCCACCGCCAGTCCGCGTTGGCCATTTCGTGCAGAGCCCGGACGACATGGAAGTTGCGCAAGACCCAAACGAGGCAGATGACAGCCAGGCCGTAGCCGACAATGAGGAGAATCTTCGATCGCTGCGCCTTACCGCGCTGGGGCTGAGTGGTCACTTCCACGATCTCGGGAGGTGCAGGCATCGTTCCGAAAAGGGGCCAGTTTACCCGATGGCTCGAGTACGGCCCAAAGCCTACGACATCGGCCTTCGACAGGCAACCCCGGGATTGCTCCGGGCTCGCCGGAATCGCTCCCGGCCTGCAACCGGCGTATAATAACAGGGACCGATGAGATTCACTCCTCGAAAGTCCCCACGATTGGTCTGCCGCGTACTCGGATGAAAACCGCCAAACCTGTGGACCGCCGGGAACGAGTTCTGCTCGTGGGTATCGCTTTGAAGAGGGCGGGACGCACGCAGGCGCCTCCGCGTGGCAACGGCCGGCCGGTCGCAAGCCGCGATTCGCTCGAGGAACTGCAAGAGCTGGCGGAGAGCGCCGGAGCGAAAATCGAAGGCAGCTTGCTGCAAGTGCGCGATGCGCTCGACCCGGCGACGCTTGTAGGGCGTGGCAAGCTGGAAGAAATCCGCACCGAAGCGGAGTTCCGGCGAGTACCGCTGGTTATCGTCGACCACAACCTGACGCCCGTACAGCTTCGCAACATGGAGAAAGGCACCGGGTGCCGCGTGATCGATCGCACCCAACTCATCCTCGACATCTTTGCGACCCACGCGCACACACGCGAAGGGCAGCTTCAGGTCGAACTCGCACAGCTAAACTATCTGCTTCCGCGGCTGACCGGGCGCGGTGAGGAACTGTCGCGCCTCGGCGGGGGCATCGGGACGCGTGGACCCGGCGAGCAGAAACTCGAGACCGATCGCCGGCGGATCCGCGACCGAGTCCGCAAAATCCAGCAGGCCATTGAAACGGTCCGCAAGCAGCGCACCACTCGGCGGCGGGCGCGGCAGGCAGTGCCGCTTGGGATGATCGCTTTCGTCGGATATACGAACGCGGGAAAGTCCACGCTCTTCAATGCCCTGACCAACGCGAGCGTCCTCACGTCGTCCAAAATGTTTGCGACGCTCGACCCGACGATTCGCGCGATTCGCCTGCCGTCGCGACGCCGCGTGCTGCTTTCGGACACGGTGGGATTCCTGCGTGATCTTCCGCCGGACTTGATTGCCGCCTTTCGCGCCACGCTCGAAGAAGCGCAAGAGGCGGCGCTGATCCTTCATGTTACTGACATTTCAAATCCGCACCACGCCGAACAGGATGCCGAGGTACTCAAGGTTCTCCGCGACTTGGGAGTCGAAGATCGCCCGCGTCTGCACGTTCTCAACAAGACCGACCGGCTCAGCGGGGAAGATCTTGAGAGCTTAAGAAACTCCAACGGGCGCGGCCAGGATACAGTTTTCGTCTCCGCTGTGACCGGCGCGGGTCTGGAGGAATTGCTCGTGCGAATCGACGCGATGATGCCGGTGGATTCATTGGTGAGATTGCGTTTGCGCATGCCGATGGCAGATGGCCGCCATCTTTCGATGGTGCAGGGGCGTGGTCGCGTGCTTCACTCTGAAGTGATTGACGGAGATATTATGCTCGACGCCGAATTGCCCCAGTCCGCCGCGCGGCAACTCCAGGATTTTGTTGTGAAATAGCGTCGCTCATGTGGAAATAGCTGTGGAAAAGTGCTGCCTGGTTGTTGCCTCAGACGCGGCCCGGGAGTCGATGGCTAGCTGGGTTCCGCGGAGAGTTGAGAAGCATAACTTACTGTATTGTCAGTAGCTTATCTCCTGACCATCGTCAGAAAGCTTCGGCACGTCTCTGATGACGGACCGGATTCGCGTGACTCCCAAATTTGCACAGCGGTGGGGCATCTTTTGCGCTAAGAGTTACTAGCGAGGGGATTTGGCTTTGTCGCTGCCGGGTTCTGCTGGGGCAAGGCTGGGTACCGTTGACTCCGCGAGGACGGGAGGACTATGCTGTAATGCTGTTAGTCCGGCTGACGAGGGTTCGCCCAGTTTCTTTCCGAGAACGACATGAATCTGCCGAACAGCCTCACGATTCTGCGAATTTTCTTCGTTCCGCTTCTCGTCGTCGTATTGCTGACCCGCCAGCC
>Ga0187872_10001417_pt1 | contig 24420 bp, 20 predicted proteins | sample June2016WEW_16_4_FD_132973 | JGI IMG/M metagenome (GOLD analysis project Ga0187872, IMG submission 132973) | Peatland microbial communities from SPRUCE experiment site at the Marcell Experimental Forest, Minnesota, USA - June2016WEW_16_40 | ecosystem: Environmental > Terrestrial > Soil >...
AGGCCTCAAATAGGGTAATACAACAAGTGAACCGCAAGAGCGGTGACAAGTGGTGACTTTTCAGTAGGTTATCCGGAGGTGCGGGCTACGAATCTGGAGTTGGCAGTAAACTCCCGCTAGGCCCAGTAAAACCGGGGGGCCTTACAGATTCCTGCGCAGAGCCTCTTTTTCCCCGCATTGATCACGGCGGGAATCGGCGCGTTCCAGCAATCCCAACTGAACAACCACGCCTGGCAGTTCATCGAACAATACATCCGCTCGAACTCTTCGTTCGGTGGATCGTCGTTTGGGCCGGGCCAGTTTGCGATGCCACCGCAGCCGGCGCAGTTTTCGAGTCCCGCCCATGCCCCCGCTCCGATTCATCCAGGACAGGCGCCTGCGGCATTCCGAGGGCCGGCAGCCCCCACGCCTCTGAATATGGGCGCCGCGCCCGCCGCCGGACCCGCCGGTAATGCCTGTACGCAGTGCGGTCAGGTTCTTCCGGCAGGTTCGAAGTTCTGCCTGGCATGCGGGGCGCCCGCATCGCGGGTCTGCTTCAGTTGCGGACAGCAGTTGCAGCCGGCCGCGCGTTTCTGCAATAGCTGCGGCAGCCCGGTCAGCCATTAGAACGCTCCGGAGGGTCTCTTATGAGCGATCCGTCGTCCACGCGCGTGAGCCGTTTCTGCGTCAATTGCGGGAGTGCGCTGGTAGCCGGCTCCCACTTCTGCAACAATTGCGGCGCTTCGCAGGCGGAACCGCCGTCACCCTCGCCTCCGGCGCCGCCCGCGCCTGCGCCTTCTCCCGAGACTCCGGCGCCTCCGCCAAGTCAAACCATGCCGCCGCCTCCCGCTCCGCCGGTAGCCCGAACCACAGCCCCTCCCTTGGCGCAGGACGGTTACCAGATCACGCTCCTGGACCCCGGCCCCTATCGCGGCCGTGTAGTGGTCGCGCTACGGCAACTCCTTCAGCTTGACGGCGCCAGCGCCGGCCGATTCGTAGCCTCGGCCCCCGTGGTTCTGGCAGTCGGCCTGACCGCTGACATGGCCGAACGGCTCCGCACGACCCTCGTTGGAACCGGCGCCAGGATTCAGGTCCAAGGACCACCAGCGCCGCCCCAACTAGCCGCCCCGAAAGCTCCCAAGCCCGAACCTCGCCGCTCCATCGCGGCCGCCGCCCGCGTCGTACGCGAGCGGCCTCCACGCCGCGGCCCTTGTACGTTGACGGGCCTCGCAATGGGACGCGGCTGCTCTTATCTGGCATTTGCCCGCGCGCAAGGCGCAAAGATCCTGGCGCCTCCCGATTTGATCCGCCTCGACGGGCGCACCGGAGTCCCCACCGCCGTGCGCCTTGCCCAAAACGGCGAATCGGAACTCCTCGGCGACCGCGCGCTGGCGAGTTGGGTCCAGGACCCCGAGGAAGTCAGTCTGGGTTTCACTGAGGAACTGAGCCCGCAAGGTGGCATGCCGCTCCAAGCCGCCCGGTCGTTTCTGAAGTTCCTCAATTACCGGCTGGTGGAAGTATTAGGTCCGGATGCGGCCTCCCCCCGCGAGGGAGCCGTCACCGCGCTGGCCACCAGCGCCGGCTGGTCCGACGAACATGCGTCTCTGCTCGCCGAGACCGTGGAACAGGCCGGTTTTCCGCTGGTGCACCTGGTTCCGGAGCCCTTGGCGGCTGCGGTCCACTACTTCGCCGCCACACCGCGTGAGGCCGAGTATTTTCTGGTGATCGACTGGGGAAGCCAGAGTCTCGGCCTTTCCACGGTCGAATACGTGCCGGTGAATGCCGGCCCCACCGTGATCGATTACGTCGAACTTCCCCTCGGCGGCGTCTGGTTCGACACCATCCTCAACGGCTGGCTCGCCGAGCGCCTGCAAACCGAATTCTCCGACGAGGATTCGCGGGCTCTGGCGCTTTTCGCACGCCAGTTCAAGGAGGATGCGTCGACCGCCTTCGCCGAAGGCCGCGCCGAACACGTGCAGTATTGCGTGATCCCGCCCGGGATGCCGCCCACGCGCATCTCTGTCTCGCGCGCCGAATTCGATAATCTGTTCGCCGATTCGCGCGCGCAATTCGTCGAGGCCGTGGCAGAGGCGCCCCGCCGCGTCGGCTTTCGCCCGGACGATTACGATCAGGTGATTCTCGCCGGAGGTGCGGCCTCGATGTATTTCGCCGGCCCAGCCGCCACAGCGGCCTTGGGCCGGACTCCCGTGGTCCCACGCAACCCCGAGGAGACCATCGCGCGCGGCCTGGTGTTCTGGGCAGCGCGCCAGGCTTCCCCAGGAGCCCAATCTCCTACAGGAGCTTAAGCCATGCCTTTCAATCTGACCGGACCGCAGGGACAGACCTTTACCCTGCCCGACACCGCCTTGAGCCTGAGTCTGCTGACCGCCCTTGAACGCCGTTACTTGCCGGCTCTATCGGAGTTGGGGCTCGTGCAGGTGCGGCCCGACGCCAACCTGATGGCCAATCTCCGCTTCCTGCGTCTCCTCGAAGTGGCCCACACCCCCGATCTCGAGCGCAGCTTGCACGCGCTGAACATGCAGAACGTCATCAGCTCGTTTCGCGACGGCGCCCATTCGCTGGTATTCATCGTCACGGGCGAAGAGCACCACGTCAAGCTATACCTCGGTCTGTACAAGCTCGATCCCACCAGCCACGCCCAGACCGCCGATCTGCTCCAAGTGCTGGCCAGCGGTCTGCATGGTAACTTCCCCGGCATCCGGTTGAATGCCCTGGGTGCTCGGGATGTCTCGCTCGAACTGCTGCGGCCGATCGCCACGCTGCGTCACATCGGCGCCATCACCGGCATTCCGTCGTTGAAAGCCGAATCCAAAGACGTGTTCGTGCAGGGGCTCGAGCGGCTTACCAACAGCCTGCGCGGCGATCAGTATTGCCTCATGGTGATTGCCGAACCCATTCCCGAGACGACCGTGGACGAAGTGATCCAGCGATGCCGCGACCTCGGTTCCGAAATCCACGCCTGGGTGCGCGGCACCTTCAGCGATTCGGTCGCGCTCACCACTTCGCATGCCGATCAAAAGGGGGGATCGCTGGGCGGCGGCCTGTTGATGGGCGGAGCGAGTCTGTTGGGCGGGATGTTGGGTTTCGGCCCGTTGCTGGGCGCCGCCGGACCGCTGCTAGGCTCCATCGTTGGCGGCGCCGGTTTCTCCATGGGCCGGACCGACTCGACCTCGGAAGCCAGAACCCGTGGCATGAGCCGCGAGGTCCTGAACAAGACCGCGGCCTTCTGCGAAACCGTCCTCGATCGCTATGTGGAGCGTCTGCAGGAAGGCAAGAACCTCGGCTTTTGGAGCAGCGGAACGTTCCTGCTGGCGGAGAACGAGACGGCGCTCCGCCGCGGTCAAGGTGTAGTGCGCGCCGTACTCTCGGGCGCCGAGACTTATTTTGAGCCGCTTCGTTCCGTCGATACCGCGGCCCATGTCGAAGTCCTGCGCGATGCCCTCATGCAGTTCCGCAATCCGTCAGTGAAGTTACCGCCGGAAGCGCCCCATCCGCTGGGACAGGTGTTCCACAAGCTTGCGACTCCGCTCAACACCGCCGAACTCTCGCTGGCGATGAGCCTGCCGCACGAGGAAATCCCCGGAGTCCGCCTCACTCCCATAGCGGATTTCGGACTGAATCCGCCGGCCGCCAGCGGCTTCGCGCTGGGACAGGTCATGTACCGCGGGGAGATTCTTCCCGATCGCTTCAATGTCCCGCCAAAGAGCCTGACCAAGCACACGTTCGTCACTGGAATCACGGGTTCCGGCAAGACCAACACCTGTTTGGCTCTGCTCCGCGCGGCCTACGAACGCGAGAAGGTGCCGTTCCTGGTGATCGAACCGGCCAAGACCGAATATCGTGTGCTCCTCGCCGACCCCGTCATGGGGCGGGAGCTGCAAGTCTTCACCCTAGGCGATGAGAGAACCTCGCCATTTCGCCTGAATCCCTTCCAGTTCGCCCGCGGCTACCCCATCCTTACCCACATCGACCTGTTGAAAGCCGTCTTCAACGCCAGCTTCCCGATGTACGCTTCCATGCCCTACATACTCGAGGAAGCCGTGCTCGACGTCTACACCGATCGTGGCTGGGACCTCGCCCGCTCCAACAATCGCTACGTCGACGCCGACCGCGACGATTACGTCCCCTACCTGCCGACCATGGAAGACCTCTACCGTCAAATCGACGTTGTGGTGGAGCGCAAGAAATACGGGCAGCAATTGAGTATGGATATCTCCGCCGCGCTCAAAGCCCGCATCAAGAGCCTGTTGGTCGCCGGCAAGGGCGCCATGCTGAACACCCGCAACTCCTACCCGCTGGAACTGCTGTTTGGCAAGCCGTCGGTGATGGAGCTGAAAAACGTCGGCGACGATGCGGAGAAAGCCTTCCTGATGGCGCTCCTGCTGATCAATCTCTACGAATACTGCGAGACTGCGCGGCAGTACGGCGGCGGACTCCAGCACGTGACGCTGATCGAGGAGTCGCATCGCTTGCTGAAGAACATTCCGCCGGCGCTCAGCGCCGAGTCGGCGAATCCCCGCGGCAAAGCCGTCGAAATGTTCAGCGATATTTTGGCCGAGATCCGCGAGTATGGCGAGGGCTTTATCATCGTCGATCAGGTCCCCGCCAAGCTGACGCCCGATGTTCTGAAGAACACCAATCTGAAGGTCCTGCACCGCATCGTCGCGGAGGACGATCGCGAGTCGGTAGGCAACGCCATGAACCTCTCGCGGGAGCAAAAGGAGCAGGTGGTCCGCCTCCGGGTAGGCCAGGCCGTCGTCCACAACGAGTTCCTCGATAAGCCAATCCTGCTGCAGGTGTATGGCGTCAAGGACACCTTGCGCGACCAGTTCGATCGCGACATTGGCCGCGCCGGTTTGATCGAGCGCATGGTCGCGTTCCAGGATCGGGTTCGCGACATCTATCGGCGCTGGCCGGGATGCAAGACCTGCCCCTCGCCGTGCAAATTCTATTCCGAGCTGAACGCGCCGGATACCGCTGCTTACGAGACCTTCCAGACGTTTCTCTCGGGGTTGATGACGGCTGCGCCAGCCGGCGTGGTCGAACTCTGGGGCCGCACCAGCCAGACGCTGCTCGACGGCTTGAAGAGACGCTACGGCGGCAAGGATCCCGGCCCCGGCGTGCAACTCTGCCACGACGCGGAACTCGCGCACCTTACGCTCAAGGAGTGGCACGCCTACTATCAAGGCGGAATCGGCGGCTACGCTTCCTACCTCCGCCTCGAGGAACTGTTGATGAGCGCTTTGTCGCCGCTCGTTGAGGGCAAGCCCGTGGATTCCGCCGTGGCGTCAGCCCTCGTCGCATTCCTGGACGAGTTGCGGACTAAAGTTGCCGTCAGCCCCGGCCGGCTGGAATCGGGCTGCCGCTATTGCCGCCGCCGCTGCTGGTACGGGTTCATCGTGCAGCGCGATTTGTCCGCCAAGGCGCGGGGTCTGGCGGAGCGTCTGAAAGCTGTTTCCGCCGAACCCGATTTCGTCAACAATTTCCCGCGGTTGGTCGCGTTGGTGCGGGACTTCGCACGGGACGTGACGCCGTTCCCAATCGCGCCGCAGCACGTGCAGGGGTTGGCGTTCTGCTATCTGGTCAACTCCGGCGCAACGCGCCCGCATGTGCTCCGCGGATTCCAGGAAGCCGGTAAAGATCGATAACCGCAGTCAACGAGGAGACGCATATATGGCAGACGAAGCGACCGAAACAACTGAAGCCCCAGAATCGAAAACGGAGTCGAAGGGGGAATCGACAGCTACCAGCGAGAGCAAATCCGAGGCAACGCCTGAGACCAAAAAGGAGGTCGATACCGCCCTCGACTGGGACCAGAAAAAGGAAGAACCTCCCCAGGATCGCCGCGATTCCGAGGCCGATATTGGCCACGGGAAAGACGGCGACAACCCGGACGTCAAAGACAAAGCGGACAGGGACGAGTACAAAGCCACCCAGAAGGAGGACCAAGCCGACTGGGACAAGTACAACGCCGACCGCAAGGACCGCGACGCGGAAGACGAGCGATGGAACGCCCAACACGCCGACAGCAAGGAGGATCGCGACTACTACGCCTCCCGAGCGGCCGACGACCAGGGCGATGCCGCGGAAGATCGCAAACACGAAGCCGATAACAAAGAGGACCGCGCCGGCTTGCAGGCATCCGCGGCCGAAACTCGAGGCGAAAACGCGAAGGACCATTGGGAGAAGGACAGCCTGAAAGAAACCGCTGACACTCGCGAAAAGGACGCCGAAGCCTGGAAACAGGAAGGCGACAAGCAGACCGCCAAGGCTGCCGATAAGCACGAGGAGGCCGCTGATATCCGTATCCATGGAACCGAGGAGGTCGCCAAGGAGAAAGGCTACACCAAGCCCGAAGAGGCGGCCGCCGACGTGAAGGACGTGAAAAAGGATTGAGGTGTCACAGGAACCGTTCGAACCCGACGCGGCGCGCTTCCGTCCGGCCGACTCGAGGACACAGGAGGAATTGGGCGGCGTGCTGGAACGCGCCTTCGCGCGCGAACGTGGTGCGGAACCGGACGAGGACCTGATTCGCCGCTACCACGTGTGGGCCGACGAAGCGCTCGCCGCAGCCGAAGGAAAGCTGGCGCTGGTGCGCGAGGCGGAGGCCGCCATGGCTCACGCCGCCGAGCGCTACGGGCACTCCCAGAATCCGTCCGATCTGGCCGAGTTACAGAAGTGGACCGAAACGGCCGAGTTGTATCGCAGGGAAGCCGGCGAGCTTCGCATCAAAGCCGAAACACTCCGCCAGTACATCGCCTGACGTGCGGATTACGTCTGCGCCCGACCCCGCGACGCCACCAGGTGCCGCAAGATTCGCTCCCAATTGAAAGCCTCGGCTCCCGTGGGCCGATACAACGAGCTGATCTCAGGAGCGATGTGAAACGTTCGCGGGCCGGCCGGCGGTTCGAGGCCAAAATGCGGAAAGCAGCATACTCTCCTCGTCTCGCCGCCCCGCAGATCCCGCTGGTAGAGAACTTCCAGACGCACCGCTTCCCGTTTCATGAAGAGGAATCGCGCCGAGGACTGGATCGCCTCCACGTTGCAGATGAGCCGGAGCGGGATGGCGAACGTGACGTCTCCGATCATTCTCACGAGTTGCGCCGTAATGGCAGACGCCAGCAGAGTGCCGCCATACGCTTTGTATCTTCCGGAGAACTCAAGAGCGGTATCGGTGACGAACAGCGCCCCACGCAACGGCGCGCCCCAGTCCTTCATCACATGAGGGTCCATGTCGAACTTCATCCAGTGACAGGGTGTGGCAAATAGGATTCGCTCATCCATCGCCTTCATCCTCAGTTCCAGATCGCGGTGTCGTTTTATGTTCGCACACACAACGTCTGTATGGCGCCGGTGGCCTTTTGGCTTGTGGCCAGGCCACCGCCCGGATCTTCCCGGAGGTCAGCGTACCTGCGAGTAATCGGTCGCGTTGACCTTCCGTCGGAATCGTTTCCGGATGGCCGGCGGATTTGCGCTCCTCAAACTCCCCCGGATGGAAAGGGCATCCGCTTGTAAGATATTGATTCTATTCTGGCGGTGAGGGTGGGATTCGAACCCACGGTACCCGCAAAGGTACAACGGTTTTCGAGACCGCCCGATTCAACCGCTCTCGCACCTCACCGGCGTCTTTATTTTACCTGATTCCCGAATCGCTTGCCGAAAACGGGAGCCTCAGATGCGCCTCATTGGCGAGACTTCCCTTCTCGAGTCTTGCCGGAGGCCACGCCGAAGACCCAACTGTCGAACAGCTTAGTGATTTCGCGCGGCTTCTGCTTCTTACCCGGATCTTGCTCCATGGCCTTCTGAAAATCTTCGCTGGTGACCCGTTTGCCCCAATTGTCACGGGTATAGGCTTTCAGGTTCTTCCAGAACAAGTCATCGCCCATCTGGGCGCGCAACAGCGCCAGAAACGCCGCGCCCTTGTGATAGGGCAGCCCGCCTCCGGCCTCGTCCGGCGTCGTCCAATCCTCGAATGAGAGCGGGCGGTCTTTGCCCTTCGATTTCAGATCCTCGTAAATGCCTTGCGAATGGGCGATCTCGGCCTGGTAGCGCTGGCGTCCATATTGGCGCTCCAGAAAGGCGTCGGCGAGGTAGGTTGCCAACCCTTCGCTGAGCCAGAAATCGGACCAACTCTTAATGGGGATTCCGATGCCGTACCACTGGTGCGCCAGCTCATGCGCCAACAACCAGAGATCCTGCGGCTTGGCCGCCAGGGTCTTGGCGTACGATTCCGGAAGCAAGGTCAAACCGACCGCCTCCTGCCCGCTTTGGCCGGACGCGAACACCTGCGTGTAGGAATCGCGGGGATAAGGCCGCCCGGTGCACTGGGCGAAGAACTCCAGCGCCGCCTTGGTTTGGACCAGTATGTCAGCTCCGCCCAGAACGCGCAGCCCAACCTCCGAACCCCCGGTTTGCTTCACCACCGCTTTCCGCTCTTCGTACGGGCCGGCGGCAAACGCGTAGAGGAACGGCGCCTGGGGTGGGCCATCCACGCTCCACTCCGTCACGGTTTGGCCGCCTTCGCTCCGCTCTCTCACCAACTGGCCCGCGGCCGCGGTTTTCCATGCCGCCGGCGCGGCGATGGAAAGCGCCAGCGCGGCGGGGTTCTCAATGCGGTCGTTGGCCGGCATCCAGTGGCTGGTAAAATAGCCGGCCGAAGCTCCGGTAGCGGAGATCTCGACTCCCTTCGAGCTGCCCGCCCGATAATGGATCTCGACCGCGCGCGGCTCCCCGGGATTGGCCGGCGCGTTCAACACCACGATCAGGTGCTCGCCCTGGCGCTCGAAATAATCCCGCTTGCCGGCTTCTTCCACGGACGAAACCGTCAGCCCTCCGGCGTCCAGATCCAGGCTGACAAGGTTCTCGGTTGTGGATTCAAAACGGATCACCACGTCGCCCGTGAGGCGCCCCGCGGCCGGGTCGAGCTCGATACGCACATCGTAATGCTCCACCCGGTAGAGGCGCGGCAGCGGATCGGCCAAAGCCGGCAAGAGCAGCCCGGCAACCAGGATCAAAGGTCTCACTTCTTATTCAGACGTTCTCTTCTGGTCCGCCGTTCACTTCTTGTTCAGGAGGGCCTGGATTTCGGCGGGGGGATCGAAACGGTCCTTGGGGATCTCCTGATCGAACTTCACCGTCTCGAAAGTCACCACGATCTCCTGGCCCATCACGCTCTGGTGGGTCACGTGCGGCATCAGTAGGCCGCCCTCCTTGCGATAGTCGCCGACCGTGCTTTCCGTGGCGATGTCGCCAAAGGGCGTCTTCACCGTCGCGGACATTTTCTCCAGCAGGCCGGTGTCTTTGTCGTAATACTGGGTGAGTGGGCCGCCCTGTTTGGGCGTCAGCAGGACGCGGTAGCACTGCTTGCCGTTCACCGTTTCCAGGGCCTGGGTTTCCACTTTGGAATAATCGTCGCGCCAGTGCGCTTCGCTGGCGAATCGCGCGGTGCGCAAGTCCATGGCCTTTTCGTCGCCATCCTCGAGGTGCGGGCCCTGCATGGCCGAAAGCGACCAGGCGATGGCGCCGTCCGTCCCTTTCTGCATCTTCCCCACTCCTTCCACGTCCATTTCCATGTACATTTTGACCGGCGCCGCGTGGTAGGCAATCAGCTTGCCCTTGACGTGAGCGGCGGTCATCTCCATGGTCCCGGTGATGATCTCGTTGTGGTGGCTCTCGTACGCCGCCACGCCGCCGGTGGCCTCCACGTACTTATCCAGGATGGTTTCGGCCTTGGGCAGATCGTCGGCGGCGCGCGCTGCCGCGACGCCCGTAAGCATAACCAACGCCACAGCGCCCGGCCACGCGATCGCGATGCGTTTCATCGAATACCTCTCATTTTTTCAGTTTGTCGATCCAATTTACGGCCGCATCCAGAATCGGATCGCGGCCCGCCAGAAGGGCGGCGCGCGAAAGCGGCACAATGTCATCCGGCATCACGCCGTTACCTTCCAGTTGCTTGCCTCCCGCTGAAATGTAATTGGCCACGGCGTATTGAAAACCGTCGCCGTTGGGCAGCCGCTCAAATATGGAAGGCAGCGCCGCGCCCGCCGTGCGCACACCGAAAATGCGGGCCCGTTTCAAATCCTGCAGTCCGCCCGCGAAGACCTCCGAAGTGGAAGCCGAGCAATCGTCCACCAGCACCGCCAGCGGCCCGCGGAACGGTTCGGGACGCGGAAAGATCACGAATTGCAGATTACTCGTGCGCGTGAACATCTCGCCCAGCCTCAGCCCGGACCGGTCCAGAAACCAGCCCGCCAGCCCCATCGCCAGGCCGCCCAAACCGCCCGGATTGCCGCGCAGATCGATCACGAATCCGTCGCATCCGCGGCAATCTTCCACCGCCTGCCGCGTTTTTGCAATCAGCGTCTCCGGATCGAAGAACAGATTGAAGCGCAGATAGCCCACCCGCGGAGCGGCCTTGCCCGCTTCGATTTCGACGTGCAAGGGCGGCAGATTTCCAAAATGGGCTACCGCTCCCGGCGGCTCCCTCCGGTCGAGTTCGAGGGTTCGCTTGGCGCCGTGCCCATCCAGGAACTCCACGACCACGGTCTTTCCGATCTCCCCATCGAGCCGCCTCAGGATCGCCTCCGCCTGCATCATTCCGGCTTCCGTGGAACCCTGAAACCGGCGCGCGATCTCCTTCATCCCGCGTTCGACCGGCTCGCCTTCGATGCGCAGGATCTCCCACCCGGGCTTCGCTCCCGCGCGCTCGCCCGGAGAGGCGGCCATGACCCGCGTCACCAGCGCGCGCCCGCCAATCGCCCGGACGTCCAGGCCCGGGCTGCCCTCGCCTTTACCCCCGCCGTGCATCTCATCGTAGAGCGAAGAAGGAAAAACTTCGAAATGAGTCTGCTTCAGCCGCCCCAGCATCTCGTTCATCGCCGTGCGCGCCTGGCCGCCATCGGCGGCATTCTGAACCCGAGGCAGCAGCTCGTCATGCACGGCCTTCCAGTCGAGCCCGTTCAGCTTGGGATCCCAATGCTTGTCGTGAACCGTCTTCCAAACGTATTCGAAAGAGTCGATGTTGAGCTGGCGTTCGGCGGGCGCCAAATCGGCGGCAAGGCCGGAGGCGGAAAGCGCCGTCCAGGCAACCAGAAGCCACACCCTCGCGGCGCCCAAGCACATGCTTCGACTATAGCGCGTTCACCTTCGAGGCCCGGCGAACCTGTCACCGGTGCTTTTTCGGCCGGGCCTATGCCGCCGCTGGACTTACCGCTGTCCACTCAGCGTGCTTGCCGGAGGCGCCGACGCTACTGGCGTGTGCATCGCCGGCGAGGAAACCACCCCGGAGCCGCTCACCGTGGAGCAACCCGCGGTTCCGGCGCCGCCTGGGCAGCCGAAGTAATTCATGGTCGCGTTGATCGTGCCTTTGCCCAGGTTGGCAACCCCGACGCCGGTGCCGAGCAGATTGTTGAGGTGCACGTCCAACCCTCCGGGGTGGTTCATCACCACGTCGAATGCCTCATTTTGAATGGTGTTTTCCAAAATTTGCGTTTGATAAACCGCCGCCACGCTGTAGACGTTGATGCCCGCGGTACCGGGCGTGGCTGCATCCTGGGTATCGGCGCCGTTGCCGGAGATGAAATTGCCCATGATCACGTTGTCGTTCAGGCTGGCGGCCGGCGCGCCTGGCGGGGCGGCGTGATTGTGTATGGCGATGCCCGGCAGCCCATTATTTTCCAGGACGTTCCTGATAACCTTGTTGCCAAAGGCTAGATTTCCCGGCCCCGGAGCGAATATACCGACGCCGGCGCCGATCAAGCCGTTACCGGAAACATTGTTGCCCATCACGGTGTTGCTGAATACTCCGTAGGGCAAGGTGGAGGACGCTTTTGGCGAGGGTGAATGCGAAGCCAGAGTAATGCCACAATCCAGCGCATTGTCATGAACGGAGTTGCTGGTGATCAGGTTTTCATAGTTTTGCCCGGTTTCATCGGTAAGGAGAATTCCGCCCGCGTTCAGCTCCACCACGTTGTTCGCCACGGTCACCGCGAATGTACCGACCAGGTGAATTCCCTCGCCGCAGTCGTCTCCTTCGCTGGTTTCAAAAACCGGTTGGCCCGCGCAGGTGCTGTTGGCGTAGTTCAGGCTTTGGTCGTTGTTGGCGACGTGGTTATTCGAAATCAGGCTGTCGGTGGTGTTGGTTACCAGAATGCCCTCATAGTTGGCATTCATGACCGTCAGGCCCGTCACCAACACGCCGCTCATGCCGGGATTGTCGAGCCCGTCCACGTAAATGCCGTTCGCGAGTCCATGCGCGTTGATGATGGTTGCATCCGCCCCCGCGCCGATCAGCGCCACGGGTTTGTTCAACACGACGTCCTCGGCATATTCGCCGGGAGCGATCATGATCTGGTCATTCGCCGCAGCGGCCGATACGGCCGCTCCGATCGTGCCGTAACAACCGGAGGTGCCGCCCGAACTGACGCACCATGTTTTGGCCATCGCGGGATGGCCCAGTCCTAAGTTCAGAAGACCGCTAAAAACGGCCGCGTGTAAAGCGTACTTCAATCCTCGTTCCAGAATCGACATGAACCCTCTTCTTATTCGGATCGCACCGGCCCAGGGGCTCGGGCTTCCAGAGTGCTGAATTTGAAAATCTGCTCTGTGGATTGTATGCTGATTCGCCGCACGCAGTCTATTTTTAGAGACTTCGCCGCGTAGCCGCCCGGTACAGCACATACAGCTTCAGCGCCAGCTCGTCCACCTCGGGTTGGTTGACAGGTGGGACAGACAATCGTTTTTTGTCGTCTCTCGAGCGGCTGGCCTGGCGAGGGCCTGACAGACGACAAGAAACGATCGTCTGTCCCACCTGTCAAGATCGGCCGCGCCACGTGCCCGCCGCGCTTCCGCTTCTTTAGCGCTAAAATCAAGCTGTCGTCATGCACAGACGCGAATTCCTGGGAGCTTCCGCGGCCTTCGGCGTCCCGTGGCTCCGCGCCGCCGAACGCTTCGATCTCGTGGCCATCGAACGGCCGCGCGTCATTCCTCAAGCCAACCGCTACCTTGCCGCGCAGCCCGTCACCGTCACTCGTTCCAGCTCGCCCCGCAGTCCGGGAGGCAAGCACGATTTTTTCTCCGAGGGCGATTATTGGTGGCCCGATCCTGCGAATCCGGACGGTCCATACATCCGGCGCGACGGCGAATCGAACCCCGCCAATTTCGCCGGGCACCGCCGCGCCATGGTCCGCTTGAGCCTGATCGTGCCCGCCCTCGCAGCCGCCTACAAGCTCACCCGCCAGCCCGAGTACGCCGAACGCGCCACGGTCCATCTGCGCGCGTGGTTTATCGACGATGCCACCCGTATGAATCCCAACCTCCAATACGCCCAAGCAATTCACGGCGTCAGCACCGGCCGCGGCACCGGCATCATCGATACCCTCCACCTGGTGGAAGTAGCGCGCGCCGCCGAGTATCTCGACCTGGCGCCCAGCGACCGCAAAGGCGTGGCCGATTGGTTCGCCGCCTATCTGCAATGGATGCGCACCAGCAAGAACGGCATGGAAGAGCGCGACGCCAAAAACAACCACGGCACGTGCTGGGTGGCGCAGGCTGCCGCTTTCGCCCGCCTCGCCGGCGATCGCGAAGTGACCGGCTGGTGCCGCGGCCGTTTCCAAACCACCCTCATTCCCGGCCAGGAGGCCGCCGATGGCAGCTTCCCCCAGGAACTCGCCCGCACCAAGCCTTACGGTTACTCCATCTTCAATCTCGACGTGATGTCGATTCTGGTTCAGACCCTTTCCACGAGCGAGGACGATTTGTGGAAGTGGCAGCTTCCCGACGGACGCGGCATCGCCAACGCCGTCGCCTGGATGTACCCCTATCTCGAAGACAAGCGGAAGTGGACGAAGCCGCCGGACGTGATGTACTTCGACCAGTGGCCGATCCGCCAACCCAGCCTGTTGTTCGCCGGCCTGGCTCTCGGCCAGCCCGAATACCTTGCGTTGTGGAAGCGGCTCAGAGACGATCCCTTTGAGGAGGAGGTCCTGCGCAACTGGCCTGTGCGTCAGCCGTTGTTGTGGGTTGAAGAGAGGTGATGCGGGACAGACGGAGCTTTCACGGTTTTCGCGAGAGCCGTCGCAACCCGAAGTTCGGCTCCGGTGGAAGTGCGGATTGACCGCACAAAAGCCGCGCGATCGAAGCAACGCGGCAACACCGCCAGGAACGGGCGCTGCGGAAATCAGGAAAAAGCTCCGTCTGTCCCACGTTCCCCCACGGGTTTACTCCTCGAGCGGCATAAGCAGTGCCGCCAACATGGGGTGAAGGGCGGCCGCAAACGGGTTGGTCACGGTTACTCCTCGCCACGTAAACCCCTCCTGGAGATCTTCCGACAGAAGCAAACGACACTCGGCCTCCGCCGACGCGGCCAGCACGACCGAGTCCCAAATCGTGAGGCCATGATCGGACGCCAGATCCGTTGCGTTGACGATTACGGCTGCTGACGTCTCGACCACTGCATACGCATCGCGCCAGCTCAGCACGGCTTCCCGCGCACGAGCTGGGCGCCGCTTGGCTTTTCGAACAAGCACATTGAACAGTTCGCCCAACGTCTGAGCCGGCAGCACGATAGCCCCCGGTGGCACTCGCCGGATCAGTTTCAGCGCCTTGTCCCGCATGATCGCTCCGTTGGCGCCTTCGGCGTAGGCCAGGACGTTAGTGTCCAACGCGATTCTCATAGGGCGTCGTCGTACAGCTCGTCACGCGTCCAGCGGCCGGCGTTCACAACTCGTTCTCTACGGAGCCGGGCGAAGAGGGCGGAGCGCGCGCCTTCTGCGGCCCGGTCGTCCTCGATGACCGGCGAAATTTTTGCCACGGGCTTGCCGTGACTCGTCACGACGACGCTACGGCCCGTCTTCACGGTTCGCAAGAGTTCCGAGAACCGGCGATTGGCGTCCGCGGCCGAGACTGCCTTGTCCATGGTGCCCTCCGCAATGTAGTGACATTCACTACTATACCGCAAAACCCGACACCGGATCGGGCGATATCCTACCGGTTACCAATCCAAGTTGACGGTTTGTCATGTCGGACTTTGGCCCGGCCGGAGATCCCCAACCCAGTGTTCTGATAAATAGATCGTCCCTGGTTGCGAGGCGTTTACCGACGCTGGCCGGCAGTGGCTGCGATGGGACCGGCCGTGAAACGGGCATTCCGGAGATCGCGGCGGTATTGCGCGCGGGTATGCTGGGGTGATGGAAATCAAGCGGCTAAGCGAAAGCGAAGCGCAAGCTCTTTGGGACCTCAGGCGCATGGCGTTAAGTACCGAGCCGGATGCTTTCGGTGAGTCGTTGGAGGAGCATTTGCAGACGCCAGTCGAGGTCATGGCTTCCAGGCTTCGATCGGGCGGCGAGGAGAACTTCGTAATCGGCGCCTTCCACGAAGCCGCGCTGGTGGGGATGGTTGGGTTCTATCGGGAGACGCGGATCAAGCGGCGGCATCGCGGCTGGATCTGGGGCACGTTCGTGGCGCCGGAATGGCGAGGGCGAGGCCTCGCCCGGCGACTGATGGAAGAGGCAATCGGTCGCGCCCGGCAGATCGCCGGAATGCGCTATGTGCTGCTCTCGGTATCGGCCGGTCAGGACGCGGCGCGGGGGCTGTATGCCGGGCTTGGTTTCGAAGCTTATGCGTTCGAGCCGGAAGCGATCGAGGCGGAGGGGCGGTTTATCGACATGGAGCACATGAGGCTGAGGGTAAAGTGAGGGGCTACCGTTTACCGGGTATTGGGTCAATTCGCCGCCCGGCCAAGAGCCTTACATGTCAAAATTAGAGGGGACAGAACTGAGGTGTGGAACGTATGACTTGAACTGAGGAAGATCCGATCTCATGAAGGCCTCTACGAACAGCACTCTAGCGGCAACTCTGATTGCAACTGCCGCCGGTGTGGGCGCATGGTTTTTTGGCCTCGCTAAAGCAATCTGGCCGACCCACCCGCAAATTGCCGCCTTGGTGATTACCATTGTGGTCAGCGTAGTGGTAAAACAAATCTGGCCCGTCGATGTCGGCCGGAAGTGAATCCAACCCTCGCCTCATTTTCAAAACAACCAACCCCCCTTCGATATACGAATTTCAATGTGACCCACTATCGTTTACCGTTTCAACGGATCTTCGACCCAGGGCGGCGTAGCGTCGATCAGGCGGCCTAGCTCGGGCTCCAGTTTCTCCATGGCGCACTTCATGTCCCAGGCAATCTGGCGGTAGCTGAAATGGCCTTTGACGCCGCTGCGGAGGCGGGAGATGTATTCGGCTTCGGCGAAGTCCATTTTGAAGAGGAAACGGCCGCGGGCGCCGAAGGGGAGCAGGTATTGGGCGCCGGGAGCGGGCAGGGCGTGCATGGCCTGGAAGGCCGCGTCCATGGCGGAGGAGTAGATTTCGGTTGCGCCGGCATCGGCGATGAGGGCGGGCGTTTCGTAACCCAAGGTTCCGGTGTAGGGCTGGCGGAATTTCTGGCAGCGGCGATGGCGCTGGAGGTCGCGGTAGGCGCCGATATCGATGACGAAATCGTAGGCGTAGAGGCCGCCGCGGAAGGAGGAGAGGATTTCGTCGCGGCGGGTGCGCGAACTGAGGGCGAGGTCGATGACTTCGGCGCGGCGGGCCGGGCTCCAGGAGGCGGCAAGCTCGTAGAGCTCGCGGAAGGAACGGCCGGTGACGGAGTAGAGGAGGGTAGCGACGATATCGGCGGGCGTGTCGGCGGGTTTGAGGAGGTCGACACGAGGCACGGAGCCGTCCGAAGCGGCGGCCGGCGGCAGGTTCTGTTCGGCCCAAAGGTTGAGGTCGTGGCGGGCTTGGGCGGCGTGGGCATCGGGGTCGGCGTGGCGCGAAAGAGTTGGCGCGAGAGGCTCGGCGGCGCCGCCCGGAAACCAAGCGCAATCGGGAGGGGCGGCGCAGGCGGCCGCGAGCTCGTCGCCTAGCGATTGTAGTTCCGCGTATTCGGAGGCGCGGAGGCGGCGGATTTGTTTTTCCAGGGTGCGAATGCTGGTGACCTGGCCGACGTTGGTGGGAACGCCCCAGAAGAGCAGGTAGCGAGCGACGTCGAAGGCGCGGGCGGCGATGTTGCGGCGCCAGGCTTCAGGCTTCATCTCGGGAGGACACGGGTGGCGTTCGGCAAGACAGGCGAAAGCGCGCTCCGTGACCTGATTATAGGCGGCGAGCAAGGCCTGGCCGGCGGCCTGATAGAGAGCGCCGGAATCGCAGGCGAGCTCGGGAGGGATGACGAAGCCGGAGCGGGAAAAATCCTGGTAGCGGGACGACTTGGCCTGGCCGTCCCAAAGAGGCTCGGCTTCGATTTCGGTGGCGGCGAGCTCGGAAATGCCTTCGAAGCAGACGACGGCGTGGCCGAGATCGGCGATGGAGGCGTGGCCGTACTGGAAGTAGAAGCTTTCCAGGAATTTTTGGGAATCGTGAGAGCGCACCCACGCGATGGACTCGCCGATGGAATCGGGCGACCGGCTGTAGCGCGCCAGGGCATAGGCGCATTTTTCCGGTGGCATGGGCGCCACCGTGATGACGCGTTTGGGTGAGGTCAAGACGCTATCATAGCGGAATGCGTTTGCGAATCCACCGGATTCATCCGGCGGCGGCACTGCCGCACTACGCGCACGGGCCGGAGGAAGACGCCGGGATGGACTTGACCTCGGTGGAAGAGGTTACCTTGGAGCCGGGAGTGCCACGGGCGGTGGCGACGGGGTTGACCATCGAACTGCCTCCGGGGTGGGAGGCGCAAGTGCGGCCGAGGAGCGGTTTGGCGCTGAAACACGCCATCGCGATGCCCAACGCGCCGGGCACGATCGATCCGGGCTATCGGGGTGAGATACAGGTTCCCCTGATCAACCTGGGCCGCGAGGCGTACACGATTCACGCCGGGGACCGCATCGCGCAGATGGTGATTGCGCGTTACGAGGCGGTGGAATGGGTGGAGGAAGAGCCGGCGGAATCGCGGCGCGGCGCGGGCGGTTTCGGGTCGTCGGGGCGATGAACGCGAGGGCGGGAGAGGCAGACGCGTCGAGTAGAGACTCGATGCGCCACGCACGAGTGCGCAATGCCGCTTAGTTCTCTAAAGGCAGTCGCGGGTCAACCTTGTGGGGCCGGCCCCCTGGCCCGCGCGGGACGCCCTCGTCCCGCTGCTCCCCCTTGGGATCAGCTTCCCGGGCAGGCCGATGCGCGACCAGGGGGTCGCGCGCGGACGGGGGCGTCCGCCCCCCAATTTATGTCGCCGCTCTTTTGGCTAAAACTAAGTATTCGGTTTCGCAATTATGGTCACGTATTCGGCAACCGCTCCTTGACAGTCGCGGCTCTGACCCGAACATTCGATCCTGATGCCAACATGCCCGAGTTTGGGAAAGAGCCACGGGTCAGAGCCGCGACTGTAAAGGAGCGGTTGCCCTGGAACACGTTACTGAATTTCCGACACTGGGTACTAAGTGACACAGCGCACGAGTGCGTGCGCCACGATGCTTTAGGGTGCGCGGCATGAGAAGGCGCTGGCTGCCCGCGGCCCTGATGGTAGCGCAGGCACTGGTCTTTTTTCGCTACCCGCTGTTCGTTCCTGGATACGCGATTCCGTGGGACCTGCGCAACCTGCATTTGCCGCACGCCTATCTGTATGCCGATTCGCTGGCGGAGGGGCACTTGCCGCTGTGGGACCCATTCACCTACTGCGGGCGGCCGGAACTGGCCAATATTCAAGCGGCTACGCTGTACCCCAGCATGCCGTTAGTGGCGGCGATGGGCCTGATTTTCGGGCGCGACACACTGCTCCACTGGCTGTGCTGGAACGTAGCGCTCCACGTGGCGTTAGCGGGGCTGGGGACCTACGCGCTGCTGCGGGCGCTGGGAACATCGCGGGCGGCGGCGTATTTTGGCGCTACTACGTATGAGCTATGCGGATTCTTCGCGGCGCACGCCGAGCATATGGGCGCGGTGATGGTAGCGGCGTGGCTGCCGGTAGCGATGTGGTGCGTGGTGCGGTGGCACAGGAGGCCCAAAAGGCAGGCGAAACCGCCTGCCCCACCACCACTACCGCGGGTGGCGCAGGCGATGCGCCTGCGCGCGATGATCGATTCATTTTTGTTGGCGGCGGCGATCGCGCTGATGGTATTGGCCGGGCTTGCGCCATTGGCGGCCGTAGCGGTGGCTGCGTGTTTCGGGCTGGGATTGCTGCTGGTGGCGTTCGCTAGGGCGCGATGGGGGCTCATGATCGCGATTGCGGGCGCGGCAATTGGCGGGGCGGCGCTGAGCGCGGCGCAATGGTGGCCTACTTACCAGCTTACAAACCTGAGCGTGGCGCAATTCCGAACCGATTGGCTGGGCGCCGGCGGCGGCGTGCCGTGGAGGGCGTTGGTGTCGCTGCTGCTGCCCAATCACTATCACGTCTTCGATGCGGCGCTCTATCGGCAGCCGTACGACGTGAGCTTCATGTATCTTTACGCCGGCGTGCTGGGCCTCGTGTTCGCCGCGGTCGGGGTGGTTTTGGCGGTGCGCGAGCCGATGTGCCGGGTGTTTTCCGTGCTGGCGGCGGTGGGGGCGCTGGCAATGTTGGGCGATACCACGCCGGTGGGGCGCGCGGTTTTGGCGGCGTTGCCGGTGAAAGTGAGGATTGGGCTGCATCCGGAACTGTCCGGACCCGTGCTGATGGTGTCGCTGGCGGTGCTGGCCGGGTTGGCGCTCCATCGCGTGGCGGGGAACCGCCGAGCCGCTTGGCTGGTGGGGCTGGCGGCGGCGCTGGATCTGATCGCGGTGAGCTCCCCTCGGCGCTTCAACGCCGTGCGGCTGGCGGATGAGCCGGGAGTATCGCGAACGGCTTTCGATGGGAACCGCGAGCTGCTGGCGGCGCTGCGGCGCGTGACGGGGCGCACGCGGCCGCCGGCGCGCATCGACACTTTCAACGATTCCGAGGAATGGGCCAATTCGGCGCCCACCACGCACCTGTACACGGCTAATGGGCAGGATGTGATGGCGGTGTATCGCACCATGCAGGCGCGCCTGGCGTTTACGAAAGGCGAACGATGGGGCGCGTATTACCAGGTGGGGGATCCGCGTTCGCCGGTGCTGGGGCTGATGAACGTCGGGTACTTGCTTTCGCGCGAGCCGATTTCGGAAGAGAAACTAGCCGGGAGCCCGTTCCGCGAAGAGATGCTGCTGGCGGGGCATCATGTGTACGGGAACCGGGCCGCCCTGCCGCGGTTCTTCCTGGTAGGCAAGCTGCGGCGTGTGCAGGGAATGGCGGAGGCGGTGGCGCAACTGAAGAGCGCGGACTTCGACCCAGCGCACGAAGCGATTGTGGAAGGCGCGGCGCCATTGCCTGGGGAGGACGCTACGGGTACGGTAACGGTCCGCGAGTATGGGCTTGATCGCTTGACGCTCGAGGTCACCGCTAATCAGCCGGCTTACCTGGTCACCTCAGAGACGGCGTATCCGGGTTGGGAAGCGTGGCTGGATGGGCAGCCACGGCCGATCTATACGACGGACGCGGCCTTCCGTGGCATGCCGGTGCCGGCGGGAAGGCATGTCGTCAGCATGCGATTCGCGGCCTGGAGTGTATGGATTGCAATTGCGGTGAGCGCGGTGTGCTGGATAATCTGGGCGGTATTGCTGGCGTTGCCGAGCCGCGGCGGAACGGCGCGGTTCCGGTAATCGGTCGCGGTGCAAAGCTGTTATACTGCCGCCGGGTATGCCTGCTGAAACTCAGCCTTTGCTCGATTTTATCGACGCCGTGAAAAGGCAGGGAGCTTCCGACGAATTCGTGGTAGCCCTGCTTCGACAGAACGGTTGGTCGGAGAAACGCATTTACCAGGCCTTTGCAGCCTGGTATGAGGCCCGTACCGGAAGGGCAGTTCCGAACGGCGGCGGCCGGATCGAAGCCGCCAAGGACGCGTTCCTCTATCTGCTCGCCTTCATCACGCTGGGGATCTGGGCGATCCAGTTGGGCGCGCTGTTATTCACGGTAATCGACCGTACCTTTCCCAATCCCGCGCTGGACTATGCGAACGCCACCTGGGTGACCAGAAGTATGGCCGATGAGCTGGCCAGCATTATGGTGGGCTTCCCCTTATTTCTACTGGTGACTTGGGGAATCGTGCGTGGCGTCCGGCGGCAACCGGAGCGCCTCGAGAGCCCGGTGCGAAAGTGGCTCACCTATATCGCGCTGGTGATTACAGCCAGCACGATGATCGGCGATGTAGTGACATTTCTTGCGTACTTCCTTCGCGGCGATCTGGATACGCGATTCGTGTTGAAGGTTGTGACGGTGCTGGCGATTGCCGGTGGGGTGTTTGCGTATTACCTCGATTCCCTGCGTCGCGAGAGAGTCTCCTCAACTCGAAACCGGTCATTTGCGCTTGCCGCGCTGGTCATGGTGGGCTTCGGCATCGTCCTGGGATTCGTTCAGATCGGGTCACCGGCTGTACAGCGGTCGGCCTCGGAAGATGCCCGCAGGCTCTTTGACCTGTCTTCTCTCGCTCAGTCACTGCACGGAAAGTGGCTGACGCGAGGGCAGAAGGATTTCGTGCTTCCCACGACGATTCAGGACTTGCGGAGAACCGGCCTCGCGGGGGCGAGCATAGCGGATCCGGTGAACGGCCGGCCGTATGGGTACACCGCGTTGCAGGCAACGGCCTATCGCCTGTGTGCTGAGTTCTCGCGCCCGAGCCCGTCCGATGTCCCCGGCGAGTGGCGCCACCCGGCTGGGACTGTATGTTTTACCCTGGATGCGAGCGGAAACGTTGGCATGGTGCAACGGCAGTGGTGACCCGACTCGAATGTCGGCGGGGCGCCAGTTGAAACGAAATACCGGACATTGCACTGGGAGTGTTCACATGAAAAGCTATCGCAAGGAACTCTGGTTCGAGGTGCCGTCGCGGCGCGGATTCGTGAACATCACCCGCGAAGTGGAGAAATGCTTGCTGGAGAGCGGCGTGCGGGAAGGGCTGGTGCTGGTGAACGCGATGCACATCACCGCGTCGGTATTCATCAACGACGACGAAAGCGGGCTGCACCAGGATTACGACCGCTGGCTGGAGCAACTGGCGCCGCACGAGCCGGTTTCGAAATACCAGCACAACCGAACCGGGGAAGACAATGCGGACGCGCACATGAAGCGGCAGATCATGGGGCGGGAAGTGGTGGTAGCGGTGACCGAAGGACGGCTCGACTTCGGGCCGTGGGAGCAGATCTTCTACGGCGAATTCGACGGACGGCGGCGCAAGCGGGCGCTCATCAAGATTATCGGCGAATGAAAACGGAGTCTGGTAATATCTCTGGCATGGCGCAACCCAACGTCTACCCGCCGGCTGCCGAGTTCGCCAGCCGCGCGCACGTCCGTTCCATGGAAGACTACCGCGAGCTGTATCGGAGGGCGGCTGAAAAGCCGGAGGAATTCTGGGGCGAGCTGGCGGAGCGGGAGCTCGAGTGGTTTGAGAAGTGGAGCTACGTTTTTGAATGGAATCCGCCTTTTGCGAAATGGTTCGTGGGAGGCAAAATCAACGCCTCCTACAACTGCGTGGACCGGCATCTGGCGACGCACCGGAAGAACAAGGTCGCCATCTTGTGGGAAGGCGAGCCGGGGGACCAGCGCCTGATCTCGTACCAGGAATTGCACCGGCTGGTGTGCCGCTTCGCGAACGTTCTGAAGAGCCGGGGATTGAAGGCGGGCGACCGCGCCATCATTTATATGGGGATGGTGCCGGAGATGCCGGTGGCATTGTTGGCTTGCGCCCGGCTGGGTATCGTCCACAGCGTGGTTTTCGGCGGATTTTCGGCCGAGGCTTTGAAGACTCGCATTCAGGACCTGGAAGCGGCGGTGGTGATCACCTGCGACGGGGCGTGGCGGCGCGGCAAGGAAGTGCCGCTGAAGAACGCTGTGGATGAGGCGCTGGCGGAGTGTCCCAGCGTGCAGGACGTAATCGTGCTGCGGCGCACCGGCGGTGCGGTGGAAATGCAAGCCGGGCGCGATCATTGGTGGCACGAGCTGGATGAAGGCGTGAGCGAAGTTTGCCCGGCGGAGCCGCTCGATAGCGAGCATCCCCTCTACGTGCTCTACACTTCGGGGACGACGGGGAAGCCGAAGGGAATCGTGCACACGACGGCTGGCTACCTGCTTCAGACCTGCGTGACCATGAAGTGGGTCTTCGACCTGCGCGACCAAGATACCTTTTGGTGCACGGCGGATATCGGCTGGGTGACGGGGCACAGCTACATCGTGTACGGGCCGCTGGCGGCGGGGGCGACCACCATGATGTACGAAGGCGCGCCGGATTTTCCGCAGCCGGACCGGTTCTGGCGGCTGATTGAAAAGTACAAAGTAAACATCTTCTACACCTCACCCACCGCGATTCGCGCCTTCATCAAGCAGGGCGACCAATGGCCCAACGGCCACGACCTGTCGAGCCTGCGGCTTCTGGGCTCGGTGGGAGAACCGATCAACCCGGCGGCGTGGGAGTGGTATTACAAGACCATCGGCAACCAGCGCTGCCCGATTGTAGACACCTGGTGGCAGACCGAAACAGGCAGTATCATGATCGCGCCCATGCCGGGCGCGGTACCGCTGAAGCCGGGGTCGGCGACGCTGCCCATGCCGGGCATTCTGGCCGATATTGTGAACTTGCAGGGCGAACCGGTGGGCGCCAATCAGGAGGGCTTTCTAATCGTTCGCCGGCCGTGGCCGAGCATCGCGCGGACGCTGTGGCGGGATCCGGATCGCTACCGGCGGCAATATTGGGAGCGCGTCGATGGAGTGTACCTGGCAGGGGATGCGGCGCGACGCGACGAAGACGGCTACTACTGGATTCTGGGGCGCATCGACGACGTGATGAACGTCAGCGGGCACCGGCTGAGCACGATGGAAATCGAATCCGCGCTGGTGCGGCACCCGGCCGTGGCGGAGGCGGCGGTGGTGGGCAAGCCGCACGAGATCACGGGCCAGGCGATAGCCTGTTTCGTAACCCTGAAGAAAGGGAAATGGGACCACGACCAATTGGGCGAGGACCTGCGCAAATGGGTGGCGCACGAGATCGGCAGCTTCGCCAAGCCGGAGCAGATCCGGTTCACGGATTCGCTGCCCAAGACCCGCAGCGGCAAAATCATGCGGCGCCTGCTGCGGGAGATCGTGACATCGAACTCAGTGACGGGGGACGTAACCACGCTGGAAGATTTGTCGGTGGTGACGAAGCTGGCGGCGCAGCACGACGAAGATTGAAGCGACTTTTCATTCCTGGGACAGTGGCAGATAATTAAGTAGGGGTTCTATGTCACTTGAGCAGGCGATCCTCGAAGCTGTCCGGGCGCTACCGGCTGAGAAACAGCAGGAGATTCTGGCTCTGAGCGAGAATTCGATAGAGTGCCCGATTGGCGCGGGTTTCAGGATCTCAGGTCGCCGGCCGAGGTCAGCGGCTGTGGCGACTGCGGCGTGCCGGCTTCGTATTGCGCGGCGGG
>Ga0187872_10001419_pt1 | contig 24388 bp, 17 predicted proteins | sample June2016WEW_16_4_FD_132973 | JGI IMG/M metagenome (GOLD analysis project Ga0187872, IMG submission 132973) | Peatland microbial communities from SPRUCE experiment site at the Marcell Experimental Forest, Minnesota, USA - June2016WEW_16_40 | ecosystem: Environmental > Terrestrial > Soil >...
TGAAGTAGTAGAGGAGGCGCTTGTGAGGTTACCGAGCGCCTCTCTCCTTTCGTCCCGCCTGTCCGAATTCCTTGTGATTCGAGGAATCTATTCTGCGTCTTATCCCTTGCAAGTGCCTGGTAAGCGCGCTAACCGGAAAAGTGAAGGACTACTTTACATCTCCGGTAATCCGACTAATCGGGCGTTAGCGGCGAGAAGGACACATGGCCATCTTTTCCCTGGCGAGCCATTTTTTCGAAGTGGCAACATGGAGGTAAGCAAGACCCGACCCGAGGAGAATGCTGATGGCTCTTCTCGAATCCATTGTGGGCGCCTGCTTTAGGGATGAAAAAGCTGGCCGTGTGGTCGTTTTTCCCGGGGATCGCCGCACCCGTGGCTATGTTGTAAGGTCTGAATCTGAGGAGCTAAGAACAAGATCCTTTCTCAAGATGTTTTATTTTGCTCACTTTTCTATCCTCTTACTAGGTTATTTCCTGGCATCGGAGTGGTCGAGGGAGATCTACCGTGCATTAGGGAGGCCAGAGGCGCATTTCTTTAGAGCTATGTGCATTTCTTTGGGGGTATATTTTCTCGTTGCGGGGTCCCCTATTTCCTGCTTTGGAGGTCCTACAAGAAGGCGTTCGTGAGTTTCGTTTCGCCCGAAGATGAAGTTTTGGTATCGGGGCGGCGTGCCGGGCGGCAACACATTTTTGTTTTTATTGCTGCTGGGCTGATCGTCTTGGGTTTGGGTGCGTTATTGGCATTTGCTGTTAGCCATAAGCCATGATGTCACCCTGCGCGAACAATATCGTCCAGATTGGAAAACAATCGGTCCGCCAGCGAGTGTGACCATCTACGCCTTCTCGCAGAGCTAACTCCTGATTAACGCGCTAACCGGAAAAGTGATTTCTTGGCGAGTTTGCCACAAATTGAGTTCCCTCCTGATTGAGCCATTGGCACGACCCGAAGCCTAAAGGACACTTTGCCCCCCTCTGTTTTTGAAATGGTTTGCAATCTTCGTGAGAGGGAATAGAGCCCTGGTCTCTCGTTTCGAGAAGGTTTGCATCCTTCACTAGAGCAAGAGTTGTAATCGCTTGCTCATTGATAACATACCGTGTCGTTACCTTCTTGCCGCCTTTACGGTTGGAACCGTCAGCGATCTCAATTAGTTTTCGCTCGAGCAGGCCAGTCAGGCTTTTTGAGGTTATAGCAGGGCTGTACCCGGCTTCTGCACCAAGGGTTGCAACCGCGGGCCAGATGTTCGGGTAGCGATAGGCCATTGCTTGCAGCACAGCTCGCTCGGCTCGCGGCAAGGCATCCGGAGGAATTCGTGAAACCAGCTTTGCTAGCTCAAACCCTGTCATGGTGATTACCCTTCTCCAGTTTGAAGCAGTTGCGAGGTTTATGGGTGGAGTACTTTGAGATAGTTACCGCATGGGTAATCCTGCTGAGTCTCAGCGGCAGCCACGGAAAGCATCGCTCCTTCCGTGGAAAGGTGAGGAATACCCTAAACTCTTCTTTACTGGTCGGAGGGAATGCCGGTGCCAGCTGGATAGACGATGATCTCGACATCGCCCCAGCCGGAGTCGGCATTTGCATCGATCTTCTTTCCCATTCCCAGAGTCTTAAGCTGGGTATCATCGAAACCGAAATTACCAACGAGGTAGGCGCGTACCACCGCGGCGCGAGCCTGCGTCAGTACCAGGTCTTTCTGGGCATCTCCTGTCATACCAGCATAAACGACCACAACCGCGACGCCGAACTCATTGGCGGCAAGAAACTTCCCTGCGGCACCCAAAGAATCCTGGTTTTTCAGCTTGGCTGTGTCTATCTTGTCGAAAAGGCGATTTGGCTCGTACGTGAACGTTTTCAGAGGCGAAGCTTCAGGCAAGCGCGAGATTGCGTCTTTCGCCAGATCAGCAGAATCTTCATACCCGCGTTTCTTGAAATAACCGCGCAGCAGGAAATTCTGCTTCAACGCTTCCATGTTTTCCTGGAAGTCAGCAATTCCCGCTTGAGCATGGGTCACCGCATCACGCATTTCAACCGTGGTCTGGTCCAGTTCGGTATACATTTTCTTGTCGTTAATCAAGGCCCCAATTGTCCCCTGACCGTCATCGATCTTGGCGCTAATGGATTTCAGATTCGCGGTCGCCACAGTCGTGTTGTTAAGAGCTTCCTTACTACTGTCCAGAATGGCATTCGTTTTCTTGATCAGGTCCGCCATCGCCAGCGGAGGCTCGCTGGCGATCGTGTCGCCGTCCCGTACATTCAACCCTTGGGCGGATCCAAAGGAGATCGAAACATATTCATTGCCCAAGATGCCCTCGGTCTGGATGGTAGCGACCGAGTCCTGCTTGACGATGTCGTGGGTCGAGCGCTGGAGATCCATCAGCACGGTGATTTTGTCGGTTGGCTTGTTCGGTAACTCGATATCACGCACGCTGCCGCTGTGGACTCCACCTACTCGCACCTCCGCGCCAGTATCCAGCCCAACTACGGTGCTGAACTGTGTTTTCAATCGATAGGTGGAGGTGAATAGGTATTGCCGGTCACCGATGATGAAGATTCCAGCCGCCAGAATCGCCAGCGTTGCAATAATAAAAGCTCCCAGCCTAGCCGCTCTTGACATACGTGCTCCCTATGAATCGTGCTTGAAGAATTCCGCGACAAATTCGTCGTCGCTTCGCTCGAGCTCCTCGAAGGTGCCCTCGATCACTGCGTTCCCTTGGTGCAGCAGCACAATTCGGTCAGCAATAACCTTGGCGCTATGCAAATCGTGCGTGACCACGATCGATGCGACGTCGCGTTCTTCCTGCAACTTGAGAATCAACTCGTCGATCTCGCGGGATGTGATTGGATCGAGCCCCGCAGTGGGTTCATCGAGCAACAAGATGTCGGGCTCGAGGGCCAGCGCACGCGCCAGTCCTACTCGCTTTTGCATACCGCCCGAAAGATCGCCGGGCATTTTCTTGAGTTCGCCTTCCATGCCTACGCCAGCCAGTAATTCCTTGATGCGGTCCCCCCGCTCCGATGTCGTCATTTTTGTGTTACGCCTCAAGGGAAACGCAACGTTCTCCTCTACTGTCAGGGAATCGTAGAGTGCCGCGTGCTGGAATAAGAACCCCATCGTCTTCCTGATGTCATTCACCGCTTCGACATTGGAGCTCGTGATCTCCTGCCCGTGAATGCGAATCGATCCCGAGTCCGGCTTCTGCAACCCGATGATCAGCTTCAGGAGCACGCTCTTACCGCTTCCACTGCGACCCAGCACCGCCAGAGTCTCACCACTGCCAACCGCCAGATCAATTCCGTCCAAGACTCTTTGGGCGCCGAAGGACTTATGTAAGCTCCGCAGCACCACGGCAGGATTAGCAGTGTTCCACTCGGTATTTTCAATCGCGTGCTTGTCGCTGCCTTTTGTCATCCGCAGCGTAACTGCTTGGTCAGAGTGCATCATGGAAAGAACACCAGGATCAATTTCACCAAAATGACGTCTGCCAAAATGACAAAGAGGGACGATAAGACGACTGAGCTCGTCGCCGAACGGCCCACGCCTTCGGTACCACCTTCGCTGCGCATTCCCTGGAAGCACGCGATCATGCCGATGATCAGGCCGAACACCGCGGTTCGGAAAGTCGGCGCCAGAAAGTCGCTGAAGCTAGCTCCTGCAAATCCCGCGTGGAGGAATTTGTGAAAGGAAATCGGCTCGGCCAAAGTATCCACAATCCAACCGACTGCCACACCGCAGAAATCGGCAGCCAGGGTTAGCAGCGGGAGCATCAGGATGCAAGCCAGAATGCGTGTGAAGGCCAGCAGCTTGTAGGGATTTACGCCGGAGGCTTCGATGGCATCGATCTGCTCCGTTACCTTCATCGACCCCAATTCCGCGCCGATCCCGGCCCCTACTCGGCCGCTAACAACTAGGCCGGTCACGATGGGACCCGTTTCGTGAATGATCGAGAACACGATTGCAGCCGGGAGCATGGACTTGGCGCCGAATCGAACCAAGCTGTAACGGCTTTCCAAAGCGAGGACCGCACCAATGGCGGCACCCGCCAGCGCCACCAGCGGCAGCGATTTGGAACCTACCTCGTCGAGCTGTCGAATCAGTTCGCGACCTTCAAAAGGACGTCTTACCGCCGCCCGCATCACCTGCCAGACAAAAACGCCGAGCTCCCCAAACCACTCGAGGAAGCCGTTGATCGGACTCCAGACTGAAGTGAGAGTAAATCGCATCAGTGACGTAGCTTGCGGCGCGTCCTGGCTGATCCAGCGACGAGGAATCCTGGCGTTGTAGCTCATACCTATGTCTCAGTGGTTCGAGTTTGCCGCCGCTTCCACTCCCGGAGCGTTGCGGCCGGCATGGCGAAATAGCGTGTGCGGTCCTCCGTAGATGAATTCACGCGCGATATTTTCGCCCGCGAACGCCAGCAAGGTGTAGTTGCCCATCCGAAACCCGTCTGCGGCGTCGTAGCGGCTCGGATACCATCCGTAGACGGCGGTCATCGAGCCCGCATAGGGCGCGGCCAGCGCGGGGAACGACAAACGGCGATGCCCGTCGTCGCCGCGGCGTGCCGTCACCGTCGAAATCACCGCATGACCCAGCCGCCGAAACACGCCCTTGCACTCGCAGCGGTAGTACAATGTGTCTTCCCGGAAAACTTCCGCCAGCGCGTACCGCGTCGTCGTCGTCACCATCGCGATGCCGAAGTCGGACCCAACTCGCTCGCCGTACGCTCCTGCGCCCTGCCCCCACTCCGGAGGCGTTTTATCTGCTTGATTGATGCCTCCCAAGATCGCGGCGCCAACGATCGGATAGGGGCCGAGGGTGTCGAAGAGGTAGTTCCGGAGCTTCATCTTCTCCGTCGGACGCCTGTAGGTCAGCGCCAGTTGTGGCTGCGCTGTACTGGGAGACGGACTGGCAGAGGGGCTGGGCGAGGGGCTGGGCGAGGGGCTAGGCGAAGGCGAAACGGTGCTGCTGAAGGACGATCCTGCGCCGGCGGCCGACTGCGCTTTTGCCGCGGACGCAAGCGCTCCCAGGCCCGTGATGGCAATCAACAAAGGGACAACCCGGAACCACTTCATCATGTCAAACTCTCCTTGCCTGCAATTTCTATCTTGCGATCGAGGATGGTTGCAGCAATAAGCCAGAGAGGGGGCAAATCTTTAGAATCAAAAATAGCACCTGGAGACTTGAGCTGTCTGTTCCAAATGGAACACAATTCCCCATTGCTTCCAAGTGTTCCCAAATTTACTGAAGTCGGGCAAAGGCCGAATCAGCAAGTGATTGAATTTGCAGGTAGATGGTTGGTGGACGTGACCGGGATCGAACCGGTGACCCCCTGCTTGCAAAGCAGGTGCTCTCCCAGCTGAGCTACACGCCCACAGTGGTAACTTTCTTTGATTCTAAGGCATTTGTAGCCGGTCGCAAACTCCTAAACGTTACTCTTTATCCCCCTCTTGTGCCGGAACTGCCAAGATTCCATTCTCGGCCGGCGGCGCTCAAGCCGTTTCCGGAATATCGGACGATTCCTCCTCATCTGTATCATCTGTCCCGTCGACTTCGTCCGCGATCGAAGGCGCGATTGGCGTTACGCGGCGCATTTGAAAACCGAGCGCCGTATCGACGAACCCGGCTTCTTGCAGATATGGTGCGAGCAAGTGTTCGCGGGCAGGGGCATCATTGATCTTGCCGATCAACAAACCGGAGCGGTTCGTTTGCCGGCGAATGGCGAGTTCGGCCAATTTCTTTGCCAGATATCGCGCGAATGCACTTCGCTCCGGCTGCGCATCTGGAAGAAAAACGCGCAGTGAAGGATTGCGGCGACGCAAAAATGCGGCGAGGGTTCCGTTAATAAGTATGACCCCGGCGCCGCTCACGCGCGCCATCGCATGACGTGCGGCCGGTTCGGCGGACTCCGCCTCCCATCGCGACCATGGAAGCAAAGCCCCGAAAGGATTCGCCGGATCGGCGGCCACCAGATAGACGACGTCCGGTGGCGACGCGTTGGCGCGAAGTCCGCGCAGCATGTCCACGGCCGCAGGCGAGCCAAACTGGGCAGCTCCCATTCCCGCCACGAACATGCCGCGGCGAATCCAGCCGCTTTCTTCCATAACCTTCAGCGCCGGATAGACCGTGCCATAGCCGCCAGGAATGTTTTCGGCGATCGCCGTCTCGCGCATCACGATGCCGTGACGAGCGAGAAGTTGTTGGGCGATGTTCGCGCTCCACTGTGTAGCATTCAAAGTTGGCGGAACTCGGTTTTGAATTAGCGACCAACGCCCCAGCGCCCCGGCCGAATTTCCAGACCGAATTCGCCGCAGGAACCCCGGAGAACCCGGTTGCTCTTCGGAAAAGCTCGCGCGGTGCCGCTTTGTCTCTCGCGGCCGAATCCAGTGGCGAATAGGATGAAAAGTATCGTTCGTGACGCGGCCCGACCAAACCAGCTCCCACAGTGCTTCGAACGTCTCCCCCGGATACCCGCGGCCGCACGCGTCGTGGATGTTGGCAAAAAATGAGGCTCCCTGCCGCTCAAGAAATCCGATGACCTGCTGCGCCCGCTCGGACGGCGCGGCGCCTCCCGCCCGTGATTCGAGCGGTGGAAGCAGCAGCGGCAAAGACCTAGCGACGTACAAGGCCACACGCCCGTCGCGTTTTCCGGTCCGCTCGACGCCGACCCAGACGACTTCTCCTCCGGCCATCAAAGTATCGAGATCGGCCGGCTGATAGTCTTTGATGCGCGCGGGAAGAATGTCGCGCTCGAGTTCCGAGGCAGGAACCGCCGCTCCTTGCAGCATCTCGATGCTATCGAGAAGGGCGTCCAATCCGCGCCGCGGCACCAAGACGCCCTGCCAACGAGTGGCGAATCGCGCGAACGTGCTCTGCTCGACCGGCTCGACTTCGCGCCGGAGCTTCGCGAGGCTCTTCCGTCGAATCTCCTGCAGCACTTCCGGATCGCACCACTCCGGATGGCGTCCGCTCGGGCGGAACTCTCCTTCGAGCAGGTGACCTTGTGCGTGAAGGCCTCGCAGAGCCGGCTCAATGACGTTCGGCGGCAAGCCGTAACGCGCCGCAACATCCGCAGTGGTGAAAGGCCCGTGCGTGCGCGCATAGCGGCGCACAATGTCGCGCAGCGGCACATTAGACGGCGCGAGGAAGACCTCCGGAAGTCCGGGGGGCAATGGAGCGCCGAGCGCGTCGCGATAGCGCGCCGCATACTCGACGGGAATGCAACGCGACTCGCCCGCGATCGTGATGCGAGCCGCTCGCTGTGAGTCCACCAATTCGTTTAGGGTTGCAGCGATTTCGCCGTTTACCGTGCGCGCGGTGAGTTCCATGCCGGAGAGGTCGCCGAGTTTGAGCAGAAGATCGTGGACTCCATCCGCGTGGCGAGCCTGGTATTCGGGATCGAGAGCCTGTAGCTTCCCTTCGACTTCACCGAGGGCGGATTCGTCGAGGAGTTCACGAAGGTCGGTGTCGCCAAGAAGCTCTTGAAGTTGCGACTGATCGATCGAGAGTGCCTGCGCCCGGCGCTCCGCGAGCGGCGCGTCACCATCGTAGATGTAATTCGCCACATAGGAGAAAAGCAGCGAAGCCGCAAAGGGTGAAGGCTTGGTCGATTCCACGCTGGTCACGCGAATCGCACCGCGCTGAACCTTCGCGAGCAGATTCGCGACCGCCGGCAGATCGAAAGTGTCCCGGGTGCATTCGCGGTATGTTTCCAGGAGGATCGGAAACGACGGATAGCGCGAGGCGACCGCCAGCAAATCGGCCGCTCGTTTTCGCTGCTGCCAGAGTGGCGCGCGCATGCCGGGCCGCCTCTTTGGCAGCAGCAGAGCGCGCGAAGCCGCCTCGCGAAACTTGGCGGCGAAGAGGGACGTCGATTCAAGCTCCTGCAAAACCAAATCCTTGAACCCGTCCGGCGTCGGAAGCAGGATTTCAGGCTGCACGGGCTGGTCGCTGTCCGGCAGGCGAAGAACGAATCCATCGTCCGACCACATCGTTTCCACTGTAAGTCCGCTTTCGCCGCGCAGCTTTGCCGTTACGGCCATGCACCACGGAGCGTGTACTCGGCTCCCAAACGGGGTCAACACGCAGACTCGCCGATCGCCCAGTTCATCGTGGCAAGTTTCGATTAGGATGTCCTCGTCGCTCGGGATTTGCCCCGTCGCCTGAATCTGCTCGTTGAGGTAGCGCAGGAGATTTTCGGCGGCGTTCTCGTCGAGGCTGTGTTGCTCCACCAGCCTGGCGAATGCAACGGGCCGCGGGAGACGCAAAAGCTCGCGCATCATTTTTCCGATGCGCTCGCCGAATTCCACGGGCCGTCCCGCGGAATCGCCATGCCAGAACGGCATCTTGCCCGGCTGGCCCGGCGCCGCCGAAACGACCACACGGTCGTGCGAAATCTCTTCGATCCTCCAGGTGGACGCGCCAAGCACAATCGTCTCGCCCACCCGGCTTTCAAACACCATCTCTTCGTCCAACTCGCCGACCCGCGCGCCCTTCGTCGCGCCCGCCAGAAAGACGCTATAGAGGCCGCGATCCGGGATCGTTCCGCCGTTGATGACGGCCACCCGGCGCGCGCCATGACGGCTGGTGAGCCTGCCGCGCACGCGGTTCCAGGTGAGCCGCGGACGGAGCTCGGCGAATTCCGCGGACGGATAGCGTCCCGAGAGCATGTCGAGTACGCCTTCGAATACGGGCCGCGTCAACGCTGCGTACGGCGCTGCCCTTCGAACCGCATGAAATAGATCGTCCACGTCCCATGTATCAAGCGCGACCATGGCCACAATCTGCTGCGCAAGAACGTCCAGTGGATTGCGGGGATAACGGATGGACTCGATGCTGCCGTCGTACATCGCTCGCGTGATTGCGGCGCAGGCGACCAGATCCGCGCGAAATTTCGGGAAGATTATGGCATTACTGACGGCCCCCACATGATGGCTCGCGCGTCCCACGCGCTGCATGCCGGTGGCAACCGATGGCGGGGATTCGACCTGCACGACCAAGTCGATCGCGCCCATGTCGATCCCAAGTTCCAGTGAAGACGTTGCAACGAGCCCGCGAAGCGTGCCAAGCTTCAAACTTTCCTCGATTTCTTTCCGTTGGGTCACCGCGACGCTGCCATGGTGCGCACGAACGAGCGTCTCTCCCGCAAGCTCGTTGATCGCTCCGGAGATTCGCTCCGCCAAACGCCGGTTGTTCGCAAAAATAAGCGTCGAGCGGTGCGAGCGGACGAGTTCCAGTAATTTCGGATGGATCGCGCTCCAGATCGAAGACCGAGCGGCAGTTTGCGACGCCGGCATATCCACCGGAGACCCGGCATCGCTCAGGCGAGCCATATCTTCGACCGGAACTTCGACGCGGAGATCGAGGCGCTTGGGTTCGCTCGCATCGACGATCGTAATCGAACGATACGCAGGCGCAATCGAAGAGGACTCGAATTCTGCCAGGGACTCTTCGAATCGCCCGGCCGGGACTGCGACTGCCCCATTCGCCGGGATCTTGCAGCCGCCCAAGTATCGAGCCACCTCTTCAAGCGGCCGCTGCGTTGCCGAAAGACCGATGCGTTGCAAGTGGCGGCCGCAAAGATGCTCCAACCGCTCGAGCGACAACGCGAGATGCGAGCCCCGTTTCGTGGGAACGAGGGCGTGGATTTCGTCGACGACCACGGTCTCGACGGATTCAAGATTCTCGCGAGCATTCGACGTCAGCAACAGATAAAACGATTCCGGCGTCGTGATCAGAATGTCGGCGGAATGGCGCGCGAATCGCGCGCGTTCAGTGGGAGGCGTATCACCCGTGCGAATCGCGATCACCGGCTTGTGATATTCCATCCCCAGCTTTTGGGCGGCCTGCGCGATCCCGGCAAGCGGCACTTGCAGGTTGCGCTCGACATCCACAGCAAGCGCTTTGATCGGTGAAATATACACGACACGGCAGCGCTGCTTCTCGCCGGGCACGGGAGCGAACATCAGTCGATTGATGCACCACAGGAACGCCGCCAGGGTCTTGCCCGTGCCGGTGGGCGCGAGAATCAGCGTCGAATCGCCTCGCGCGATCGCCGGCCATCCCAGGCGCTGGGGACGCGTCGGCGCCGGAAAGACTGCGCTGAACCATTCGCGCACGGCGGGGTGAAACAATCCCAGTTTCGCCGACTCATCAGCAGCCTTTGATCGTGTTTTGTCCGGTTGATCCATGAAATTTAGATGCGCCGCGGCGCAGCCCGCGCGGTACGCTTGACAACTCTCGACCCGAAACCTAAAATTATCACAGGCGAATAAAAAACGAAAGTTAAAGCCCCCTCCTTTCGCGTCCTTCGCCTTTCACCATGAGATCGAAAACTGCTGCGTTGCGTTTGCGTGTCGAATCCGCGCTGGCCGGTCGTCTCTCGAGCCCCTTCCAATATCACGACCGCCGGATTGTTGAAACCGTCCCTGCTGGTATCCCTCCGATCGATGATCTCACGGGAGGGCTTCCCCGGGGCAGTTTGACGGAAATTTACGGGCCGCCCTGCTCTGGGAGGACAAGTTTGCTGGTTTCCACGCTGGCCTCTCGAACCGCGGCGTCGGAAGTGTGCGCGCTCGTCGACGCGGGCGATGCATTCGATCCGCACTCCGCCGAAACGGCCGGCGTGCGGCTGAAACAACTGGTCTGGGTGCGCTGCCGGAATGCCGATCAGGCTCTTCGCGCCACCGATTTGCTGATCCAGGGCGGCGGCTTTGGTCTGATTGCGCTCGATCTGAGCGATACCCCGCCGCATGTGGTCCGTTCCGTTCCTCTCCCGGTGTGGTTTCGCTTCCGCCGGGCCGTTGAATCTACGCCGACAATTCTCCTCGTCGTCGAACAGGAATCGAACGCGAAAAGCTGCGCTTCCCTGGTACTCCGGCTTCAGGCGCAAGAAACGAGGTGGTCGCAAACGTCGAAAGACCCCGAGGGACATGCGTTGCCTCACTTGTCGGGCTGCCTGCTCGACGGCTGGAAGAGCCATGCGGAAATGATTCGTTCGCGCGCAAAAGAAGACTGGATTCCGCCGCATGCAATTTTCGTGGACACCGCCGGCAGTTGCACCGATTTCGAAACGCAGGCTGTCTGGAATCTTTCGCACGTGCTATCGCAACACGGCTCAGGAGGGGCGCACAGAAAAAGGTGAGGAATTTTTCAAGTCCCGCTGCTTTTTCATCGAGCTACCATGGCATTCGCTTCCATTTTCGTCCCCAATTTTGCGGTGCAGGCAGCCGAGCGCGCCGAACCCGTCCTCCGCGAGCGCGCATTCGTTCTTGTGGATGGAAATCCTCCCTTGTGCCGCGTGGTTGCCGTCAATAAAAAGGCCGCTCAAGCAGGAATCGAATGCGGAATGACGAAAACCGACGCGGCGCAGTTTGTCGGCGCGGGAATCCGGCCGCATTCCCGAATGCAGGACAAATCGGCGCATGCGGCGTTGCTCGATATCGGCTGGTCGGTCTCGCCGCGAATCGAAGATACGGCGGAGGATGCGATTGTTTTGGACTTGGCCGGCTCGGACTACTTGTTCGATTCGGAACAAGGCATTGCCATCCATCTCATGCAGTGCTCGTCCAAATGCGGCCTGCTGCCGAATGTTGCCATCGCCTTAAACGTCGAAACATCCCTGATCGCCGCGCGAGGTTTCACCGGAATCACGGTGGTTCCTGCCCGGCAGGAATCGAAATATCTGGGTGATTTGCCCGTCGGCGTACTTTCTCCCTCCGTGGAAATTGCTGAAACCTTGAATCGCTGGGGCGTGCACACATGTGGCGCCTTTGCCCGGCTACCGGTTTTGCATCTCTCCGAACGCCTCGGGCAGGAAGGAGTCCGTCTCCATGCGCTGGCGCGCGGCGCAGGTTCGCGCTCGCTTGCAATTGCAGAACAAAAGAGTTTCTTCGAAGAAGAGATGGAACTCGACGATGCCGTTGAGGAACTCGATCCCCTATCGTTTCTTCTGGGGCGAATGCTTGACCAACTCTGCGCGCGTTTGGCGGTGCGCTCTCTGGCAGCCGGGGCGATTCGCGCGCGTTTTGAACTGCAACCATCCTTCGAAAGTACGCTGAATTTCCGTAGAGAAGCGGTCCATCAAAAAAAACCGCCGGATCCGTACGAAAGCAAGCTGGAACTTCCCATTCCAGTGCGCGATTCGAAAATGCTTTTGAAACTGCTGCGGTTGCGGTTGCAATCGCATCCACCCGCCGCCCCCATTCGAAAAATAGCGCTTGCAGCGGAACCCGCCCGGCCCCGCGCAACGCAAGGCGGGTTGTTTCTTCCGCGTTTCCCGGAACCGGAAAAACTGGGACTCACGATCGCTCGCATTGCAAACGTCGTCGGCGAAGGGAATATCGGGTCGCCATCCTTGGCGGATACCCACCGCCCGGAAGAGTTCCACATGGAACATTTCCTTGTTTCTCCCGAAGCCACAGAAACGAAACAAAATAAGAGCGATGCCCTCCGCTCAAAAAAACAAAACAGACACCCTAAAATCCCGGCGAGTTTCCGGGCTTTCCGCCCGCCCGTTCCTGCGCAACTTGAACTACGCGCAGGTCGTCCTTTCCGTGTGATCTTTCGGGGTATGCGCGGAGAAGTGCTTGCTGCTTCCGGTCCGTGGCGCACATCCGGCGACTGGTGGCGGGAAGACCCCTGGCAGCAGGACGAATGGGATCTCGAGATCGATTTCCGCTCTTCTTCGTCGGGCTGCGATGCATCTACAAATCGTCGTCCGAATCGAGGTCTCTATCGCTTTTATTACGACGTACTGCGCCAAGGCTGGTTCGTGCGCGGAGTCTACGACTGATGTACATCGAACTCCACGCGCGCTCGGCGTTCAGCTTTCTCGAAGGCGCTTCTCTGCCTGAGGAACTGGCCGGCGCCTGCGCGGAACACAGCGTGCCCACCATGGCCTTGCTGGACCGTGACGGCGTGTACGGCGCACCCCGTTTTCATCTGGCGGCGAAAAAACTCTCCATCCGGGCCCACATCGGCGCAGAAATCACATCCACCGAGGGCTGGCGCTATCCCCTGCTTGTCGAATCTCGCGATGGCTACCAGAATCTGTGCCGGCTCATCACGCGAATGAAGCTTCGCGCACGGAAAGGAGAAGGCTGCATCCGGCCGGAAGAAATATCGGCGATCGGCAGCGGCCTGATCTGCCTGACCGGAGGCGAAGAAGGCCCGCTGGCGCATGCTCTGGCGCAAGACGGAATGACGGCCGCAATGGAATGCGTGCAGCAGCTCTGTCGCGTGTTTGGCCGGCAAAATGTTTACGTCGAGCTCCAGCGGCATTTTTCTCGCGAGCAGGAAGCGCGGAACCAGGCCGCCGTGGAAATCGCCCGGAAGCTGAAGCTGCCTTTGCTTGCCACCAACGGCGTTTCCTACGCGCAGCCGCGACAACGCGAAGTTTTGGATGTTTTTACTTGCCTCCGCCATCACCGAACGCTTGCGACCGCTGGCCGATTGCTGAGCCGCAATTCCGAGCGCCATTGGAAGACGCCCGCGGAAATGGCTCTTCTCTTCTCCGATCTCCCAGAGGCAATTGCGAACACAGAGATTCTCTCCTCCCGTTTGCACTTCACACTGAACGATCTCGGATACAAATTCCCCGTCTATCCGGTTCCCGGCGGCGAGTCTCAAATGCAATTTCTGCGCCGGCTCGCACACGAAGGCATGGTTTCTCGCTACGGCTCGCAAAATGACCGCGCGCGGCAGCAAATCGATCGCGAACTGGCGCTGATCGAAAAACTCGATCTAGCCGGCTATTTTCTGATCGTCTGGGACATCGTCCGCTTTTGCCGCGAACAGGGCATTCTCGTGCAGGGACGTGGCTCGGCAGCCAATAGTGCCGTTTGTTACGCGCTCGGCATCACGGCCGTCGATCCTGTCGGAATGGATCTTCTCTTCGAACGGTTCCTGTCCGAAGAGCGCGGCGAATGGCCGGATATCGATCTCGACCTCCCGAGCGGCGATCAGCGGGAACGCGCGATTCGGTACGTCTATGAACGCTACGGGAAATTGGGCGCCGCGATGACCGCGAACGTGATCACCTATCGCGGGCGTTCGGCGGCCCGGGAAATCGGCAAGGCTTTGTCGTTCGATCCGGAAACGCTCGATCGGTTGTCCGACCTCGTGGGATCGTGGGAATACAAGGACCCCGGTGATACGCTCGATCGCCAATTCCGAAAAGCAGGACTCGACCTCCAGCATCCGCGAGTCCGCAAGTTTTTCGAGCTTTGCCAAGCCGTGCAGGATTTGCCGCGCCATCTCGGGCAGCATTCCGGCGGAATGGTGGTGTGCCAGGGACAGCTCGATTCCGTCGTTCCACTCGAACCGGCCACGATGCCCGGCCGCGTCGTCGTGCAATGGGACAAAGAAGATTGCGCGGACATGGGCATTGTAAAAGTGGATCTTCTCGGACTCGGTATGATGGCGGTCCTCGAAGACTCGCTTCAAATCATTCGAGAATACTACGGAGAAGAAATCGACCTCGGCCGCCTGCCGGCAAATGACCCGGCGGTCTACTCAGCGCTGCAAAAAGCGGATACCGTCGGCATGTTCCAGGTCGAGAGCCGGGCACAAATGTCCTGCTTGCCTCGTCTTCGTCCAAAACATTTCTACGATATCGTCGTTCAGGTCGCCATCATTCGCCCAGGGCCCATCGTCGGGAAAATGGTCCACCCTTATTTGAGGCGCCGCCAGGGTCTTGAAAAGCCCGAGTGCCTTCACCCTTCACTCGAACCTGTTTTGGCACGCACCCTCGGCGTGCCGCTTTTCCAGGAGCAATTGCTGCGCATGGCGATGATCGCCGCAGGGTTTACAGGCGGTGAAGCCGAAGAGTTGCGGCGCGCGCTCGGGTTCAAACGCTCCGAAGCGCGCATGAAACAAGTGGAGATCAAACTCCGGAGCGGAATGCAGGCAAAGGGCATCCTCGGAGAAACGCAGGACAAAATCATTCAGTCGATCGCCTCCTTCGCCCTCTACGGGTTTCCGGAATCGCACGCCGCCAGCTTTGCGCTGATCGCCTATGCGAGCGCCTATCTGAAATGCCGCTATCTGGCGGCCTTCACGGCCGCGATGTTGAATAACCAGCCGATGGGCTTCTATTCGCCGGCGACGCTCGTGAAAGATGCCCAGCGCCACGGATTGAAATGCAAGCCCATCGATGCAACGCGCTCCGATTGGCTGTGCACGCTCGAAAAGATTCCCGAAGGGCTCGTCATGCGTCTTGGGCTGCGCTACGCGAAGGGTTTGCGCGAAGAGATCGCGCTCGAAATCGTGCGCCAACGCGACATTCGCCGGTTCGCATCGATCGACGATCTCAAGCAGCGTGTCCCGGGGATACAAAAGTCCGAACTGGCCGCGCTCGCTGAAATCGGCGCGTTGAATTCCCTATCTGCCAGGCGGGGCTTCCACCGCCGTGACGCCCTCTGGCAAGTTGAGCGCGCCGCCCGCCGGCCGGGCCCGCTTCTCGAAATAGAGGAAACTGCGCAGGAATCGGCCGCTGTTGTATCTCCAGAAGCAACGACCGACCCGGATGAACCCGCTGCTTCCGACTCGCCTTTGCTGCCCATGACCGATGAAGAAAGATTAGTCGCGGATTTCCGTGGCACGGGTATGACGGTCGGGCCTCACCCCATGGCTTACCGTCGCGCCGAAATGAGAAAACTAGGAATCCGCGCGGCCATCGAGCTTGCAACAACACCCGACGGAACCCGTGTACGAGTTGCGGGGGCAGTGATCGCTCGCCAGCGTCCCAGAACGGCGAAAGGTTTTGTCTTTCTCAGCCTGGAGGATGAGACAGGAATCGCGAACGCCATTATTACGCCACAGATATTCGAGCGGGATCATACCGTGATCGTCCATCATCCATTTTTGTTGCTCGAAGGCACGCTTCAGAACCAGGACAATGTGGCCTCGGTGAAAGTCGAACGCGTTCAGCCCTTGGCGATCACACGTGCGCAAACTGCCTCGCACGATTTCCATTAAGAACTAGCGGAATCATGCGACGTATTCACAGTCGGCGTACAATCTCGCCAGGCTTATCGGAAAACGACATTCTGGATCCTGGCAAAGCTAATAACTCGGGAAGATAAGCATGGCTCCCCGGGCAAGACTCGAATTAACGAGCCTTCGCGGGAATTGTGGGTGCAGGATTGGGTGCAGCTAGAGAGGGGGGAGACCGACGAATACGCGCTTGTTGTCAGAATCGTTCGGCTGCCCTACCGCCTCCAACTCTTCCGAGTGACTGGCAGAACCATTCGAGGGGCTTCATTTCGCAATGCGCCGCCGCAAAACCTCAAGGATTCCAGTTACCAGCATCGCCGGAGTCGGCGGACAGCCGGGGACATATCCGTCGACAGGAATGACGGCATCCACCGCACCGACGATTGCGTGGCTCCCCGCGAAGATTCCACCGCTACATCCACACGCTCCAACGGCAACGACCAGCTTGGGTGCCGGGATTGCCTCGTAAGTCGCCTTGATGGCCTCGGCCATGTTGCGCGTGACCGGACCAGTCACCAAAAGCATGTCGGCGTGCTTCGGAGACGCCACGAAATGAATTCCGAATCGTTCCAAATCATAGTACGGGTTTGTAAGGGCGGCGATTTCTGCCTCGCATCCGTTGCAGGAGCCAGCATCCAATTGGCGAACGTTTAGAGCCCTTTGCAGCAGCGAATGAATTTGTCCGCGCGCCTCTTCAGGACTGGAAGCGAGAGGCGTCATCTCCGCGCGGCTGTCGATGTCCCAGAGCCGCACCGTCTGCTCCTTCGTCACGCCACAGCGAGTGAAATGCGTCGCAACGGCCACGGCCCCTTGTCCTGCTTCCCCGCATTTGCCGCAGCCAATGCATTGACCGTACGACAGCCTTAGGCGCCGACGGCCTTCGTGTTCCTCCATACGTAGGGCTGAAGTAGGGCACACTTCGATCAGCTTCTGAGCAATGTCCGGCGTCAGGCGATCCATAACGATCTCTGGCATGCGGCTGCCGTCGCAATTTCCGAGCAAAGCCTCGACCGGAATCAACGAGCTCCGTTGGCGCAGGCTCCGCTCAATCACGTCGCCAATCATCGGTCACATCCCGAATAGGAAAGGTTAAAACTCTTATTGATTAGCGGAAAATCAGCGATGATGTTGCCCGCCACAGTGAGGGGCATTGCGGGCCAGTTCTGGAACGACGGAGACTTGATGTGGCACCGAGTCACCCGGCCACCGCGGGCCTCCACCCAGTAGCAAAGCTCCCCTCGTGGCGATTCCACGGCAGAAAATCCTTGGATGTCTCCTTGCGAGGTGACGGGAATGAACACGCTTCCATCCGGAAGAGACTTCGCGGCGTCCTGAATCAATTGTGCCGAGGCTGCCGCTTCGGCGATGCGAATTCGCGCGCGCGCCATTACATCTCCGTAATGCGTGACGGGAACTTCAATTCGATGGTTGCCGTAGCCGCCGTAGGGATGGTCACGGCGAACGTCGAGGTCTATCCCGCTGGCGCGCGCCACGGGTCCGACGACGGCGAGGTCCTGCGCTGCTTCCCGGCCGAGGACCCCAGCCGTCTCAAAACGATTCTGGATCGAGGGTGTCTCCAGGATCATACGGGCGATCTTGGAGAAGTCGCGAGAAGCTCGCGCGACAGCCTGGGCGAATTCAGCGGTCCGGCCGGGGTCAAAATCGAATCGTAGGCCGCCCGGAACCGCGACTCCGCGCCAGTAGCGCGTTCCACAGCACTGCACTGATGCTTGAAGCAGGAATTCCTTGAGGCGCGTCGCATACGCTGCGGCCACACTGAATCCGACATCCGTGCAAAGTCCACCGATATCCGAGATGTGGCAGACAAGACGCTCGTACTCGAGTCCAATCAAACGAACGGCCGTGGCTCGTGACGGGACGTCAATTCCGCAGGCATTTTCCACTGCCTGTGTGTAGCACACTGCATGGGCGAAACAGTTATCGCCAGAAACGGACTCCGCGAGCATGGTTCCGTCCTCGACGGATTTCCCCTCGAAGAGTTTCTCGGTGCCTTTGTGAGTGTAGAAATGTCGCAACTCGAGATGCAGAATTGTGTCCCCCACTACGCTGAATCGGAAATGTCCCGGCTCGATGATGCCCGCATGAACGGGGCCCACGGCGACTTCTGCGATACCCTCGCCTTGAACCTGCAAGAAGCGGTACTCGCGCTTTGACCACGGCACGTCATCCACCCGATCGATCATTGGGTACACGCCATCGGGCCAGTTGTCGTGGAAAACCAAGGGCCGCAGATCGGGGTGCCCTACAATCTGGATGCCGTACTGGTCGTGGAGCTCTCTCTCATGCCATGCCGCGGCCGGCACCTCGCGTGCGATGGACTGAAGCGGACCGTCCGCCGGCAGCACGATCTCGGAGTAGGCCGGGTTTCCCACATCACAAACGTAGTGAACCCATCTCGCCCCGTGGGGACCGAGGCTTCCGAAGATAGTGACAAGCCGGGCGCGACCTCCATCTTTGGACTGAGGGAATGTGAGCATCGTTCCCGGAGAAGCGCGTTCGCCATTGGGGAATACGGAAGGCGTGTCTTCCCTCATCGCAATACCGCCATCGCTTCCCGGAGGAGGAGGCCAAACACATAGGGAATCCGTATACCAAAGAAGAGCACGCAGAAAGCAGCCATCCCCATTGCGATGTATTCGGACGGGATGAGCTTTGAATTCTCGGGGTGCCGATCGGGCTCTCCACAGAGCATGCGAAAGAAATGGAAAGCGAACCCGCCGAAAACAACCGAGAGCACCATCAAGAAAAGAATCACCACAAGGTAGTGCGCCTGTGCAAACGCTTCGGACAAGATAGCAAACTCACTGATGAACAGACTGAACGGTGGCAGCCCCACAATCGCCAACCCACCGACAAGAAGAGCCGCGGTTGTTCGCGGCATGGTGCGCGAGATGCCTTGGATCTCATCGATGCGCAGCGTACCCACATTGTGGCGAATGTTACCGGCGCTGAAAAAGAGAAGAGACTTCGCTATCGAGTGATTGAATGTATGCAGCAGCGCGCCGAACAGCCCCAAAGGACCTCCCAATCCCAGGCCGATGGCGATGATTCCCATGTGCTCAATACTGCTATAGGCCATCAGGCGTTTGAGGTTTTGTTGCACCAAAATGAGGAGCCCGGCCACAACCATAGACATCACACCGAAGATAACCAGCAAAATATGAGGAAAAGCCGGCCCTACGGAACGCGAGACAATCGCATCGTAGCGCATCAAAGCGTACATGGCGCAGTTCAGCAGAACTGCCGAGAGCAAAGCGCTGATGGGCGTGGGAGCTTCGGCGTGTGCGTCCGGCAACCAACTGTGCATGGGAACGAACCCGATTTTGGTTCCATAGCCGACGATGACAAAGACGAATGCGAGCTTCACCAAGTGTGGGTCGAGCCCTATGCGCGGTGCGGCATTCATCAGTGAAACCCAATCGAGTGCCGAGGCCGGATTCATGCCCGCCTTGACGGCGGCGAGATACAACACAATGGTCCCGAAAAGGGCAAATGCAATTCCGACGGTGCAGACGATCAGATACTTCCAGCCAGCCTCGACTGCGCCTTCGGTGTTGTAGAAACCCACGAGCAAGGCCGATGCCAGCGTCGTTCCTTCCATCATGATCCACAGAAAACCGAGGTTCGCCGAGAGGCAGACGCTGATCACGGTGAAGAGAAACAAGAAAACCAAGGCGTAAAACCAACGCGGCGAAGAAAAACGGCCTTCTCCCGTGTGGCGCAGGTAGCCCGAGGCGTATACCAGCACAAGGCCGGAAACGATCGCGATGCCCATCAGGAAAAATGCACTCAGGCCATCGGCCCGCAGGTACCTTCCTTGCTGCAGTTCGCCGTGCGCGTGAACCTGCCAGACAACAGCGCCCAGTGCGACGATTTCCACTCCTCCCAGCAAAAGTGCAATACGAGTGGCCGCCCGCGGACTGTGGAAACCAAGGATAAGTCCGGCTCCGAGAACCGGGATTGCGAGTGGCATCAGGAGGAGCATTTCCTCAGCCCCGGAGCCTTCGCAGCTTGGACACGTCCAGATGTTCGAACGTGTCGCTAATGCGGAATGTGAAAATTCCCATCAGAAGCAGTCCCATGAGAATGTCGAAGAAAATTCCAATCTCGATGACCAGCGGCATGCCGAATGTTGTGATCAAAGCGGCCAGAAAAATTCCGTTCTCTAGAACGAGCAGCCCGAGCATCTGCATGAGCGCCTTTTTGCGGCTGACCATCAGAAACGCACCGGTAAGAATCAGGGAAACGGCGGCGGCAAGGGGGTCGTCCGGAACGTGAACGGCCCCGCCATAGGAATGGACGGCCGCATACGAAAGGTAAATTATTGCCACGGCGACAAATACCGACTGAGTCGGTGTTGTGGAGGCTTTCACGTCGCGCACGGTTTTCAGCCTTCTAGTGAGAAGGAAGAAGGCGCGGGGGATCGCAATCACCTTAATCACAAACACCAGCGCGCCGACAATGTAGACCTGCGGAAGCTTTTCCTGGAATGCCGTCGCAAGAACTTCCGCTGCAATGATCGCGGACTGCAAGCCGAAGAGAAGCACGCTTGTGGAGATCCGGCGTGCGACAGCCAGCAGAAGAATCGTGAGAAACAAGAAGACGGAGAACGAACTCAGAATCTTCTCTGTCGCAATCCCGACCAAACCCATTTCCTTACCTCTTTACCCACATTGTAAAAATCACAGCCAGAGCGCTAACGGCGGAAGCCACCCCAAGAAAATCTGGAACCAGATACATCCGCAACTTGGCTACGGCACTCTCAATCACGCTCAGCAGAATCGCAAGGACCGCGATTTTTGCGCAATAGAGCAGCAGTGCGGCAGCCATGCCCCACCCGGAGCCGCTGGCCGCCATCCCCCAAGGGCAAAACAACGCGATCAGGAGGGCGAGCATCGCGTGGAGCTTGATCGCGCTCGCCCATTCGATCAGCGCCAGGCTGGGGCCCGAGTATTCGAGCACCATTCCCTCGTGGATCATTGTCAACTCGAGATGGGTGGTCGGGTTGTCCACAGGCATACGGCCGGTCTCAGCTAGAGTCACCATCGCAAGGGACGTAAAAGCGAGAATATGCACCGCCGAAATGTTGAAGATGTTTTGCCCGAGAGTCCACGCAACCATTCCCGCTATGTCGGCGCGAGCCGCCAAGACGGCGAGCGCCACCAGCCCGAGCAGGAATGGAGCTTCGGCCAGACTTGAGACCAACGCTTCGCGGCTCGCACCCATCCCACCGAATGCACTCCCTCCGTCCAGAGCGCCGAGGGAGAGAAAAAACCGTCCCAAGGCTAGCATGTACACAAGCATGAAGAAATCGCCCTGGGACCCGAGCAACGACGAGGCGTGCATGACCGGCACAAATGCCGCTGCACAGATGGTGGCTCCGAACAGGACTACGGGTGCGAGACGAAACACTGCGGATGAGGTGGGAGGCACCAACTCCTCCTTACGAAGGAGCTTGAATAGCTCCGCGTAAGGACGCCAGACGCTGGCTCCCCGACGTCTTTGCAGCCGCGCCTTCAGGCGCGCAATGACTCCGCGCACGAGCGGCGCAGCCATGATGAGTATCAGCACTTGGAGGATGTCGATCGTGATCTTCATCTCTGGAACCTCAGGAACGTCAGCAGAGAGACGAGCGCCAGAAAGATGTAGAGCAGATAGACCTGGATGTTCCCGGTTTGCAATCGGCGCAACCGGAGCGCCAGCGAGACAATGAGATCGACAAAGGGCCGATAAAGAGCCCGTTCGTAGGAAGTTGTACGCACCGACCGGTATGAAATGGAAACCGGAAAGTAGGGCTGATCTGCTGGGACCTGCTCGACTTTGCGGTCGGGCCGGTAGACTCGGGCGAAGACAAAACGGATCGGCTTCGAGAAAACTGTGGAGGTGTACTGCATGCGGCTCGACAATTCTGGCAGGCCACACGCCCATGTCCGGGCCATTCGTTCTCGACGCTTGAATAAGACCACCAAGGCGCTCGTTCCCAGCACAATCGCTGCGGTCCACGGAGTGATGCGAGCGATGCTTAGGGTTTCCGAGGGCACGCCAGCGCCGGTAATCAACACCTGGGCAAGCGGGACCAGCGGCCGCAACAGGAGTCCGGGCACGATTCCAATCAGAACGCACCCTGCGGCCAGCAAGCACAGCCCGGCGCGCATACCGAGCGGCACTTCCCGCGCATCTTCGGCTCCCGCGCTGCGAGGCCGCCCCAAAAAGGCCACGCCGAAGGTTTTCACAAAGCATGCTGCAGTCAGGCCACCGATCAAAGCCAAGATGCCCACCATTAGGGGCAAAACAATCTGCGCCTTCGTGTCGATCAGGGTAGAACCGGCAAGAAAACTTCGAAATGTCAGCCACTCGCTGACAAAGCCGTTGAAGAGCGGAAGCCCTGCGATTGAGCAGCAACCGACGAGAATGGCCGCTCCAGTGAGCGGCATTCTGCGTTGCAACCCTCCTAGCTCGTTCAGGTCGACAGAATGAGTTGAGTTCGAAATCGCGCCGGCGCCGAGAAACAGCAGACTCTTGAACAGAGCATGGTTAAAGGCGTGCAGCAGCGCGGCGACAAGCGCCAAAGCCGCGCCGAGCGGGGCATGATGCGCCAGGAAAACGAGCGAGGTCCCCAATCCAAGAAAGATGATGCCGAGGTTCTCCACGCTGCTGTAAGCCAGCAGCCGTTTCAGGTCGTTCTCGGCAATTGCATAGAGAATGCCGAGAAGACCCGTCACAGCGGCCACCAGTAAGACGGCGTACCCGGACCACCAGGGGCCGCCACCGAGGAAGTCAAAGGCGAACCGCACGAATCCGTACACGGCCGTTTTTAACATGATTCCGGACATGAGCGCTGAGACGGGGCTGGGCGCGATGGGATGCGCTCGGGGCAGCCACAAATGGAGGGGGATGAGGCCGGCTTTCGCCCCAAATCCCGCAAACGCGAATAGGAAGACCGCGGTCCGGATCCCGGGTGGCACGATCGCCCCCGCCGCGCGAATCGCTCTAAAATCCAGGCCGTGTGAATAAGGGAGGAAAAGAAAAAAGCATGCCGCAACGGCGGCTGCACCCACATGCATCATCAACAAATAGATGAAGACGTTGTGGCGGCGTTCCGTCGAGTCCCCTTCGATTAAGATCAACCCGGCAGACACGAGCGCCATCAACTCCCAACCCGCCAGAAATGCAAAACCAGTAGATGCCGTGACGACCGCGATCATCGACGAGAGAAACAGCGACAAAAATGCCCACGTCCAATTGCGGCGTTGCTCGGAGTAGTGGAGGTCGAAATAGGAAGCTCCAAACAGTGTGACCGGAATGGCCACGGAACAGACCAACAGCAGAAAAAATGCGCTGAGACGGTCGACAGCGAAGGAGAAAGGAAAGGGCGTCGCCCGTGAGAGGTCCAGCACGGGACCGGGCTGCCGCAAGAAACTGGACACAGCCACTACACAACCCGCAAAGCTGGCAATCAGAATTAGCGCGACCGCGAGCCTCCGCGCGCTCTCCGCACGGCTCGCGATTAGGATCAGAGGCACTAAGACAGCAAGGACAGCTAACAGAAGAGCGAACAGCGCGGCAATAGATCCGGTCAGCATGTACCTATTTTCGGCGCCGTCCGTCTTTCATTTCTTCCAGCATTTCCCGCACGCCAACTAAGTGGTTGTTGAAGATGTCCTTTGCCGCATCCAGCAGCTTGAAGAGAGCCGGGTCCGAAACCGAATAGAACACGCTCGATCCAGACTTCCGTCCCACCACGATGTTCCGCACGCGCAGCACTGCCAACTGCTGCGAAACGTTCGCGGGTTCAAGCTGAAGCATCTCGCTCAATTCGTTTACGCCCTTCTCGCCACCTCGAAGGCAATCCACGATCCGGATGCGGATCGGGTGTGCCAGCGCCTTGAAGAACTCGGCCTTGAAGTTGGCAAGCTGTTGAGGCATGCGAATATTCAATTATTCGAATATGCTAGGCTACACAAAGGATGCTGTCAACGATGGTGGTACCGACCGAGTGTAAATCGACTTCGATGCCGCTTCGGAGGGTTACCGACCCGAGTCCACTGGGTACGTCGTATGGTTCCGACTCAGCAACCGAGGAAACCATGCAGTTTTCTAGCCCGTCCCGGAACAAATGTTCTCGAATGGCATGTGGTCTGGATCGGACAGGTGAGGCTTGGAATACGGCTTAGCGGATTTGTTTTCCCCGCAACGCCTCGAAGGACGCGATGATGTCCAGCAGTTCAGCCGTGATCGAGTCTTGGCGAAGCTGCCGGGACCCGGATATAAGCGCACGCAAACGATCGTCGATGTTTCTCTCGGCGACCTGCATCGAGGCTAACCGGCTGGCATTTTCGCTCGCCAGCGATTCGGCAAACGCGCGGAAGAGGGAAACAA
>Ga0187872_10001433_pt1 | contig 24164 bp, 18 predicted proteins | sample June2016WEW_16_4_FD_132973 | JGI IMG/M metagenome (GOLD analysis project Ga0187872, IMG submission 132973) | Peatland microbial communities from SPRUCE experiment site at the Marcell Experimental Forest, Minnesota, USA - June2016WEW_16_40 | ecosystem: Environmental > Terrestrial > Soil >...
CACGTGGCGAAGAAACTCGAACGCCGCGGCCTTCCCGCCACGCAGCTCGATCGAGAACATCGCGCCCGGATGGTCGCACTGCGCCGAATAGATTCTTTTCTGCTCCGGGTCGGTCAGCAGCGTGGGGTAAAACACCCGACTGGTTTTAGGATGCCCCGCCAGATGCTCCGCGATCCGCTGCGCGTTTTTGCTCGCGCGGGTCATCCGCAGGCCCACGGTGGGCAGGCGCCCGCCCAGCATCCAGCACTCATCGGGCTGGAGAATGGTGCCGAATAGGCCTCGCGTCGGTCCGATCCTACGCACTAAATCCGGGTCCACGCCCAGCACGATCCCCGCAAGCATGTCGCTGAATCCGGAAAGATATTTCGTCCCGGAATAGACCACGAGGTCCGCGCCCAGCATCAGCGGATGCTGAAACGCGGGGCCGAGCAGCGTGTTATCCACCATCACGAGCGGCCGCGATCCGACCGGCTTCGCCTTCGACGGTGCGACGGCTGCGCACACCTGTCGAATGTCCGTCATCATCAGTGTGGGATTGGCGGGCGTTTCGATTAGAACCGCTCCCAGGTTCGACGCCGAGGCGATCGCGCGCTCGATAAGGTCGTTGCGCCCCGACAGCACAGGGATACCGGTGACGCCCCATTTCGAGAGGTGGTCCTGAATGAAATGCTGCGTGCCGCCGTAGATCGGAACCGTGTAGACGACGGAGTGGCCGGGATGCAGGAAGGTGAGCAGCGACGTCATGATCGCGGCCATGCCGGAATTGAACGCCAGCGCGGCGCTTGCGCCCGCCTCGAGGTTCACGATCTGGTCTTCGAGAATTTCGGCGTTTGGGTGATTGAAACGCGAGTAGATGAGATCGGTCGTCTCGCCTTCGGACATCTGCGCTCGGCCGCTGGCAACATCAAACGCGCGCTCGGCCGCCTCGGGGCTCGAGAAGACGTACGTCGAGCTGCGAAAGACGGCAGGGCGCGCCGACCCGACGGAAAGACTCGGATCGAAGCCCTGCGTCAGAACCTTCGTGGTCGGCCTAAGCGGCTGGGATTCGCGGCGGTCGCTAGAAGTCATGGCGAAACCTCCTCTCCTTGCTTATAGCACTGAACAGAAGTTCTGGCGCTACGCAGCAGTAGTAGCCGTGCCGTCGGCAACATCGGGGGCCCTGGCTAGCCAGTCAAATGGGAAGAACCGACTTTCCCGACGCCGCCGGCCGTGACACCTCCGAAACCGCACTGATCTTCGGCCGGTACGAAGGAATAGGCAGTCGTGCGGGGTAGTGTCCGAAGTCTCGCGTAAGGGGCTTGGCTATGAGGATTTTCCTCAGGGGCTATAGCCCTCCCATCCTGAGCGACTTATGTCGGAGCTGAAGCTCCTCCCGCCTAAAGATCTCCAGACGACCGATGCTTCAACTCCAAATGGTGACAGGACCATGCGGGAGGGGCCAAGCGCGCCGTCTCGAACAGGCGTATAATAGTTGTACTGTACCATGCAAGACCTCAAGACTCTTCGAGACGCCTCTTCGTTCCACGAAGCGCGTTGGTGGGAACCTGAGCCGGGCAACAAGGCGCACTGCTATCTTTGCCCGCGCCACTGCCACATCGGCCCGGGCCAGGCCGGATTCTGCTTCATCCGCGCGAACGAGGGCGGCAAGCTCTACAGCCTCGGCTACGCGCATCCCGCCGCGATGCAAATCGATCCGATCGAGAAAAAGCCGCTGAACCATTTTCTACCCGGGACGCGCGTCTTTTCGATGGGCACGGCCGGGTGCAACATGGGCTGCTTCTTCTGCCAGAACTGGGGCATCTCGAAGTCGCGGTCCGATCAGGCGGGATCGGTCTACGTGCCGCCCGAGGATGTGGTGATGCTCGCGATCCGCAATGGCTGCCCGACTATCGCGTTCACGTACAACGAGCCGACGATCTGGGGAGAGTACGTGATCGACATCTGCCACGCCGCGAAAGAGAAGGGCATCAACACCGTGATGGTGTCGAACGGCTACATCACGTACGAGGCTTTTCACGACATCTACGACCACATCGACGCCGCGAACATCGACCTGAAAGCGTTCACGGAGAATTTCTACGGGCACATCACGCTGACGCATCTGAAACCGGTGCTCGAAACGCTCGAGTGGCTGAAGAAGGAGACGAACGTCTGGTTCGAGATCACGAACCTGATCATCCCGACGCTGAACGATTCGCCCGCCGAGACGCGCGCGCTGGCCGAGTGGGTGCTCGAGCATCTCGGGCCGGATGTCCCGCTGCACTTCACGGCGTTCCACCCCGATTTCAAGTTGAAGGATAAGCCACGCACGCCGCCCGAGACACTGCACGCCGCGCGGTTCGCGGCGCTCGAAGCGGGATTGCACTTTGTCTACGAAGGCAACATCCACAGCGACGGAGCGCACACGTTCTGCCCGTCGTGCAGGACGATGTTGATCCGGCGCTCGTGGCACGACGTGGAAGAGAATCGGCTTAGGAACGGCTGCTGCCCAAAGTGCGGCCTCGCGGTTCCGGGCCGCTGGGCGAACCCGCACGGCAAGACGCCCCCGAGGCTGGTTCGCGAGGCGGAAGCTCGCACGGCCGAGCGATATGAGGACCTCAATTTGTGACGCTCGAAAGGCCTCAGGCCTGAAGGCCTGAGCTACATTAGGGGCGTGCCCTGCGCGAGACGAACCACGACGCGGCCGCCGCAACTCCGAGAATCGCGACGATGACGACGAGCGAAGCCTCCGAGGAGATTGGGGATTTCTCGCTGGCGAGCATTTTCGCGCCGACAAACAAGAGAGCGACGGCAAGGCCCTGGTGCAGGAACTTCATGCGCGTCATCAGCTCGGCGAGCCCGAAGTACATCGCGCGCAGCCCGAGGATGGCGAATACGTTGGATGAGTACGCGATGAAGGGATCGCGCGTGATCGCGAGCACGGCGGGGACGGAGTCCGCCGCGAAGATCACGTCAGTGGCTTCGATGGCGACAAGCGCGAGAAGCAGCGGCGTCGCGGACCAGCGGCCGTGGCGGTGAATGAGGAAGCGGTGGTCCCCGGGCGACATGGTGACCGGCATGACCTTGCGGACCAGACGGATGACCCAACTGCCCTCGGGGTCGAATTTCTGTTCGCCCGACAACAGCATGTGCGCTCCGGCAATCAGCAGAATCGCGCCGAAGAGGTACAGGACCGCATGAAAGCGCTGCAACAACGCGATTCCGGCGAGCACGAACGCCAGGCGCATGACGAGCGTCCCGGCGATGCCGCTATAAAGGACGCGGTGCTGCGCGCGCGGCGCGATGCCGAACGCGCGGAAAATCACGAGGAAGAGAAAGACGTTGTCCGCGCTGAGGGATTTTTCGAGGACGTACGCGGTGAAAAAGTCGATGCCGGCACGGTGCCCGCGCGAGACGTAGACCCAGACCCCGAAGGCCACCGAAAGGCCGATCCAAGCGGCGGTTTCGACGCTGGCCTGCGCCAGCGAGACGCCTTCGGATTTCGACCGGAAGAGAACGAAGTCGGCTGCGACGGCGACCACGACGACGATACCGAAGATGACCCACATGCCGATCGAGCTTCCGTCCACGACCGCACGCTCCCGTGGTTTGAAAATGAGTTGAGTCTACACTGTGCGCGCTTGGCCGCGAATCAAATTGCGGTCTCCGCGGAACGAGGGCAGCGCATGGAGAATCTGTGATGGCCGCCGAGACGCTCGTCGCCGCAGCGCCGTATCTGATCGAGCAGCCGTATCAGGACTACACGGCCGAGCAGCACGCGGTGTGGGCGGAGCTGGTGCGGCGGCGGCGCCCGCAGATCGAAGCGCACGCCTGCCGGGAATATCGGGAAGGATACGAAATCATCGGGCTCGAGGACGACCGGCTGCCGAATCTCAGCGCGATCGCCAGCCGGCTGAGGCCGCGGACCGGTTGGAGCACGACGCCCGTGAGCGGCTTTCTGCCGAGCGACGCGTTTTTTGAGATGCTGGCCGCGCGCAAGTTTCCGACCACCACGTGGCTGCGCAGCCGCGACTCGCTGGGTTACACGCCCGAGCCGGACATCTTTCACGACGTGTTCGGGCACGTTCCGATGCACGCGCATACGGTGTTCGCGGATTTTCTCCAGCACTACGGCAGGGTGTGCGCGAGAATCAGGGGCGCGGAAGCGCTTGAACGGCTAGGCCGACTCTTCTGGTACACAGTCGAGTTCGGCCTGATTCGCGAACAGGGAAAGGTGAAGGTCTACGGCAGCGGCGTCATCAGTTCGCACGGCGAATGCACGAACGTGATCGAAGGCGGCTGCGAACTCAGGCATTTCAGCCTCGACGAAGTTCTCGCAACTCCGGTGAAGGTCGACCGGATCCATAGCCGGCTGTTTGTGATCGAAAGCTTCAACCAAATCTACGAGGCAATGCACGAAGCCGAGAAGCGAGTTCAGCCAAAGTTGTAACCCGCTGAGCGGCAGCTTTCCACCACGCATATGTCGTAGCCAAACGCCACGACTCGAATACCCAACAACGAGCTTTCGTTCCATCCTGAGGAGAAACGACCATGGCAGATTTTCCGACCAGAAAAGAAATCGAGCTGCGGGCTTACGACCTCTACGTCGAGCGAGGCTGCGAGGACGGGCACGCTGTCGAAGACTGGCTCGAAGCTGAGAGACAACTTTTCGAAGAGCATGGCGCGTCACCCACGAAGCGATCTGAAGAGGCCCCGCGCAGACAGCGGAGCGCCGCCGCCGGCCGCGATCGCGCGTAACGTCGGGGATTATTCGGTCCGCAGGCGGTACCTGGCCGGCGATTGCCCCTACGGCCGGTGGCCGCCCTTCGATTCAGGCGGCTCCACTTCCAGCTTGGCGGAGATCGTGCCTTGGTCGCTTCCACGTCGCGCCGAGACGCGAAGTTCCCAAGTCCCCGGGCTCGGCAGATCAACGGTGCCCGCGGCGAGCAATCGATTGGCCGCTCGCTCGCGGGTGGCGCGAACGACGGCTGCTTCGGCGCGGTCGTCTGTGCTGCTGCTGCGGTTGATCGGCTGCACGGCAAGGTCGACGGCGGCGTCCAGAATGATCTCGCCCGAGTCGCGGCTCTGAACCAGCACGGCGACATCCGACTCGCCGGCAGGCAGCGAGCCTGGCTCCGCGAATACGCTGACGCGGAACGGGCCCGCGACATCCTGTAGCCGGACGACGTCTTCATCGATATCGATTCGGTCGGGCGCGAGCCACCCATAAGCGAGTGCGGCGATCGGCAGACCAAGCGTCAGAACGGGCAGGGCTGCTCTCCGGAGAAGGGAACGGTGCAAGGCGCGCAGCCTGCGGACGTGAGGCGCAGGCGGCGAAGGCGCCAGCAGTTTCACAGTGATGACCGCCGCAGGCACGAGGAACGCGAACGACCCGACGACCCACATCATGGCGCCGGCGGCAACCTGGTCGTTTTGGGCGGAGATTCCTGCGAGGCGCGGCACGTCGATATACGATGGATAGAAAACCCGGCCGGAGAAAGTCAGAAAGGCGGACAGCGCCGTGTTCACAAAGTCTGCCAGCAAGAGGTAGAGGGGCATGGTCCACCGAGACCAGCGCGGCCGGCTGGGCCACGGCTGACAAACAGGCCACCAGAAGAGAAGTGAAGTGACGAGAAAAGTGGCGTGCTCGACATCGTGCCAGCCAGACGAACGCAGGGCAAGTTCGTAGGGCGTAGGCAGGTGCCAGCCGATCATCGCGAGCGACATCGCGAACAGACCGATCGCCGGATGCGCCAGTAGTTGTCCGAGCCGGACGATCGCCGGCCAGTTCAGAAACGGACCGAGCACGTTTCTCCTGATCCAGCGTGGGAGGCCGCGAAGCAGCGGAATGGGCGGATCGCCCAGGAGAACGAGCGGGGGCACGATCATCATCAACAGCACGTGCTGGAGCATGTGGTCGGTAAGGAAGAAGGGGTCGAACGCGTCGATGGGAGAAGCGAGCGCCATCTCCAGGATGGCGAGGCCGCCGAGAAAAGAGGCGAGCCGCAACGCCGTGAAGCGGCCGGGCATGACCGGGCGAAGCTCGATCCAGCCGCGAATGTAGAGGAGCGCCGTCAGGAGGTTCAGCGCCGTAGCCCAGGGAAGAAACGACCACGACGCGAGGACGGCTTGAGCCGCAGAGGACATCGGCAGTTGCTAGGGCCAGACGGGAAAGCGCAGGGAGAAAGGAGCGGCGACGCGTTTCATGAAGGGCGATTCTCGCCGCCGGCCTCGCCCATCATGCCCGGCGTTTCCACGCCGGCCCGCGCCGCCAGCGGATACTGCCAAGTGGGTATGCGCACCTGCCTTATGACTACCAATCCTGCGACGATTCCAAACGCGACTTGGGAAGCGAGGAACCACCACCAATCGATGCGCGCGTTGAGGAGCGGGTTGACGATGCCGAGAACAGTGTAGAGCAAGCCTGTCCATGCAAGCGGCGCAAAGACTCCCCCCAGCAGAATCGGCCGCCGAGGAAGCATCGGGAGGAGAGCGCCGTACAGGAGTCCAACAAGGATGGATGCGGTCAGATGCAGCAGCGTAGCCACGACGAGAAGCTCGATGTGGAATGCCGCCAGCCAAGCCGTGCTCATTTGCGTTTCCGCATAAACCACGCCGCCCAGCAAGTTAATGGGATACCACACACTGCTGTGGCTCAAGACGCCGTAGAGGATGGCTAGAGCGGCCATTGCGACACTGCCGGCGAGGCCGCCTTTGATGCCCGCTGAGACGGGATAGATCTCAAGGGGCAGGCGCGCGCGTTGGGGAGCCTGAGCCGCCGCGATGCGAGCCACCTTGCGACGCGACGCGGCAATCTGCGCAGGCTTCGCATGCACGGGGACCTCCTCATGCTGTTCGCGAGGCAGCACCTGCCGGAACCACCCGACACAACCCGCCAGGGCCAAGAGCGCGCCCACCCAGCCAAGCTGGCTGCTGGTAATCAGGCTCGCGGCCAGCAGCGTGAGGCCGAGAGCCAGCAGTCCGGGCCAGGCGGTCGGAGCAGGCAAGTGCACGGATTCAAATGCAGAGCCGCTCGCCGGATTTGATTCGTGTCCCGAAGTCATGTCGTCCTCATTCGATTCGGCGTTTCCAAGAATCACCGGCCCACGATGTAGACCACGGTGAAAACCACCACCCACACCGCGTCGACAAAATGCCAGTACAGGGAAATCACCTCACAGCGCTCCGAATGCTCGCGTTTCACCTTGCCCAGCAGGGCTAGCACCATCACGGTAGTCAGCACGATCAGGCCCACGGCGACGTGGGATGCGTGCAATCCCACCAGCGAATAGTAAGTCGTGCCGAAGAGGTTCGTCGTAATGGTGAAGTCTTCCTGATAAATCAGGTGATGCCATTCGCGTCCAGTCCCGATCAGGAAAATCGCTCCGAGCGCGAGGGTAACGAACCAGAATGCGCGGAAGGTGCCGGTCTTGCTCTTGCGAAGCGCCGCCACCGCCCAATGCATTGTGAGGCTGCTCGACAGCAAGCAGATGGTGGTGAAGATCGGGACAGTGAGTATCTGGCGGGGCGTAGGCCCGTCCAGGCTCTTTCCGATGTAGAAGATGTAGGCGACGATGAAGATGGTGAAGATCGCCGACTCCGCCACAATCAGACTCAACATGCCGACCTTGCCTCGCGAGGGAAGCTTCCACGGAGTTTCACTCGCCGGCATCGCCGCGGGAATCGCGCTCATCGACGGCACCAAGCCTTTCTCAGATCGCGGTTTTTCATTCGTACTTCCAGTCCGGGTCGTCCGGGTGCTTGATGTCCCACAACGGCCGGCGGCTGCGCACGACCGGTACGACGGCGAAGTTGTAATCCGGCGGCGGGGAAGTGGTGGCCCACTCGAGCGTCCAGGCATCCCACGGATCGTTGCCTGCCAAAGCGCCCTTGAAATAGGAGTGGACCATGTTGTAGACGAAGATCAGAATCCCGGCCACCTGAAAGATGGCGCCGATCGAAGAAATCATGTTCCAGGTTTCCCAGCCGCGGCCGGGCTCATAGGTGTAGATGCGGCGCGGCATTCCGAGCAGCCCTGGTACGTGCATAGCATCGAACGTCAAATGAAAACCGATCAGGAAGACCCAGAAGTGCCATTTCCCGAGGGTTTCATTCAGCATGCGCCCGGTCATCTTCGGGAACCAGTAGTAGAACGCGGCAAAAATTGCGAAAAGGATACCGCCCACGATGACGTAGTGAAAATGGGCCACGACGAAGTACGAGTTGCCGAGCTGCCAGTCGAAAGGCGCCGCGGCCAGCATGATCCCCGTCAACCCGGCGATGAGGAACTGGAAGAGGAATCCGATGCAGAAGATCATCGGCGTCGCGAAGCGAATCTTCCCTCCCCACATCGTCGCCAGCCAGTTGAAGATCTTGATGCCCGTCGGCACCGCGACCACCATGGTCGTGAGGACGAAGAATGCGTTCCCGTACGAGGGCATCCCGACCGTGTACATGTGGTGCGCCCACACGCCCAGGCTCACGAACCCGATGCTCACGGTCGCTGCGACCATCGCGGGATAGCCGAACATCGCCTTGCGCGAAAACACCGGAATAATCTCCGAGATAAAAGCAAAGCAGGGAATGATAAGGACGTAAACCTCCGGATGGCCGAAGATCCAGAAGAAGTGCATCCACATCACCACGGAGCCGCCCGCTCCCGTGTCGAAGAAGTGCCCGCTCATGTAACGGTCCACCATCAGCATGAGCTGGGCCGCAGTCAGCGGGCTGATCGTGACGAGCACCAGACCACCCATCACGAGATTCATCCACGCGAGCAGCGGCATCCGGCTCAGCGTCATGCCCGGGCACCGCATGGAGAGGATCGTGGCGATGAAGTTCACCGCGCCTCCGATGCTGCCGACGCCCGCGAGCAGCAAGGAGAGCGTCCAGTAGTCGGTGCTGTGACCGGGGGAGAATGCCGGCGCCGTGAGCGGCGCATAGGCGAACCATCCAACGTCCGGCGCGATTCCCGCTTGTGAGAAGCCGTCTCCGGCGAAGAAGCTGGCGTAGAGGAGCAGCCCTCCGAAGGCCGTCATCCAGAAGCTGAAAGCATTCAGGCGGGGGAAGGCCATGTCCCGCGCGCCGATCATCAGAGGTACCAGGTAGTTTCCGAAGCCGAAGAGAATCGGCATGGCAACGAAGAAGACGCCCGTGGTGCCGTGCATGGTGAATAGGCGATTGAAAACCTGGGGCGACAGGAACGTGGCATTCGCATGCGACAACTGGACCCGCATGAGGAGAGCCTCGATCCCCATAATCACAAGGAAGAGCAGCGCGTAGACGATATACATGATTCCGATTTTCTTGTGATCCGCGGTGGCGAGCCATTCGTAGATTACTGTGAGCGGACTCTTGTGAATCGCCAGCGGCATTGCATCGGAGACCATAATCTCTTCTCTCTTTGCCTAGGTTCAGCGAAGCGTCAACAGATACGCAGTGATCTGATCCAGTTCCTTGTCCGTGAGTTCGGTCACCGGCATTCGCGAGCCCGGCTTGAACGCTTCGGGATTGCGAATCCACGCACGCAAGTTCTCGGGCGTGTTCGTCACGGCGCCGGACGCCAGCGTATCTCGGCTCATCACGTGAGTGAGATCCGGGCCGATTTGCCCGACAGCCGGGGTTCCTCGCACGGAGTGACACACGAAACAGGCTTTCGCCACAAACAGCGCGCGGCCCTCCGCCACGGACGGATCGGATACGGCGGGTTGTTGCTGTTCATGGACCCATTGATCGAAATCAGCACGGCTTTGCGCGTAGACGCGCAAAAGCATCTTGGCATGCTGGGTTCCGCAATACTGGGCGCACTGGCCCAGATAGAGTCCCGGCTCCTGCGGGTCGATCCACATGGAGTTTGGATGGTTCGGAATCAGGTCGGTCTTCCCGGCGAGGCGCGGCACCCAGAAGCTGTGATCGACGTCGCCAGACTGCAGGGCGAGAAACGTGGGCGTCGGATTACGAGGGTCGCTTACCGGGACGTGGAGCTCGTTGGAGGTCACCAGCCCATACTGAGGGTAGCGATATTCCCACCAGAACTGGTGGGCGACGGCGGTGACGTCGACGGCGCCCTCCGGGCGACGCGCGTCCTGGACACGATGAATCACCTGCGCGTTGCTCAGGAACATCACGACGACGATCAGCACGGGGAGCACGGTCCACGCCAACTCCATTTGGTGGCTGCCGTAGACCTGAGGCGGCTCGAAATCGTCGTCGTTCTTTCGCTGCCGGAACTTGATGACGGCGTAGACGAGCAGGCTGAAAACGACGGCGAAGATTACGCCTGTCACCTCGAGCATGAATAGGGAAACGTGATAGAGGGAATTCGCTGGCGTGGAGTCCGGCGCGAAGATGTTCGTGGGGCTGATGCCCCCGCCGTGAGATTCAGCAAAGGTTGGAGTGGCAGCGCAGAAGACCGAGACGGCGACTAGCAGTGCACAGCACCCTGATAACTTAGAAGCCAGCTTCCGCACCTATCGGTTCCCCCGGCACCGGGTACGGCGCCCAAACCAATTCGCCTGCGGGGTGCACACCACTACCCGGTCCTACGTGCGCGCGCATACTAACACGGGACGCGATGCGCGGCGCAGTAATCTGCGTCACAATCGGCTGAAATCGAGGGGCACAGTCAAATCGTTTCACTTGCGCCTCAACATTTGAATCCACTTCAGAGGCGGGGCCGCCTTGTTCCCGTGTTTTGCAATCCCGAGTCGCATTTCTGTTGGATCCTGCGACACAAACTCATTGACAGAAAAAATCGTGCGTGCTACCCACGCATTCGCGCGGTTATACGGAGAGTGATTGCAAATGGGCCTGGTACTTCCACCGAGAGTGTCTGAGAAAAACTTCCAGAAAGCACTCGACGCGTTTGCGGGCGTCGTCGGCAAGCAGTGGGTTCTGGCGACGGACGAAGATCGCGGCACCTACATGGACATCTATGCGGCGGGCGACGCGGACCAGCATATTCCCGGCGCCGCCGTGGGCCCTCAATCGGTGGAAGAGGTTCAGGCGATTGTTCGCATCGCGAACGAATATAAGGTTCCGCTCTGGCCGATCTCGCGCGGGAAAAATCTCGGTTATGGCGCCGCGGCGCCGGAGTTGAGCGGCACGGTCGTGCTGGACCTCGGGCGGATGAAACGAATCCTCGACGTCAACGAGCGGTTCGGCTGCTGCCTGATCGAGCCGGGCGTCGGTTTCTTCGACCTCTTCAACCATCTTCAGGAAAACAAGATTCCGCTGTGGATGTCGGTGCCGGCGAATGCGTGGGGAAGCGTGGTCGGCAACGCGCTCGAGCGCGGCTATGGCTATACGCCTTACGGAGACAACACACGCAACATCTGCGGCATGGAAGTGGTGCTTCCCAGCGGGGAGTTGGTTCGCACCGGCACGGGCGCGATGGCGAATAGTGCTTGCTGGCAGCTTTTCAAATACGGCTACGGCCCCTCGTGGGATCAGTTGTTCGTGCAGTCGAATTTCGGGATCGTGACGAAGATGGGCATGTGGCTGATGCCCGAACCCGAAGCGACGCTCGGGCTCAACATGCAACTTCCGAATCCCGATGACGTCGGATGGGCGGTGGACGAGCTGGCGCCGCTGCGATTGAACGGCGTGCTGCTGCAAAGCCCGAGCATTGGCAACTCGCTGCGCATCGCAGCCTCGCAGTCGCAGCGCAGCCAGTGGTACGACGGCGATGGGGCGATGCCGGACGACGTGCTGAGGCAGGTGCTGCAAAAGTTCGATCTCGGCTGGTGGAACATCAACTTGCGGCTTTACGGGTACGACGAAGTGAACGAGGCGCACGCGCGCATCATTAAGGATGCCTTCGCGAAACACACGAAGCAGGAGTTTCAGGTGGTCAAGTGGCATCGCGGCGATCCGATCGCGGATTCCGGCGCGGGCGTGCCGAGCACGAACGCTCTGCAAATCGTCAACTGGCGCGGCGGCCGGGGCGGGCACATCGGATTCTCGCCGGTGCTTCCGCCGACGAGCGAGCACGTGCTGAAACAATTCCACAGCACGAAGAAGCGATACGAAGAAATTGGCGTCGATTATTACGGGTCGTTCACGCTGTTCGAGCGGTCCGTTACGAATATCAACCTGATGATCTACGACCGAGGCAATTCGGCGATGACAGGGAAGGTGCGGGCCTTGTTCAAGACGCTGGTCGCGGATGCGGCCAAGGAAGGCTATTCCGAATATCGGACGCATCTTTCCTACATGGACGATGTCGCGCTGACGTTCGGCTACAACAACCACGCCTTGCTGCGGCTGAATGAAACGGTCAAGGACGCGCTCGATCCGAATGGCATCCTCGCGCCGGGCAAGCAGGGAATTTGGCCCAAAGCGCTGCGCACGGAGAGGGCATGAGGACAACGATGAACACTCCGCTGCCGGGATGCTTGACCGACCTATTTGTCATATTTGCGGCGGCAACATGGTTGACGGCCGGAATCGGCACAGCGCGTGCCACCGTTGCTCAAGCCAAGGCTACGGACGAGCCGGCGCAGAAGCTTGAGGAAGGCAAAAAGCTTTTCCACGCGCGATGCGGCTATTGTCACCTTGCCGGCGGGACGGGCACGCTCATGCTCGGACGGCGACTGGGCAAAGACCGCGCGCTTCTGGAATCGCGGACGGATTTCACGGCCGAGTACATTCGCAAGATCACGCGCGTCGGGATCAACAGCATGCCGCCGCACACTCGGATCGAGCTGCCCGACAGCGAGTTGGATTTGATTGCCGCGTATCTCACGCGCCCGGCGTCGGCGCGCGCGCCCGAGAATCCAGGATCGAACGGCGGTGCGCATGAATAGGCGGGATTTCCTCAAGGGCGCGGCGGTGGTGCCGGCGGCAGTTTTGAGGGTGCGATTGTCCGCCGTTGCGGGAACATTTGGGTCGGCGCCCGCGCAGATCAGGGCCGTTATGTACGACGAACGCTACGCGGACTGCGGAGTTTTCGCCGATCTGCTGGCGTGTCAGGGAGCGGTCGCATTTTCCACGAGCGGCGATGCCGCAAGCCTTTGGTATGGTCCGCTGCGCGCGCATCTCGCGCGATATGGTGGCCACATCGCTGGACTCACGACTGATTCGGACTTCGTTGTGTCACGGGACTGCGGCAGGGAACTGAGCTTTCGGACGTTGTATGAGGGCGCGCACGATGGCCGTTCGCCGGAGCGTTTGACGCATCGGCTACGCGGCGACCACGAACACGAGGTCCGCGCCGCGCTCTTGCGCTCGGACGCGCCGTGGGCGGAATCTCTCGCCGGAGCGCTCAGCCGCCTGCAATCAAGTGAGACTCTCCTGAGTAGAAGTGCATTAACGGAAACGATGACCGTGGCAACGCCTCGATCGGCCCACCATCCAGGCTACTTGACGTCTTGGCTTCTGAGTTCTGGGTGAAAACCAGCGGCGCGCGGGAAAATGGCGGGGACGACGAGACTCGAACTCGCGACCTCTGCCGTGACAGGGCAGCGTTCTAACCAACTGAACTACGTCCCCGCGGTATGCACCAGATGGTGGGCGATCTCCGATTCGAACGGAGGACCTTCCGGGTGTAAACCGGATGCTCTAACCGCTGAGCTAACCGCCCTCCATTCATCGTAGCAGAACCCGCACATGCGAGGCTAGGGCAGAAACGCGCCGCGGCCGCGATGGGACTAGTGTAGGCCGAGTCCGACCAGCAGCGTCCGAGGAATCCTCCCACCAGCCGAAGAGATTGACATCTATCGGCAGCCTGTAAGTTGGTACAGGGACAAAATTTGTACTGTACGGAAGTACAGGTCCTATCAGATGTTAGCTGATTCACCACGAACGCCGAACCGGGTTCCCAACCTCCGAGTGCGAGCATGCTACGCTGGCATTTCGAGCGGTCTAGTCCTAGTACCGCTGGCGCACAGTAATGTCTTCACGACTTGGCGAAATTCTGGTCAAAGACAGCCTGATCTCAACGGATCAGCTTAAGCAGGCGCTCGACTACCAGAAAAAGAATGGCGGGCGGCTCGGGACCTGTCTGGTCAAAATGGGCCTGGTCAGCGACGACGACATCACGGCGGTCCTTTCCCGGCAGTACGGTGTTCCCTCGATCAACCTCAAGTTCTACGAGATCGATCCGGCGGTAATCAAGCTCGTCCCACAGGAGACGGCGGTCCGCTACCAGATCGTGCCGCTTTCGCGCGTCGGCTCGACGCTTACCATTGCGATGACCGATCCGACGAACGTCTTCGCGATGGACGACATCAAGTTCATGACCGGCTTTAACGTCGAGCCAGTCGTTGCTTCCGAGACGGCTATCGGCGAGGCGATCCACAAATTCTACGGCGAAGTCGAGAGCGTCGAAGAACTCGACAGGGTGATGAAAGACCTGACGGGGGAAGAGGCGGACGCCCTCGAGCTGACCGCCGAAGAAGCCGAAATGGACCTGGCTTCGCTCTCGAAGGCCGCTGAGGAAGCTCCCATCATCAAGCTGTGCAACCTGATCCTCACCGACGCGGTGAAGCGAGGCGCGAGCGACATCCACGTAGAGCCGTACGAAAAAGAGTACAGGGTCCGGTTCCGCATCGACGGGGTCCTACAGAACGTCATGGCGCCGCCGATGAAGCTCAAAGACGCCATGACGAGCCGCATCAAGATCATGTCCAAGCTCGACATCAGCGAAAAGCGGCTGCCGCAGGATGGCCGCATCATGATCAAGTATATGAAAGACGGGAAGAAGAAGGAGCTGGACTTCCGCGTCTCGACGGTTCCGACGCTTTTCGGCGAGAAGATCGTTCTCCGGTTGCTGGACAAGGAAAACCTGCGCCTCGACATGACGAAGCTGGGCTTCGAGCCGGAGTCGCTCGCTAAATTCGAACGCCAGATTCTGAAGCCGTACGGCATGGTGCTGGTTACGGGCCCGACCGGATCGGGCAAGACGAACACGCTTTATTCCTCGGTTGCGCGGTTGAACACTCCCGAAACCAATATCATGACCGCAGAGGACCCGGTCGAGTTCCAGCTCCCCGGCATCAACCAGGTTCAGATGAAGGAGCAGATCGGGCTGAATTTCGCCTCGGCGCTGCGCGCCTTCCTCAGGCAAGACCCGAACATCATTCTCGTCGGCGAGATCCGAGATTTCGAGACGGCGGAAATCGCCGTGAAGGCAGCGCTCACCGGCCATCTGGTGCTTTCCACCCTGCACACGAACGATGCGCCCTCCACAATCAGCCGCTTGATGAACATGGGCATCGAGCCGTTCCTCGTGGCGACTTCGGTGAACTTGATTTGCGCGCAACGGTTGGTCCGCCGCATTTGCGTGCAGTGCAAGGAGCCGCTCCAGATTCAAGCCCAGGCGCTGATCGACGCGGGCTACACGCCGGAAGAGGCAGCGAAGACGACGGTGCAGCACGGGAAGGGATGCGCGGCCTGCAACAACACGGGGTACAAGGGCCGGCTCGGGCTTTACGAAGTGATGGAGATTCATGACGATTTGCGGGAGCTGATTCTGGTGGGTGCTTCCGCTCTGGAACTTAAGAAGAAGGCTTTGGAAACGGGAATGATCACGCTGAGGCGCAGCGGCCTGCAGAAGGTGGCCGCCGGTCTCACGACGATGGAAGAGGTTCTGCGAGAGACCGTTCTGTAATCGGAGGAGAACATGGCTGGAATCACATTGAGTGAGCTTCTGAAGAAAATGATCGAAATGGGAGGCAGCGATCTGCACCTCTCGACGAACAGCGCGCCGCGCATCCGCGTGCATGGCAAGCTGCGGCCGCTCGACATGCCGCCGCTCACGGCGGCGGACACCAAGGCTCTGGCCTACAGCGTGCTGACGGACGTGCAGAAGCACCGGCTCGAAGAGAACCTCGAGCTCGATTTCTCCTTCGGCTTGAAGAGCCTCGCCCGGTTTCGCGGCAACATCTTCCATCAGCGCGGCGCCGTAGCCGCGGTCTTCCGGACGATTCCATGGGAGATCAAGGGTTTCGAGGCGCTGGGTTTGCCGCCGATCGTGCGCACGCTGTGCGACAAGCCGCGTGGCCTCGTGCTCGTGACCGGGCCGACCGGCTCGGGCAAGTCAACGACCCTCGCCGCAATGCTCGACAAGATCAACAACGAGCGCGAAGAGCACATGATCACGATCGAAGACCCGATCGAGTTCCTGCACAACCACAAGAAGTGCCTGGTCAATCAGCGCGAGGTTCATTCGGACACACACTCGTTCGCGAATTCGCTACGGGCGGCGCTCCGCGAAGACCCCGACGTCGTGCTCATCGGCGAGATGCGCGACCTCGAGACGATCGAGTCCGCGCTGCGCATCGCCGAGACGGGCCATTTGACTTTCGCCACGCTGCACACGAACTCGGCCGTTTCGACGATCAACCGAATCGTGGACGTTTTTCCCGCGCACCAGCAGCCGCAAGTGCGCGCGCAGCTTTCGATGGTGCTCGAAGGAATTCTTTGCCAGTCGCTGCTGCCTCGCGTGGACGGGCGCAGCCGGGTGATGGTGATGGAGATTCTCATCGCCACCGCCGCCATCCGCAACCTGATTCGCGAAGACAAGATTCACCAGATCTATTCGGCCATGCAGACAGGAACCGGACAGACCGGAATGCAGACGTTCAATCAGAGTCTTTCGAACGCGTATTTCCAGAAGTTAATCACTTTGGAAACGGCGCTTTCGAGATCCTCGAATCCGGACGAATTGCAGGATTTAATTAATCGAGGGGTGACGTCGCCGGCAGCCGGCGGCCGGGCTCCTGTCCGGCGATAAGGGAATCAAGAGGAGAGGGAGGAACAGATCATGCCGGTTTATACCTATCGGGGAGTCAACCGGGCGGGCGCGAACATTTCGGGAGAGCGCACCGCACAGAGCAAGAACGAACTGGCGGCGATCCTCCGCCGGGAGCAGATCAACGTCAGCAAGCTCTCCGAAAAGGGGAAAGAGTTCAACATTCCCACTTTCGGAACGGGCGTGGATCAAAAAGAGCTGGCGATCTTCACGCGGCAATTCTCCGTCATGATCGATGCGGGGTTGCCCCTTGTCCAGTGTCTCGAAATCCTGGCCGGGCAGCAAGAGAACAAGAGCTTTCAAAAGATACTGAATTCCGTCCGAGCTTCCGTCGAGGGCGGTGCGACTCTCTCGGTATCGATGAAGCAGCACGACAAGGTCTTCGACCCGCTGTACTACAACATGGTCGAAGCGGGCGAGACGGGCGGTATTCTTGATACGATTCTCCAGCGCCTATCGAGCTACATCGAGAAGAACGTGAAACTGAAGCGGGCCGTGAAGTCCGCCATGATCTATCCGGTGGCGGTGCTGGGAATCGCGGCGATGGTGATCACGCTTATGCTGTGGAAGGTCGTTCCGATTTTCGTCTCGCTGTTCAACGGCCTTGACGTCGAGCTGCCCCTCCCGACCCGGATCGTTATCGCGCTGAGCAACTTCGTCGGAAGCATCTACGGGTTGATGGTCCTCGTGTTTTTCATCGGCGCGGGCGTCGCGATCAAGTTCTGGTACGGCACGCCGCAGGGCCGGATGGCGATCGACGCCCTCCTGCTGAAGATTCCGGTGGTCGGACCCGTCTTGCGGAAGATCGCCGTCGCCCGATTTACGCGAACTCTGGGTACGCTGATTTCGAGCGGCGTGCCGATTCTGGAGGGTCTCGACATCACGGCGCGCACTTCGGGCAATGCGGTGGTGGAAAGGGCGATCGGTGAGACGCGAAAGGCGGTTGAAGCCGGACGTTCCCTAGTCGATCCCCTGAAGGAAACCGATGTTTTCCCCGGCATGGTGACGCAGATGATCGGCGTCGGCGAACAGACCGGTGCGATGGACGCCATGCTCCAGAAGATCGCGGACTTCTACGAGGACGAAGTGGACGCGGCGGTGAAGGACATGCTGACGGCGATCGAGCCGATCATGATCGTCTTCCTCGGTGTCGTCGTTGGCGGCGTCGTGATTTCCATGTACTTGCCACTGTTCTCGCTGATCGGCAAGCTGGCCGGACACTAATAGTCGGCAAGCCGGACACGGGCCTTCCCGCCGTGCGGTGTGGAGCTCTACCGGTGGGAACCGGTCCACGGACAGGACCTTCGGCGCGGAGCCGAAACTATTTGGCGTATCGGAAATGGAATTCACCTCTAGCGCGAGTCAATGGCTGTCCTGGCTGGGCCGCGTCCGTTTTCTGATTATCACGTTTCTTCTGGCAGTTGTGGTCGTCGTCCATCAGCTGACACTGATCCCGCTCCCAGCGGGGTCGCTGGTTCTGCTGATCGCGCTCTGGTACGTCCTCGCCAGTCTCTACGTGATTCTCCAGCGCGCTCTTCCCGAGGCCCGCTGGCACGCGCCACTTCAGATAGTGCTGGATCTGACCATCATCACGGGTGTCGTCTACGCGAGTGGCGCGCAGGACAGCTACTTTGTCTCGCTTTATCTCCTCGCCATTCTGATGGGCAGCATTCTTTTTTCTCGGCGCGGTGCGTTTCTCGTGGCGGGATTCAGCTTTGTGCTGCTCGGGTGCGTCGTTGAAATGACCTATTACGCATGGATTCCGCGGACCGCGACTTCCATTCCGGGTTCGCGAGCGTTGGAGTCGTGGCTCGGGAGCAATCTCTTCGCATTCTTCGCGGTAGCGTACCTCGGGAGTCTGTTGACTCAGACAATCCGCAAGAAGGGAGTGGAACTCGAAGAAAAGAGCGAAGCGCTGAAGGATTTGCAAATCTTCAACCAGGACATCATTGAGTCCATGCGGGGCGGCCTGCTCACAACCGATCTCGAGGGCCGAATTCTCCTGGTGAACCGCGCCGGCGCCGAGATAACCGGGCACGGTTTTGGTCTACTTCGCGGCGAGCACATTGCCGACGTTTTTTCCGGCTTCTGGCCGGTCGAGGTCGACGAGCAGGGGAATCCGCTCGCGATGCGCAGAGAAATCGAATTCTGCACTCCGGAGGGCGAAACTCGCTTCGTCGGTGTCTCGATCTCACCTTTGAGGACCGGGCAGAATCAGGCCAGCGGCTTCGTGTTCAACTTTCAGGATTTGACGGAGCTGAGGCGGTTGGAACGCGAGGTCGTCACAAAAGAACGCATGGCCGCTCTCGGACGCCTCTCGGCTGGCATCGCCCACGAGATCCGCCAGCCCCTCACGGCCATGACAGGCGCGCTCAAGGAACTGGCGCGGCTCGCACCTCTCGAGGACGACGACAAGAAGCTCGTTCAAATCGTCAGCCGCGAATCGCAGAGGCTGAACCAGATCATCACCGACTTTCTGGACTATGCCCGTGAGAAGAGATACGCATTTGTGGACGTCGACATGGCCGCTTTGATCGAAGAAACGCTTTTGCTTCTCGAGCGCGACGCGAGCCGATCAGGGAAGTACCGGATCGAGAGAAGGTTTGCCGCGCGGAACCTGCGCGCTCGCGCCGACCGCGATGCCATGAAGCAGGTGTTCTGGAATCTTTGCAACAACGCGCTCCGGGCGATGCCGGAGGGAGGCGTTCTTTCCGTCGGCCTAGAAGCTGCCGGTCCGGACTGGGTTCGAATCTCGATTCGCGACACGGGGATCGGTATTGATCCACGCGCGTCCACCCGAATCTTCGAACCGTTTCAATCAGGTTTTACCGGAGGAACGGGGCTGGGGCTCGCCATCGTGTACCAGATTCTCCAGGCACACCGCGGCCGCATTCGCGTCGAAACGGAAAAAGGACGCGGGACGGAATTTATTGTCGAGCTCCCGCGGGCGTTGCGCGCTCAACCCGTTGTGTCTCCGGACACGAGCGGAGAAGCTGAACTTGTGCGGTTGGCGGGGAAGGGATAGCGGATGGCCCACATGCTTATTGTCGATGACGAGCGCTCGATCTGCGAATTGCTCGAGATCAGCTTTCGCAAAGAGGGGCACCGCGTCGAAGTGGCCACGAACGGCGAAGCAGCAAAGCGGAGGCTCGCCTCGCAGATGTTCGACATTGTGGTCTCCGATATCTGCATGCCTGACATGGACGGCGTAGAGCTGCTGCGTTACTGCAAGGAGGTGTCCCCCGCGACGATTTTCATCCTCATCACAGGCGTACCCACGATCGACACGGCGATCGGTGCTGTCAATTTCGGTGCAGACCGCTACGTGATCAAAGGCGACCGCCTGCTCGATGAACTGCGCCCGGCCATCCAGCAAGTAGCCGAAAGCCTCGCGCTCAAGAAGGAAGCCGGCTATCTGCGCCGCGAGCTCCGGCGGCTAACGGGGCTCGACCACATGATCGGGACTGCTCCGAAGATGCGCGCCATCTTCGAGCTGATCGAAAATATTGCGCCGCAATCGAGCCGCGTCCTCATCACCGGTGAAAGCGGCACCGGAAAGGAACTCGTTGCACGCGCGATCCATGAAAACAGCGCCCGCGCCAAAGACCCGTTCATCACGATCAATTGCGGCGCGTTCCCCGAAACTCTGCTGGAGTCCGAACTGTTTGGCTACATGAAGGGCGCTTTCACCGGCGCGAATGAAAACCGGCGCGGGCTCTTCCAAGCCGCCCACGGCGGCACGCTCTTCTTGGACGAGATCGGGAACATGAGTGTCACGATGCAGGTGAAGCTCTATCGCGTCCTGCAAGAGGGCAAGGTCCGGCCGATCGGAAGCACGGATGAATCCGATGTGGATGTCCGCGTGATCGCAGCGACGAACAAAGACCTGGAAAAGGAAATCGCAGAGGAGCGTTTCCGTGAAGACTTGTATTACCGGCTGAGCGTGATTCCGATCCATCTGCCGCCGCTGCGCGAGCGCCGCGAAGACATCCCGCTTCTCGCACGCGAGTTCCTTGAGCGGTTTTCGAAGTCAATGGGCAAGAACGTGGACGGAATCGACCCCGAGGCGATGCGGCGGTTGGAAGTCTATGATTGGCCTGGCAACGTGCGCGAACTCGAGAATACGATCGAGCGTGCTGTCGCGCTCGAGAGCGGCAACCGAGTTTCAACCGAGGCGCTGCCCGACCGCATCCGCAGCCATTCTCAAGGATCTATGGTTCTGCCGCCCCACAACGGGAATGGCGCCACGTTGCCACAGGAAGGGCTCAACCTCGAAGAGCACATCCAACAGATCGAGCGCTCCTATTTACTGGCGGCTCTGGAGCAGTCGGGCGGCGTCCGCACACAGGCCGCCGGGCTTCTGAAGATGTCGTATCGTTCCTTCCGCCACTACGCCAAGAAATATGGCGTCTAGTGAATCAGTCCTGGTAAGCCTCGGCTCAACGGATGGCGCGCTGACACCTTTGTTGTCGCAAGATCACCCTAACATGCAGGATGATCGGACGAGTATGGGCGCCCAAAGACGCATCGATTGGATCCGAGCTTCCCTGATCGTTGTTGCCGTCCTCTACGCATTTCTTGCAGGACTCAGAACGGTCGCGGATTTCGATCTCGGGTGGCAGATCGCCACGGGCCGTTACATATTGCAGCATCACGCGATCCCATCGACCGACGTTCTGTCGTACACCGTGTACGGCAAACCATGGTTGTATCCGCCCTTTTCGGAAGTGCTCCTCTATTTGCTTTTTCAAGCCGGCGGCTTTGCCGCATTGTCCTGGCTCAGCGCCCTAGCGTGTGCGGTCACGGTGGCCTTCATCGTCAGGCAGGGAAGTCGATCTGCGGCAGCGCTGGCAATCATCGCGATTCCCGCGATTGCTTTCCGCACGGTCCCGCGCGCGGAGCTCTTTACGACCGTTTTGTTCGCGGCGTTCGCCACCATCCTCTGGCGACACTACGACGGTCGGAAGTCCTCCTTGTGGCTCTTGTCGCTGATGATGTTCGCATGGGTCAACTTGCACACAGGGTTCGTGGCAGGACTGGCATTGGTCGGGGCGTATATCGTGGTTGAGTTGCTCGACCTGCCGTTTGCGGCCCGGCGCGGAGCGAGTCTGGTCCGCCTGCGCAAGGCGGGCCCTTGGCTGGCCGCATCACTGGTCGCGACGCTCGTGAATCCGTGGGGCTGGAGGATCTATCAGGCGATTGCGCACCAGGAAGCGATGATGAAGTTACACAGCGAGTTCATTAGCGAATGGTCGGCCGTACACTTTTCGTCTGCGGCTTGGCTGCAAGCTTTCTCGTGGAGAGATCCCGCGAGCGCGGATTGGTGGATGCTCGCAGCCGCCGCGGCGGCAATTGCGACAACGTTGATTCGCAAGGAGATTGGTCCGGCGATTCTGCTGGGCGTCGGCGCGTACGCGGCCGTGCACCACATCCGTCTGCAAGGCCTCTTCGCGATTCTGGTATGTATCGTCGGCGGTTCCATTTTCGCCCGCATCTTGGAAGGACACCACGCGACAGCATCGGGGCCTGATGGCTCGCAGCAGCACGAATCGGTTTCTCGCGTGCCCATGCACCGAATCGCGGAATGGTGCCTCGTGTCGCTCTGCGTTTTGTTTTCCGCCGTCCGCGTCGCCGACTTGGTGACAGACCGCTATTACCTAACCTCAGACCAGATCACGCTTTTTGGCACAGGTCCATCGTGGTGGTTCCCCGAACGCGCTGTAGCGTTCCTGGTCCAGAATCGTCTGCCGGGAAATGTTTTCGGCGACTACAACCTGGGCGGTTATCTGACATGGCGAATCGGCCCGGAGTACGCAGATTATTTCGATGGTCGGTTTATCCCGTTTGGCGAAGGGCTATTCGCCAGGCACGGAGCGCTTGTTGCGGCGTCGCTGGATTCTCCGGAGTGGCAGCGGGAAGCGGACGCTCGCAACATTCAAACTGTTATTTTTTCTACGGCCCGCTTTGCAGGCTTGGGCAATTTCCCACTTCAAAAGGATTGCCAAAACCGAAACTGGACTCCAGTCTATCTAGATGATGTAGCGATTATCTTCTTGCGGATTTCGCCGGACAATGCAGATCTCCTGGGCCGCCTTAGGATCGGATGCGATACAGTCGTCATCACAGCGCCCACAATTGCTTCGGGCGGCTCATCCTGGCGCGCGTCCGCGGAGCGATTTCAGTTCCTTGCGAACTCCGCTTCCATCTTCTACGTATTGGGACGGGACAGCGAAGCGGCGGCCGACATCGCCAATGCCGACGCAATCTTTCCGGGTGATCCGAATCTGCACCTGCTCAAAGCGCAGCTTGCGCAGGCGCACGGCCAGAGCGATCTCGCCGAACACGAGTATCTGGCCGCTCTCCAGATCAGGCCTTCGGATGCTGCCTGGTACGCGCTTGCTGGCCTCTACGCGTCAGAACACCGCTATCCGGAAACCCTGCACTGCGTTCTCGAATCCATGGCGATCTCGGAGGTTGCGTACGACCGCTATCGTGCCTTGGGGAAACTCTACCTGGCGATGAACCAACCACGAGACGCACTCGCTGCGTTCCAGGAGGCGGCACGCCGTAGTCCATTCCATGACGGCGCTGCAGGGCTCGGCGGCGACTTTGACGGCCGCGTTGCGGAGGGCGAAGCAGCCGCGTATCGTGCCCTGGGGCAGCTCGATCAGGCCATTGCGGCACAACTCGTCGCCGTGCGTATCCCGCCTGACAATGCGGCGCGCTGGCAATCTCTGGCCGACCTCTATCGAGCCGAAGGACTTGGGGAGAAGGCTTCCGAAGCCGAGGCGCATGCAACCAGATTGCGAGTCCAAGGCGGACCAGGTGCACCTCCAAACCCAGCCTTGCCGGAAACTCCGTGAAAGTCCTGTTAGGTGGCTGATTTGGTCACCGGCGACCGCCACAAAATGTCAACATTCGATCTCCAGGGAAGAAGACGCGCCCGTAAGTCTGCCTCCCCATACGAAAAGACTCTCTATGTCGTTGAGAATGCGCGCTATAATTGCTTGTATCGCAAGAGTAAACTTCGGCCAGCCTGCTGGCATCTCCCTTGCGATATACCACCGCGTACCCCGCCAGGGATACGAAAACGAGATTATGAAGACTCACTTCCAGGAGAAGAGAATGACTAAGAAACAGAAGGGCTTTTCGTTGATTGAGTTGTTGATCGTCGTGGCGATCATTCTGATCATCGCGGCCATCGCGATTCCGAACCTGCTTCGCTCCCGCATGGCGGCGAATGAAGCGTCCGCCGTCGGTTCCGTCCGCACCATCAACACCGCGGCCATTTCGTTTAACTCCAGCTACGGTGATGGTTTTCCGAGCACTCTGGCTCAGATCGGTACCACAGGAACCGCGGCTGTGAGCTGCGCCAACGCAGAGTATCTTGACCCCGTTCTGACGCTTGCAACCGTAGCAGCTAACGCCAAGA
>Ga0187872_10001439_pt1 | contig 24121 bp, 27 predicted proteins | sample June2016WEW_16_4_FD_132973 | JGI IMG/M metagenome (GOLD analysis project Ga0187872, IMG submission 132973) | Peatland microbial communities from SPRUCE experiment site at the Marcell Experimental Forest, Minnesota, USA - June2016WEW_16_40 | ecosystem: Environmental > Terrestrial > Soil >...
CGAGGCTAAGAATAAGGCGATCGCGGACGCGTATCGGCGGGCGCACAATTCGGCCGATACGCTGGCTCGCGCCAGCGGGCGGACTTTGGGAGATCTTTCTTATGCTTCGGTCGATACGTTTGAAAACCCGAGGATCGTGATGCCGCACATGGCGCGGACAATGTCCGCTATGGCTGCGGCACCTCCGGCCCCGACGGAGGAATTTACGCCGCAGACCGTGACTGTCACGGCGCATGTGAATGCGTTGTTCAGTTTGAAGTAGGGCGGCCTGCGATCAGAGCCCGCCGTCCAGACCTGCGTTCCGCCGGCTTCGCCCTGGCGGGGCAGCCGAGGCGGCTGTCGCTACATCGTTATTCACCCATCAGAGAATTGCTGGGGCGGGACTGGCTGGGGGCGGAGTTGCTCCGAGGGGATCGACTTGGAGGATCAGGCCGTCGATCTTGCGCACGACTACGAGTTGTCCCGGCGGCAAGGCGGAGGATGCGATCGCGTCCCACAGTTCGCCATGGACGAAAACCTTGCCTTGCGGCGAGAGCGCGGTTTGCGCGACTCCGGTTTCGCCCACCAGGCCTTGGGCTCCAGTGACCACTTTGTTGCGCCGCGCTTTGAGAGCGATGGTCATCAGGAAGGCGGTGATCAGGCCGAGCGGGATGCTCACGGCCAACGCGGTTAGCAGGTGGACGCGCATCTCCGGAATGGGCGAATCGACCAGAAGGAGGCCGCCCAGTGTGAGAAGCGCGATCCCTCCGATGGTGAGCACCCCGTGCGTGGCGAACTTGGCCTCGGCGGCGAAAAGAGCGAAAGCTCCGAGAATCAATCCCAGTGCGGCAAAACGTGTGGGGAGGAAATTGAGCGCGAAGGCAGCGAGCAGGATGAAGACCACGCCGACGGTGCCCGGGATGACCGCGCCGGGATGGTTGAATTCCACGTACAGGGCGAGCGCTCCTATGGCAAGGAGCAGGAAGGCGATGTTCGGGTCCATGAGTTCGTCCAGGATGTGTTCCTTGAGAGTCATCTCAAACAGAACGACGGGCTGGCCCGTAAGGTTTAGCGACGCGGATTCCCCATTGAAGCGTTTGAAGCTCTTTCCTTGCATCTGGCGGAAGAGATCTTCGGGACTCGATGCGACGTAGTCGATAAGATGCCCCGCGAGGGCCTCCTGCTCGGTGAAGGACTTGGACTCGCGTACGGCACTCTCCGCCGCTTCTACGCTACGCCCGCGCTTGGATGCAACGGAGCGCATGAGGGCCGCAGTGTCATTCTCGATCTTTCGATTCATCTCGTCGTCCGGTTTGACCTGGACCGGCCCAATGAGTGTGACCGGATGAGCGGCACCGGCCGCCGTTCCTGGAGCCATGGCGGCGATGTCAGCGGATTCGAGGATGAATATTCCCGCGGAACCGGCATGCCCGCCAGTGGGCGTCACGTAGACGATGACCGGGACGGAGGAGGCCGTGACCTTTTCGATGATCTCCCGGGTGGAGCTGACGAGGCCGCCGGGTGTATTCATCTCGATCAATACAGCTTGGTCATTGCGACGGCGAGCTTCGTCGAGGGCGCGGGCAATGTACTCCGCGCTGATGGGCTGGATCGTGTCGTTGACGACGACCTTGAGAATCTCGGCGGAGGCTGGGAAGGACAAGAGAGCAACGGTGGCGATGCTGATGATCAAACGCAACGTCATGGAGTTCTTCATAGCCACTTTGGACAACGAGTGCATAGGTCTTTCGCTTCGCTCAAGATGACAACCGGTTGCCTTCACTATTGTCCCTCTATTTGGGCGGGCTGGTGTGGATTTCTTGTGGTGTAGGCGCTGGGGCCACGGCGGAGGTGTTTTGATCGGCGCGCCATCCGGGCAGGTAGGTGCTGCCGGTGATCAAACGCGCGCCACGTTCGTAAGTGACATAGGACCATGCCCACTGAATGAAAACCAAGAGTCGGTTGCGGAAACCGATGAGAAAAAGAATGTGCACGAACAGCCAGGCTAACCAGGCGACGAAGCCAGAGATGTGGATGCGCCCGAACTCGGCTACTGCCGCGGCGCGGCCGATGGTGGCCAGGCTGCCTTTGTCCCAGTAGTGGAATGGAGGCCGGGAGTCAAAATCCCCGCCCTCTCGCCAAGGACGCGAGAAGGACGGGGCACCCGCAGGCAAATCTCTGTGCGCGTACACTTCCTTGCGAATCACTTTGGCGACGAAGCGGCCTTGCTGGATCGCTACCGGGGCGACGCCAGGAAGCATTTTGCCTTGCGCGTCTTTCACCGCGGCGAGATCGCCGATGACGAATACTTCAGGATGACCGGGCACGCTGAGGTCCTGGTGCACGAGCACGCGTCCGGCGCGATCGATCGGCGCGCCCAGCTTCTTGCCGAGCGGGGAGGCGGCGACTCCTGCTGCCCACAGGACCACCGTCGCGGGCAGACGCGTGTCTCCCGCATGGACAGCGCCGGGCTCGATCTGAGTCACGGTCGTCGAGGTGCGGACTTCGACTCCCAGGCGATTTAATTGTTCTTGTGCGCTGCGCGACAGATCTTCCGCGTAGGCGGGGAGGACTCGCGGACCGCCTTCGATCAGCAGGATGTGCGTGCGCGCGGGATCGATGGAGCGGAATTCATGGGCGAGAGCGTGGCGGGCAATCTCGGCGAGAGTGCCGGCCAGTTCGACTCCCGTGGGTCCACCACCGACGACTACGAAGTTGAGGGGAGTTGCGCTCTCGCCGGCAGCGGTTTGCCTCTCGGCCAACTCGAAAGCGAGGAGAACACGGCGACGGATTTCGAGCGCGTCTTCAATCGTCTTGAGGCCGGGAGCGTAGGGTTCCCAATCATCGTGTCCGAAGTAGCTATGGCCCGCGCCCGCCGCGACGATTAGATAGTCGTAGGGAATGTTGGCCTCAGAAGTTTTCACGCTACGGTGGTCAAGGTCGAATCCGGTGACTTCGGCCATGAGCACTTCGATGTTTTTGTGGGAGCGCAGAATGGAGCGGATGGGCGCGGCGATTTCTCCCGGGGAAAGTCCGGCGGTGGCGACCTGGTAAAGAAGCGGCTGGAAGGTGTGGAAATTCTTGCGGTCGATAACCGTGATCTGAACGGGGGCCTTCGCCAGCGCCTGCGCGGCATTCAGGCCGCCGAAGCCCGCGCCCACGATCACGACTCGAGGTAGCGCCCTGTTGCTCATCTTGTTCTCACGGGTTGCTGTTCCAGGGTCCACCTCTATAAGATTCAGCGCGATGGCAGACGGTTCCAGAAGTTCAACGGGAGTGGAAACTCCGGCTTGGGTTCGGATGGCGATGCCTTCGGGGGCAGACCTGATTTTTGTCGCCCTGCTGGGGACGCTTGTGTTCACGCCGCTGTTGGTGCGTCTGTTGGGTGACGCGGGCATCGGATGGCACATTCGGACGGGGCAGCAAATTCTGGCGACGCACACGATTCCTCGCGTGGATTCGTTTTCTTCGACCATGGCAGGCAAGCCGTGGTTTGCCTGGGAGTGGCTGTATGACCTGGCTGTGGGCCAATTGGAAGCTACGCTGGGACTGAATGGCGTGGTGTGGTTTACGGCAGTGGTGATCGCGGCGGTGTTCGCATGGATGTTTCGTTTACTCATCACGCGCGGGACGAACCTGCTGGTTGCGCTGGTTCTGGTGCTACTGGCAGTGTCGGCGTCGATGATTCATTTTCTGGCGCGCCCGCACGTAGTGAGCTGGTTGTTCACGCTGGCGTGGTTCTGGATCCTCGATTCCTCGGAGCGGCATTGCTTCGATGGGAGGGGACAAGGCGGGCGATGGCTCTGGGCTCTCCCACTGCTGATACTGGTGTGGGTGAATGTGCATGGCGGTTTTCTGGTTGGGTTTGTGCTGCTGGCGATTTTCTTGCTCGCAGCAGCGTGGACTTGGTTCAGAGCGCGCGAGGGGCGGATCGAGGAAGTCCTCCAGAAGATCGCCGCAGGGAAGCGAGTGCGGAATCTAGTCGCGGTGGGGTTGCTTTCCGTGGCGGCGAGTCTGGTGAATCCCTATGGGTGGAAGTTGTACTTTCATGTTTACCACTATCTATCGAACCGGTTCCTGATGGATCACATTGAGGAGTTTCAGTCGCCCAATTTTCATGGGATCGCGCAGAAATGTTTTCTTGTGCTGCTGCTCATCACGGTCGCGGTTCTGACGGCCCGGGGCCGGGAGTTGCGGATGAGCGAAGGGCTGACGGTTTTGTTCGCTGTGTATGCCGGGCTGTATGCGTCGCGGAATATTCCAGTTTCTTCCGTTCTGCTGGTGATGGTGGTGGGGCCGTTGGTGCCTGCAGTTGGTCTCGCCCGCGGATTCTGTCAGAGAATGTCTGCCGTCGAAGCGGCACTGCGCGGTCACGTTTGGCCGATTGTTGCGATTCTGGTGACATTGTCGATCGCCGCTAACGGCGGGCGAGCCGGGTCCAGTGTGCAGATGGATGCGCACTTCGATCCTAAGCGGATGCCGGAGGAGGCCGTGAATTATCTCGAGAAACAGGAACTTAAAGGGCCGGTGCTGAGTCCGGATTACTGGGGTGGATATTTGATCTATCGCCTTTATCCCAAGTCGCGCGTCGTGGTGGATGACCGGCATGATTTGTACGGCGAGGAGTTCTTCAAGTCTTACTTGAAGATGATCCGCATCGAGCCGGGATGGGAGGAATTCCTGCGAATGCATGAGAGTTCATGCGTGTTGTTGCCCCGAGACTCGGCACTCGCGAGCATTATGTCCGAGACGAAGGGGTGGAAACAGATTTACGCGGACGATGTGGCGATTGCATTTGTGCGCGACCCGGTGAATCCATAACAAAGACCGGGCGCTACTAGGGCGCATAGGTTCTTAACGATGGCAATCAGGTTTGATGTCTCCTGGGCGAGGACAGCGGTTGTTTTCTGGCTCGCTTTGTGGACGCTCGCGCTTGCCGGGTGTTGCGGATCGTCGTCGTTCTCATCCTCCGCTTCGTCGACCCCTACACAGCCCGGGAATCCCGTGGGCGCGAACCTTACACAGATCAGTTCGGATCCATACACCGCGGCTCCGGGGCAGCATGCGACCGAAGTCGAACCCCATATGTTGGCGAATGGGAACACGCTGGTGGCAGCATTTCAAAGCGGGCGCATCGCGGCGCAGGAGCAGACGGAGCGCGAAGTGATTTCGATCGCAAGAGAGATTCCAGTTGCTGTGGGCGGCGGCCGCGTCGTCAAAATCCATTTCCACTCCGTTTCCAGTGCGGGCATGGTCCTTCCATACACATCGGCAACGATGCTTGGATGGTAGGATTGCATCCTATGTCTTCCACTTCATCTCTTTCCCGGCGGTCGTTTCTGGCGTTGTCAGCGATGCTGCCGTGGGCCTTCAAAAGTGCGGCGGCTGCGCGTTCGATTCCAGTCGGACTGGAACTCTACTCCGTCCGCGATGCGCTCAAAAAGGATCCCGAGGGCACCGTGCGCACTGTTGCGCAGATGGGATATCAGGCGGTTGAGTTCTACGCCCCGTACTTCGAGTGGACCGACACCCAGGCCAAGCAGATGCGCAAGTTGCTCGACGACCTGGGCGTCCGCTGCTACTCGACGCACAACGACGCAGATTATTTCAGCCCGAAGAATATTAACCGCGCACGCGACCTGAACTTGATTCTCGGCAGCAAGTATGTCGTCCTCGCCTGGTCCGATCCGAGATCAGGTCCCGATGGCTGGAAGGCGGTTGCGGACAAACTGAACTCAGCCGCTGAAACCCTGGAGTCCTCCGGTCTCAAGCCCGGATACCACAATCACCAAGCCGAGTTCACTGGCGCGGTGGGGCAGCGCCCGATCGACCTGCTGGCGAAGAACACGAAGCCAACCGTGATGTTGCAGTTGGACGTGGGAACTTGCGTGGAAGCCGGTTCCGACCCCGTGGCATGGATCCGAGCCAACCCGGGGCGCATTCGGTCCATCCATTGTAAAGACTGGTCGCCGGACGCCGGCAAGGGCTACAAGGTCTTGTTCGGAGAAGGCGTGGCCGACTGGACGGGAATCTTCGAGGCCGCGGAGAGCGTCGGCGGCGTCGAGTATTACCTTATCGAACAAGAGGGAAGCCGGTTCTCCGAGCTTGAGACCGCGCGCAAGTGCCTGCAGGCATTCCGCGCGACCCACGGAGAGCGGTAGAATCATCTTATGCGTAGTTTGCTTTTGATCTTATGGCTGGCGTGCAGCGTGGCCGTGTGGGCGCAGAACTCCAGCCCTTCTAAGCCTGCGCCGTCGAATCAGTCGCCGGATTCCACGTCATCCAACGAGAGAACACCGAATCTGGCGCCCCCGCGGTCCGATAGCGTCAATGCCGATGCCCTGAGCGATGGAGAAAGCTCGAGCAAGGATACGCTGATTGACTTGAGCCCTCCGCCGGACGACGCCAAGGCTCATCCGCAGAGTTCCGATGTCTTGAAGGACGCAGGAAGCGCCTCAGGCAATCCAGAGGTGAGTGAGTTCCACCCGTGGAATCCACACAAGGCGGCAAAGGATATTGAGGTGGGAGACTTCTACTTCAAACGCAAGAACTATCGCGCCGCCGAGGACCGCTACCGCGAGGCGCTCTACTACAAAGACAATGACGCCGTTGCCACGTTCCGTCTGGCTGTATGCCTGGAGAAAATGGATCAGCCGGACGAAGCGCTTAAGGAATATGAAAGCTACTTGAAGATCCTGCCCCACGGCCCGCAGGCGGAAGACGCCCACAAGGCGATCGATCGGTTGAACGGAACGGATGCCCACGCCAAGGCCGGCAAGTGAAATGCCGGAGTTCGCATGAACGGCTGCTGCGACTGGGCCCGCGCCAACTCGCCGGCGCAGAATCTTTCACCTGTGTAATTTGTTGGCCTTAGATTTTCCCTTTTCGCTGCGTCCGTCGTCGTTTCCCACTCTACTCTGCTTGCCCTCGCCCAGAATCAGATTGGAAGGCCATGCAGGGCCCGAATTGCGCCCCTTCGAGCGCGCCGCCGCGTCCAGTATCCCGTCGAAAGCATCCAGGCATGCATGGATGGTTTGGGCGCGGAGCACGCCCTCGAATTGGCCCCGGATGATGAGCATGGCCGTACCATGCATCAGCGACCAGACCGCCAGCATGAGACGCGTATGTTGCCGTGGCGTACCGCCCAGACGTTTCGCCAGGCGCTCGCGGATGAGATTGAAAGAGGGCCAGGGTTCGTGCAGGGAAGGAGATTTGCCCACCGCGTCGAAGAGCACTTCGTAGGCGTGGCTGTGTTCGAGGGCAAATTCGAGATGACGCTCGAAGGCCTGGCGGAGCGTGCGCGTCCGGCTGATAGCGGCAAACAGTTCGCGCCGGGTCTCGAGGCGCAGGGAGCGGAGAAGGTCGTCGCGATCGCGATAGCGCTCGTATACCGTGGGCGTCGTGGTGCCCGCCGCCTTGGCCACGGCGCGCATGGTGAGCGCCTTTTCGCCACCGCGCGCCCACAGCCGCGAGGCCGCGCCGAGAATTCGATGTTCCAGATCAGGATCGGGATGCCGCGGCACGCGCGCCTCCAGCGGTCGGAATTATTACTTGAACCGCGTATAACTAACACCGTATACTATACGCATAATCGTATGAACTGATGACCTCGCAGGGTGAGTCTCGCCGGAGCCGCGAAAATGGCAGTCCTCTCCATACGGTTCCCGGGACCCGCCTGCGTTTATCCCCAAAAGAATTGAGGAGTTGTAGATGGCAGGAGCAAGAAAACATATCGATGTCGCACGCCTGAAAGCGGATCTGGCCGCTGCCAGCGTGGAGTTGTTGAGCGCGCACTGCGCCACAGACCGTATCCGTCTCCAATATTCTCCGCAGGACATTGCTGCTTTCGGAGAGCGCCATTCCCTCCAGCGAGCGATCGCCTCCGCCGAAGCCGTCTGCCGCTTTTTTTCCGAAATCGAGGCCCACTTCAAGGGCTAAGCAGACGCGAACCCGTAAAGCGAACCTCGCGGCATCGCGATTTGCCCACTGCTAAGTCGGCGGCAACGCCCGTGAACCGACTTACTTCTCCACCCGGATGAATTCGCCGGTGGAAGCATTGATTGACACCGTCAGCTTGGCGCCCTCGCGGCTGGCGCCATAAATGACGTGCCAGATCAACTCATTGGTGTTGTGGTTCCAGTCGCAGGCATAGATGACGGGTGTTTCGGGCGCCTTCTCCAGAATCTTGTCGCCACCGTGTTTCTGCGCCGTGTCGAAAGCCTGGTCCGAATCAATCTTGAGGAACGCGAGGTCAAACACCTGTGTGGACGAGTTGGACGGACTGTAACTATCTTCGATCCCGGGATTGACGCCGCGCGCTGGTGCGCCATCGGCCGCACTGCCAGACCAGGTGTAAGATTTCTCCGAACGTTGGGCTGCCGAAGCGAAGCTGCCACGCCAAACCGCCCACTTGCCATCGTGCCCGTTCCCGTCGCTCGTCGCCGTAGATTCGAGGCGGTAAGGTTTCGCATCCGGGGCCCAGCCGCGTGCTGCAATATACACCTTTTGGAAAGCAGAACGCCCAGTGATGAGTTCGGGGCCTTCTGGTTTCGCTGGCTCCGCCGGCTTGCTGGGCTCCGACGTGCACGCGCTGAGTAGCGCCAGCAGCGTGACCACCAGCGCGGCGGATGCATAATTGTAGAAGGTTCCTCGCCCCACGCATCTTGATTCCTGACTTGGATCCTGACTTCGCTGATTCCGATTCGCTGAGAAAGCCGGTCCCAATATGTCCGCTGAGCTAGCGGTGGGCTCCGTGTAGGCGTGGCTGGCCGTCTTCATGGCATCCTTCCTGTGATAACGTTGATAGGTTTTGTTGTCGCGCATCATTCTAACCGAAAGGGCCAAAAAGGTAAGTAACCCTCGTGGACCCTCATCTCCAGAGATTAAAAGAGGAGATTGCCGCGGCGATCGCAGGCCTGTCGGCCGAACAGTTAAGCCAGCATCCGCCTGGAAAATGGTGCGCCGGCGAAGTCTTGGAGCATCTGTATTTGACCTACACCGGAACGGTGAAAGGATTTGAGCGCGTGGCCGAAGCGGGCAAGCCGCTGGCTACAACTCAAACCTGGGCACAGCGAGGACGGACTCTGGTCGTCGTGGCATTCGGATACCTACCCTCAGGCCGAGAAGCCCCGCCAGTAGCGCGTCCGCGCGGATTGCCGCTGGAGAAAGTGCGGGCAGAAATCGGAGCGAAAATCTCCGAAATGGATGCAAGCATCTCGGTCTGTGAAGAAAAGTTCGGGTCGCGCCGCCAACTGCTGGACCACCCGATCCTCGGCCCTCTCACCGCAGCCCAATGGAGGAAGTTTCATCTCGTGCACGGCTTGCATCATGTAAAGCAAATTCGGAGACTGCGAGAGTCCGGAGGTTGCTCGGCGTAGCGCCGGCTGTCCCGGGGGCATCCCGCCCGCAGAACTTGAAACAAATCGAGCGCCGGAGCAAAATCCGGCGCTCGTGTTTTGCAGTTCTACCGCTCTTACGGTTCGCTCACTGAAGCTGGTGCGCCCGCTTTGCGCGCTTCTTCCTCCAGGTCGTCGAGCTTCTGTTTGGCATCGTCCAAAGCTTTCTGTTTGTCCGCGATCTGCTGCTTGTACTGGGCATCCTGCTTATCCCAGTTTGCCTCGTTACGCATGCGATTGCCCGCATCGGCGTACATGGCGGCGGCGCGAAGCTGGTATTCGCGCTGCAGTACGTCGACTTCGCGAGCCAGTAAATCAATCTGGTCCTTCTGCGACGCAATCTTGTCGGCCCATTGCTTCGCCGCAGCTTGCTTGGCCGCTTCGTCCTCAGGAGTCTTGGCAGCGCTGTTCAACGGAGCCTTCTCTTCTGTCCCAGTCTTGGCTTCGTTCCCGGTTTTGTTCTCGCCCGCAGCCGGAGACGCATTCTCGGCCTGTGCCGCGTTCGTCTCAGCAGCATTGTCGCCGGTCGGTGCCGGCGTCTGGCCTACGATCGAGAGTTTATCTTCCTTCGGCAGATTGTCGTTATCGAAAACTTTCGGCGTGGTCTTGGTCCCGGGATCCTTGCGGATTTGCCGGGCATAGTCGCCGAGCGAAGAACCGGAGGGCGAGCTTTGCGAGGTCGACGGAGCCTGATTCTGAGCGCCGGCCGGAAGACCCGCCAGGCTGAGAAACAGTACGAGTCCAACACCACTGCATGCGATATGTTTCATAACTCCCCTTTTTTCTTTACCTTTTTCTTTACCTTTATTTCTTTCTAGCTGGCCGACGACGCCGCGCCAGTGCAGGCCGTATTTGTGAATTCAGGTCAATTCTTGGAGCCCCCCCACAGCCGCTCCCTGCGCGGCGCGCTTCCTTGTCAAAAACCCTCCAATGCTGTGGTCCAATTGTGCGGCTTCGTAAGCGATGTCGGTCGCGAGTTGCTTTGCCATTTCCGGATCGCGGCTGTTGGCAAGTTGCTGCGCGTAGCCAGAAATCGTGGTCAGCGAGGTGCGCAACTGCAGCGCCATCTCGGCAGAGATTTCACCCTGTAATTCCTGCTGGCGGCGGATCTCTTCCATTTCGGTGCGGTCGTTGATCAGGCAGGCGACGCCGAGCAGGCCGCCATCTACCGTCGGCACTGCGGAGACAGTAACAGCGATGAAGCGCTTCTCCCCCGCCGGTGTCTCATATTCGGCTTCAATCTCCCGCCGCTTGCTGTCTTCGCGCAGCACGGCGCTGATCTCATCCGCCAGAAGGAGCGATTCGTCACCGCTTTTATCGGCGAAGACGCCGGACGCTGCCGATTTAGCAGAACGGACGGCAGCGCCGCGGAAAATATCTTCTGCCCCCATTCCCGTGGCGGAAGCGAAACCCAGGATCACCTTCGCCGCGGAGTTGGAAGTCTTCACCAGTCCGTTGGTTCCGAAGACCAGCACGCCGCAGGAAAGATTGGAAAGCACAACGTGGCTGTAGTTTTCGCTGGTGCGAGCGCGATGCTGCTCGGCTTGCGATTGCACTTGCAGCTCATGCTTCTGCTGCTTGAGTTGCTGGATTACCGTGTTGTACAGGTGCAGCGGCAGAGTTTCAAGCGAAGGCGAGGCGTTCGCTAAAAGATCGCCCTCTTCGGCAATGTTCTTCCGTAAAAGGCGGATGAAGAGCAATCCCAACAAAAAAGCGCACGCGGCGCAGAAAAACACAACCAGCGCTCGCAGCAGCACCGGGTTGGCCAGTATCTTCACCAGAGTCCCCCGTACCAGTGCAGGAATCGGTCGCCGAAGAAAAACGCGATGAGCGCCATGCTTCCAAGAAAGACGCCAAACGGCATCTGGTAATGGCGGTAGACCACTTGCGCCGATTGCCACCCGCGCCGCCGCGCCGCTTGCGCATCCGCCAGCCGCTTCATGAAGCGGTGCGTACGCTTGATCCAGACCACAAATACTGTAGTCAACCCAAACAGCGATCCCGCCAGCGACGCCGTAAAAATCGTGAAGATCGTCAGCTTCATTCCAAGGAACGCGCCCACCATGGCCATGAGCTTTACGTCGCCGAAGCCCATCCCTTCCGCGCCGCGCCAGCGCAGGTAAATTGCGCCCGCGCCGTAAATGAACGATGCTCCCAAAGCCGCGCCCAGCAGGGAATCGAGCAGAGACAAAAGCCGCGCCGAAACATCGCCGCTGAAGGGCAGACTCCCTATTCCGGACAGGAATTGAGATGCCAGATCATTCACTGGTACCAGCAGGCTGAAGACGAGGCCCAACGCGAGTCCGGGCACCGTCATCTTGTCCGGCAGCAGCTTGGTTTCGGCATCCGTGCAAATCAGTCCCAGCAGCAGAAACGCGAACGTGCAGTATTTCAGTGTCGAAAGCGTCAGGCCGAAATACCAATAGCACGCCAGAAACAGCAAGCCGGTCAGCAACTCGATCATCCAGTAGCGGGGCGAAATCTTTTCTCTGCAGTGGCGGCAACGCCCACCCAGGATCAGCCAGCTCAAGAGCGGAAGATTATCGTAAAAGGCGATCGACTGCTTGCACGTGGGACACGCCGAACGCGGCGTCACCACCGACAATCCCCGCGGCAGCCGATAGATACACACGTTCAGGAAGCTGCCGAAGGCCAGCCCGAAGAGAAAAATCGACGATGCCAACACAGGGTCCACGTAGTCTCTTTAGATCGCAGGGAGCAACCCGCGCCTTCGGCGCAAGCCTCTCCTGAAGAACGCTGAGTTTCCCTGTTCTTGGTTGGATTATAAGTCGATCATGCGAGCCGGGCTAAGGTACTGAAGTCACTGGCCGAACGGCCAAGGGGCAGTAAGACATTGACCACGGGGCGGTTATGCCGATAGCAGGAAAATGGACTCAGGTTCCGTCCAGGGCGAAGCTGCGCATACTCAATGATTTTCCGGTAGAAATCATTCGCGCTGGACCCCGGAGCGCGCCCATCGCGCCCCGGAGCCGTAATCACTCTCTTGTGAGGGCCGTTGTGCTACTTCGCCTGCAGGGTGCCGATATACGCGACCAAGTTGCTAATTCTCTGTTGTACCTGCGCTTCGTGACCTTGGCTGATGCTCGAGAACAGCGGACCCCACACCGGCATATCCTGGCTGCCGTGGGAGGGCGTGGTGGCCTGTCCCCGAATCACCGCTGCGACGTGCGCCGCCGGGTACTTTCCGCCATCCTTCTGCGCCAGAAGGGTCAGATCGGTCGGCGGAGTCTTCATCGCCGAGGCTGCTGGGCCGTTGCCCTTGCCATCTTTTCCATGGCAAACGGCGCAATAGCTGTTGAACATGTCTTTGCCCGAGTTCGAAGCAGTGCTGGTCATGGGCACGTGCTTGACAGTGGGTGGAGTCTGCGCTTGCTGTGCCACTGCAAGAGCCGAAATTGCTATTAGAATCGCAGCCAGACTGATGAATTTCATAAGACGCATACCTTCCTCCTGGGCTCACGTGGCCCAAACAGCCACAACAACCCAGTTTAAGCGCAGGTCCGCATGTGAACTGTGACCAAGATCACAACCAAATGTGACGGCTGAGCGCGGAGAATGCCGTTCGATCAAGGGGATTCACAACTCTGACCCATAGCGTCGGCCTCAAGGAAAGACGAAGCGCAATAATTCTCCCTCCAGCGCCCGCGCGGAAGGCTCGTGAATCGGATACTTTCCCTTCCACAATTTCCAGTTTTGAGGAACCAGGCGGGTCTGGGCGGCGGGAACTTCCACCCAGCCCTGCGCCGTTTCTTCGCGGAGAAAGACTGAAAACGCGGGAGCTGCAGGGGATTTGGCATGGAACGATTCCGACTTCCACTCAAACAGACTCGCCGCCAGCTTCTCCGTCAGCGATTCGCACGGATCAAGACACAGCAGCCATCCCGCGCGGGCGAATCGAGGATAGTCTTCCGATGAGAATCCGGGCGGGGCATCCACCACTCTCGCGCCATATTCGCAAGCGACGCGCACCGTGGCGTCGCGCGAGCCGTGGTCTATTATCAGAATGTCGTCACAAGCGTAGAGCGTCTCCAGGGCGCGCCCCAGCCGCAGAGCATCGTTTTCCGTGTGCAGCAGCGCCGTAATTGAAGCCATACGTGGGTCGATGCTAATAGCCTATGTAACGCAGGCGCCCTCGCCTCCGCGACCGTACCCTGTGCTGCTTGCAGCGCGGTCGAGGGCGCCCGCGCCATACGATCGCACTTCACCGGGCAAGTTATCCAGATCGTTCTAGCAGAATCACTGCGGCGAATCCCCCAGCTTCGGCCGATTCGCGTCCGGACTGGCAGCCTGCACCACGGTGATCGGCGCCTGCAAAGTAAAGTTCAACACAGTCTCCGAAGGAAGTTTGATTTGCTGGCTCTTGGAGACCTCTTGGGCGCCGGCCCCAACTCCCGCACCGGCCGCCGTGCCAATCGCCGCTCCCTTGCCGCCGCCCGCAATTGCGCCAATGATGCCACCAAGAATGGCTCCTCCGCCGACCTTCTCCGCCGTATTCTTGCCTCGCGACTTTCCTTCTTTGCGATATTGATCCGTCTGTAAGCTGTAAGTCTTGCCTCCGGAGGAAAGACTGTCCAGCTGCAGCACGACCACCGACTGCCCCGCAAACTTGCCAGCGCTCTTCACGTCGACTAGATGGCCCGTGAGTTCCGTACCCGCCGGCACCGCCTGTTCTCCATCCGAGGTGAGCGGAGCGTTTAGCGTCGCATGGAACGTGTCCCCCGTCTGATTCTTCTCGCTGTCAATCGGGTCGATGAGACGAACGGCGAGTTGCGTCCCCTGATCGATGATCAATCTTTTCGGCGCGGGTGGAGGTGGGGGAGTGGTCTGTACAACGACCGCCGCATTGTTCGGTGGGACGTCGGAGATTGGCGGCGCTGCGTTTGAGGCCGACTGGTTATCGGGATTCGTCGAACTCGGGTCATTTGCGGAATTATTGGCAGTGTTGGAATCCTCAGAAGCCCGAGCCTTCCTGCCTTTCCTGCGCACGCCAGTCATGCCTTTTTCGGACTGCGCGATGGTGGGAGCAGGCGTTGCAGTCGGCGCCGCAACCGCAGCAGGCGGATTCCCGACCTGCAAATTGTTGACGACTTCTTTCACTCCAGCCACGGACGCCGCCTGACGGCTTGCCGCGTCGCGCTGCGCATCGTTGTCGACCGTGCCCCCCAGCGTCACGACGCCGTTATTGGCTTGCACCGTGAGTTGCTTGCCGGAGAGCCCGGAATCCTGGCTGAATTTGCCTTGGATGTCACCGGAAATTTTCGCGTCGTCTGGCTTCCTCGCACAACTTGACGCCAGGCTCAGAACAATGGCGAACAAATACACATAAAAACGCTGGGACGTTCTTTTCATACTCGACTCCTGAAATGGGCCGGAAATGCGCCCCTAAATCCAGATATAAGTTTAGATGCATGGAGGCGTTCCTGCAGATGTAAATGGGACCACGCACCGTTTGCGCGCGGGAGTCCTACCCATCGTGGATCGCTGCCCGAGCGACTTCAGGGCAACGGATCTCCGTGCTTAAGGCAATCGAGCGATGTCCCCGTGCGGACCTGCCGCATGGCTCCGCTCTGGTCGTCTCAGTAAATTGCCGACCACTCCGGCATGCGCGGGTGTTGCGGCACGGCAGTCAGAAAATAGGCCGCGTCGTTCGAGTCTCCGTTAAACAATGGCGGCGAGCCCCAGTGGCGGAAGGAAAGCAAAAATGCTCAGTACAAGCGCTTCTCAGCGCGAGGCTGGCGATCGCCATGGCTTTGGTAACCGGCTGGCTCGCAGCGGGCTGGCTTGGATTATGCTGGCCTTGCTCGAAGGGGGGCGGCGCGCTTGGCCGCGCTGGCAGCGATCGTACGGCATCGCCTGCCAGCGGCTTTGCACAAAAACGGCAGAACTTTCGTCCGTCACTGTTCTCGTGACCGCAGTGAGGGCAGAGCATGTCTTGCCATCAGGGAGAGGTGGAATCGCCGGCGGATCGGGGCGCCGCGTAGCGCCGGCATCTTGGCGGCTGTCCCGAGGGCGTCTCGCCCTCAGAGTCCTGTTCCTAGTGGATGCCGCGGTTCTTAGTGGATGAACTTGTAGTCGACGATCGACGCCGCCAGTTCTCCTTTTTCATCTGTGGGCACCGCAGTATCTTTAGCGCGCATCACGCGCCCCTGGCAGACAACGTTGCTATTCTTCTGTCCCGAAATTTCTTCCGGCATCTCAAACACCATTTCGATCAGCGCGTTGATCGGAAGCTGCTGCGGACCGTTGAACAGCACTCCACTCTGGCTGATGTTTTCGATAATTCCTTCGTACCACGTACTGGTCTTGTTGACGCGGTAACGCAGCGGAACGTCGAGCTTCAGTCGCCGCGCTCGCGGAACCCACGAAGGCCGCTTCTCGCGCGCATGGCTGCGCCGGATGCCCGTCTCCGGCTTGGCATGCTCCACCCGTTCGGTGCGGCGCATGGTTGCCCAGTCATATTTATATTCCGCCGCGCACAGCAGGCAGACCTGGTAGTAGTCGCCGTCGCCACCACGGCGCGGCCAGGAAAACTCGTGAGAGCAGCGCCCAAGCATAAGCACATCCATAAATTTTTGCGGCATGGTGTTTACTTCCGGGTCGACGAACCCTCGGATGCAGGCCCATCATCGCGCGAAGGCTTCACTTTGGATAGGTTACTTTCGTGCACAGTGAACGATAATATCCACCTAAGAGCCACAAGAAGAACAACTTACCCTGTGGATCGTTTCTTACGAGGCTCTAACTGAAGTTAGTGGCCGACCTTGCGGCGTTGTGCATCAATCCATCCGTGTATCATCGCCCCATGGACGGCATTTCCGCCGATCTAACTGCCTTCGTCCTGGCCGGCGGCAAAAGCACCCGCATGGGTACGGACAAGGCTTTCGTCACGCTGGATGGCCGCACGCTGTTGGCGAGAGCGTTGGAACTAGCCCGGTCCGTGACGCCCAACGTGCGCATCGTGGGCGATCCTGCGAAGTTTGCGCCGTTCGCCCCGGTCGTCGAAGATGTGTTCCGCGGCTGCGGCCCGCTGGGAGGAATCCATGCCGCACTGCGAGCGTCGCAGACGAACCTGAACCTGATCCTAGCGGTGGACGTGCCATTCGTGTCGCCGGCGCTGTTACAGTACTTAATCGCGCGTGCAAGAACCTCCGCAAGTGCCACGGTGACGGCCGTGCGGGCTAAAGGAGGCTGGCAGCCGCTGTGCGCCGTCTATCGCCCGCAGTTCGCCGACGCCGCGGAGGAAGCTCTGGGCGCAAGCCGTTACAAGATTGACGCACTGTTCGACTCACAGCGGACGCAAACGGTCAGTGAAGACGAGTTAGAATCCGCCGGCTTTTCGCCAAACATGTTCCGCAACTTGAACACTCGGCAAGAGCTGGCACAAGCTGCCGAGGAAGGGAACAGCCAAAAGCTAAAAGCTAGCAGCTAGAACCTACTCATGCCCAACGACGCCAAACCCGCGCCTTACGTCGAGTTCAAAGAAGTCTCCAAAGCCTTCGGGGACAACGTTGTCCTCGATCACGTCAGCTTCGATGTGCTCCCTGCGGAAACGGTCTGCATTCTGGGCCGGAGCGGCGTGGGCAAGTCCGTGGCGTTGCATCACATCATGGGATTCCTCAAGCCCGACTCGGGACGCGTCATCGTCGCCGGCCAGGACATCACCGACTACACCGAGGAGCAACTGGAACCGATCCGCAAGAAAGTCACCATGGTCTTTCAGAACGGAGCGCTCTTCGACTCGCTGACCGTCGGCGAAAACGTAGCCTTCCCTCTGCGTGAAAGCCGCGAACTGGATGAAGAGCAAACCTATCAGATCGTCGATGGTCTGCTGCAGATGGTTGGTGTGCAGGAGATGCGCGACTTGCTCCCCTCGGACCTTTCCACCGGCATGAAGCGCTCGGTCGCGATCGCCCGCGCGCTAGCCGCGCGTCCGGAATGCGTTCTCTATGATGAGCCGACCACCATGGTCGATCCTCTGATGGCGCAATTGCTCGGCGATCTCATTAAACGCCTCAAGATTCAACTGAACCTGACCAGCATCGTTGTGACCCATGACATGCGTCTGGCCAAGAAACTGGCCGAGCGCGTCGTGTTTCTGCACGAAGGCAAAGCAATCTTCTTCGGCCCCTACGCCGAAATGGAAAAATCCGACGAGCCCATCATTCAGGAATTTCTGGAACTGGATGAACTGAAGCTGGAAGCGTAAAGCAGTGACCAGTCAACATCGGGTCCTCGCTGCGGACTGGCGACTGACCACTGGCAACTGACACTGCTATCAAAACCCTTGCTGCACCAGGTCTTCCACAGTCAGCAAACTCTCGGCGTCGCCCTTCATCATCTTCTCGACGTACTTCGCGATCAGGTCGGCTTCCAGGTTGACCGGATCTCCGGGCTTCAGGGAATGCAGATTGGTCATCTCCACCGTGTGCGGAATGATGGCGATGGCGCAGCGATTCTTCTCGAGACTTGCAACCGTGAGGCTGATGCCCTCGATCGAAATCGAGCCCTTGTAGACGGTGTATTTCTCGACGTCATCCGGAAGTTCAATGTGTAGCCACCAGTTCTCCGATTCGGCGATGCGTTCGAAAGCGATCAGCTTGCCGACTCCGTCGACGTGTCCCTGCACGATGTGGCCGCCGAAGCGTCCGTCGGCCTTCATGGGCAGTTCAAGATTTACCAGCGCACCTTCGTGAATACGCGAGAACGAAGTGCGTATCCAAGTCTCGGGTGCGAGATCGGCGCAAAATGATCCCGGCTTGATATCGAGAGCAGTGAGACACACTCCGCTTACGGACACGCTGTTGCCGGTCTGTAATTCTTTCGGAGTATGCTCGGCGGTCACGGTGATCCGCCGATTTTCGCCGCGCTGTTCGATGCGAGTAATGCGTCCCACTTCTTCCACAATGCCAGTAAACATGAGTGACCTCCGGAATGAACCTGATATTTTAAACCTTCAAGCACTCAGCAATCAGTACTCGGCATTCAGTCAGGAATAGTCTCTCAGGGCCTGATCTGGATCGTGGGCGACTGAATGCTGAGTGCTGAGTGCTTCACTCGCCGTACGGATCGCGCAGATAGCCTTCCACCGCAAAATCTTCGCCGAAACGATGCAGTTCTATGTGTTTGACCTGCGCCGCCTGGCTCATGTGCAGGAATCCAGCTCCGGCCGCGAACGGAATTGAGCCCGAGCCCGCGAGGATCTTGGGTGCGTAATACAGAAACACTTTGTCCACGACGTCCGAGGCCAGCGCGGTCCAGTTCACCGTCGCTCCGCCTTCGATCATCAGCGAGGTGATCTCTAGTTGACCCAGGCGCCGAAGGATCGCAGGCAGGTCGGGTCGTCCGTCCGGTTCAACCGCAGGAATTGTCTCGATGCGGATTCCAAGTTCTTCGAGTGGGGCTTTCTTCTGCTCATCTGCCGAGGCGCAGAAGACCAGCACGTCGTTCTTTCGATCCGCCGCGACGCTTTGTACCAGCCGCGACTCCAACGGCAGGCGCAGGCGCGAGTCGAGAATCACGCGCAGTAACGGCCGTCGCCGCGGACGGCCGCTGCGGTCAGTCAATAGCGGATTGTCCGAGAGAACCGTTCCCGCACCAACCAGCAGCGCGTCGTTCTGATGCCGCAGTTCCTGCACGTGGGCGCGCGCGACTTCGCTGGTTACCCATCCTCCGGCCGGAATTCCGTCGTATCGATCCAGCACCTCGGCGGGTGGCGGAGCGATCTTGCCGTCGAGAGTCATGGCCGCTTTCAGCGTGACCAGCGGTGTTCCGTGACGGATGTAGCGCGCGAATCCCTCATTGAGGCGGCGAGCCTGCTGTTCAAGGCGGCCCACTTCGACGTGCACGCCGGCGGCGCGCAGTTTTTCGAATCCTTGCCCACTCACTTTGGGATTGGGATCGGGCATCGAAGCCACGACCCGATGAATTCCCGCGGCAATGAGTGCGTCGGTGCATGGAGGCGTGCGTCCTTGATGCGCGTGGGGCTCCAGGTTGATGTAAAGAGTTGCGCCGCGCGCTTTGTTGCCAGCCGCTTCCAGGGCGAGAACCTCGGCGTGCTTCACACCGCTGTAGGTGTAGGTTCCGGTTCCCAACACGTTGCCTCCTGCGTCTGCGATTACGGCACCGACGTATGGATTGGGCGAAGCTAGCCCGATGCCTTGGCGTGCTAGTTCCAGAGCGCGGTGGAGAAGCGGTTCGTCTGCGGAGTGAGAGGGCATTCAGCGAGAAATCTACCACGCAGTTCCGGCTCTTACTTACTGCTCAGAGCGAAAAGCCTAACCGCAGAGGAGCGAAGCACGCCGAGACAGGCAACGGCTCAGGTTGCTACGTACGGCGTGGAGGAAAGTTCTGGTACGAATCCTCTTCGATCTCGGCGACTGCAGCGCCGCTGCGTCCCTTGGGGCCGCGCCGCAAAGGAGCCATCGCGTAGGCATACGGATCACCAGGAGGCGCGGGCTTCTTGCCTAGGAGACGCTTCAAGAAGTCGAGTACAACTTTGAATCGCGAGGGTTTCTCACCCGCATCTGACATACACGGCTCCTATTCAAATAGCGAATCCACAAATTCTTTCGGGTCGAAGGGCAGCAGATCCCCTGCTTTTTCGCCGACTCCAACATATCTTACAGGCAGCCCAAGTTCGCGCGAGATCGCAACCACCACGCCGCCTTTCGCCGTGCCATCCAGTTTGGTCAGGACGATGCCGGTGACTCCGGCGGACTCGGTGAACATGCGCGCCTGCTGCAAGCCATTTTGCCCCGTCGTCGCGTCCATGACAAGCAGAGTTTCGTGCGGCGCTCCGGGAATGATGCGCTGCGCGGTGCGCCGCATTTTCTCAAGCTCCGACATCAGGCTGGTCTTGGTATGCAGGCGGCCCGCGGTGTCGACGACGACGTAGTCAGCCTTGCGCGCGACTGCGGCTTGCAGGGCATCGAACAACACCGCTGAGGGATCGCCTCCGGGCTTGGTCTTGATCACTTCGGTTCCGGTGCGTGATCCCCAGATCTCGAGTTGGTCAATGGCGGCAGCGCGGAACGTGTCAGCGGCGCAGAGCAGAACGTTCTTTCCCTGCGAGCGGAATACCTGGGACAGCTTGCCGATGGTGGTGGTCTTGCCTGTGCCGTTTACGCCAACTACCAGAATGACTTCGGGCGTGCCATCGACTTTGCTGACCGGGCGCGTGTTGGCCGCATTCAGTATGGCTAGCAATTCCTCTTTCAGAAGGCGCTTGAGTTCCGGGACGTCTTTGATCTGCTTGTGCGTGGCCTTTTCGCGCAGCTTGCCGAGGACTTCCTGGGTGGTTGTGCTGCCCAGATCGGCGGCGATGAGGGTGGCCTCGAGATCGTCGAGCGTGTTGGCGTCGATTTCCTTGCCGAAGGAGATGACTTCGTCGATGCGCTCCGCGAGGTTTTCGCGGGTGCGCGTGACCGCCTGCTTCATGCGGTCCATGAAGCTGGGCTTCTGTTCTTCCAAGCTGCCGAATAGGGTTTGAATCATAAAAAGGAATCAGTACTGATTATACGGGCAGGAACTCGCAGGCAGCGCCGAGGCGAGGACGCCCTCGCGACAGCCGGCGGGACGCCAGCGCCTATGCGGCTTCTGTTCGAGCCGATCACCCGAGAAGCCACTAGCAAAGTTGTGTTTCTTTTGCCTGCGCGGCATGCTCGGCGAGGAATCAGTTCAGCCACGACTCGTTGCGCGACCGAAACACTGGCGACCTGAATCGCCACCAATACCGCCCACGCGAAAGGTAGAAAAACTTCAGATGGGCTGACTTAGTTCAGAGAACCTGAAAGAGCAAGAAGAGGTGGCTTACCCAGTCACGATGCTAGGCTGGGCATTCCTAGTTGTCAAACCGTCAGCCGGAATAGCAGTACTCATACGCAGACGTGTTCCGCAAGAGAGTGGACGCGGCACTGCCAGGCGTTCTGACAGATACGGCTTGAAGATGGGTCCATCAATAAACTTGGGCTTGGCCACGGGCCACGACAAGCGCCCCTCCCGCGTTCCATAATGTCGGCATGACAGTTCGTCGCTTGAAGACCTATACCGGAGCCCAGGGATACGTCTACCAATACTACTTCGTGGGCAAACGCGCTGCGCTGCCCGACGATCCTGAAGCTCCCGCCACCGAATTTGTTTTTGACGTCACCTCCGACCGCAAGCTGACCTATGCGGTGAGCGTCTTTCTCCCTGACAGTACACGCGCTGCCTGGAGCAAATCTCACGGCCGCGTTTTGAACGACGCTGAGCAATATGCCGCCGTCAAACTCCGTCTGTTTCGAGCCTTCGATGAACTCGAAGACGTGAAGACTCACGGACGCCGCCTGACCATTGACACAAGTTTGCTCGAAGAGGCACTGGCGAGTCTGGGTGTGGAGTAGTCAGACGTGGCATGACAAACAATGTTCATGTCTGTCCCTGCCGCGGACGCACCGAGACGAAATTCACCGTGCCCTTGCGGCAGCGGGAAGAAATTCAAGAAGTGCTGCTTGGAAAAGGGTGGCGGAGATAGCCTTTCCTCGGTCGCCATCCCTAAGGCCGGAGGCCCGAGTCCGAAAACTCTGAAAGCTAAAGCACCTTTGCGCCCGGCGAAGGCTTAAAGTTTCGCTCCTAAGATTTACAATCACCGTGTTATGAAAAACCCCACGTTCGTCCTGATCGTCGCGCTCTCTTGCATGGCTGGCTGCAATAAATCGGCGGGTCCAGTGGCATCCTCGAATGCGTCGTCGCCCAAGTCCTCCGACGCGGTGCAACAGAAGCTGCAGGAATATTCCGGAGCCGCCGCCACCGATTGTGGACGTCTCAATGTGCAGGCCACCGCCGATCAGTCCAAGACGGCGGCGGACTGCGCCGTGCAAGCTAACCAGAGCAAGCACCCGTTTCACGTTGCCTACGATATGCCCGGCATGGCAGTCGGCGTCGCAGGCAATGCTGAGGGCAAGCTGTTTACCGTGCAGTCGCAGGGGACGGGCTCGTCGGCGTCGCTGACCAGCGGCGACTGCCCGTCGCAATTGCGGGTTGCCGCCAGCGGACGCGTCACCTGCATCGCTCCCGGCGACATGGGCTCCATGGGCGGCAGCCACGCCGCAGGCGCGATGCCTCCCGGGATGCAAAATCCTCACGCCGCCGGCACACCCACGCCGAAATAATGATTTCATCCACCGGAAGGGCATGGGTTCACTTGTGCCGGTTCTTACTGTCTGTGATTCCAATCACATCCTTAAGTGACCCCGTTTGTTTGCCTTACGCTCGCCCGCATAGAAAATGGAGTTCAGTAGAAGAGGATTCAGGTCCCGGACCCGCGATTTGGGGTAAACTCAAGGGATTCCGGAACTTATAAGGCCTATGTCTCTGCTCTGGCTGCGCTTCGCACTGGCTTGCTACTTTATCGGACTGGTTTACGCCTTCGTGGCGCTGACGCGCACCAGCGACCTGTTCAGCCGGATTGCTCTGCATGCGGCCAGCCTGGGCATGGTCTTCCACTTCGTCTCGCTGACCGAACTATTCCTTTCGGGCCAGGTCGTCTGGGCGTCCGTGCATAACGGGGAATCACTGCTGGCCTTTCTATCCATGGCATTCTTCATGCTCATCTATGCGATCTATCAGACCACCTCTCCCGGCGTGGTCGTATTTCCCGTCGTGTTTTTCCTGACGTTCGTTGCCGCGGTCGATCAGCAACCGGTCCTGCTAACCCAGTTCGTCTCCCATAAAGGATGGCTGGCCGCCCACATCTTTTTGATTTTCATCGGATACGCTGCCCTGCTGGTCAGTTTCGGCGCCAGCCTGCTCTATCTTTTGCAGGAGCGCCGGCTGAAGGCTAAGAAAGCCACCAGCCTGATCTCGTTCCTTCCCGCACTCGAAGTGATTGACCAGATCGGCTACCGCTCGCTGCTGCTCGGGTTTCCATTCATGACGCTCGGCCTGCTGACCGGTTCGGTGGTGGCAATCTCTACCTACGGACACCTCGATTTTCTCGATCCCAAGATTCTATTGTCGGTGCTGATGTGGGCCGTTTACATGCTCATGGTCTTCACTCGCTGGAATTCCGGATGGCGCGGACGCCGCGCCGCCTTCCTGGCGACCTTCGCGTTCGCCGCCGCGCTGGCCGCATGGGCCGCCAACTATTTTTCCGCGATCCACAGGTTCGCCGCCTCATGAGATTCCAGCTCATTGGCGTGAATCACAAGAGCGCCCCGCTCGAAGTGCGCGAGCGCCTAGCGATTCCTGAATCGCGCCTGCCCGACACTTGCCGTGATCTCACCGCCTATCCCGGGATCGAAGAGGGCATGGTGATCTCCACCTGCAATCGTGTTGAGCTTGTGACGCACACCACCAACGGCGCCGCCGACCTGCGCGGATTCCTGCACGATCACTTTCATCTGGAGCCGGAAGAGCTCGACCCGCATCTCTACGAATTCCGTGGGAAAGATGCGGTTCGCCACCTCTTTCGCGTAGCCTCCAGCCTGGATTCGATGGTAGTCGGCGAAGCCCAGATTCTCGGCCAAGTCAAGGAAGCCTATGCCACGGCCCGCGCCATCGGCGCCGTTCGCGGACAACTCGACCAACTCTTTAGCCGCGCCTTTGCCGTAGCCAAGCGCGTGCGCAGCGAGACCGCCGTCGGGTCTTCGTCCGTGTCGATCGCGTCGGTGGCCGTGGAACTCGCGAAGAAGATCTTCGGAACGTTGGAAGGGAAGGCGGGTTTCATTGTCGGCGCCGGCAAGATGAGC
>Ga0187872_10001444_pt1 | contig 24096 bp, 25 predicted proteins | sample June2016WEW_16_4_FD_132973 | JGI IMG/M metagenome (GOLD analysis project Ga0187872, IMG submission 132973) | Peatland microbial communities from SPRUCE experiment site at the Marcell Experimental Forest, Minnesota, USA - June2016WEW_16_40 | ecosystem: Environmental > Terrestrial > Soil >...
GCGACCAACGATCGCTACACTACGGGTCCGGAGCCAGGCCAAAGAATTCCCGCATTCGCCCTTCCGGACCAGAACGGTGATTTAAGATCGCTCACGGATCTCACTGGGCCCAACGGCCTGCTCCTGGTATTTCACCGTAGTGCGGATTGGTGACCCTACTGCCGCTCCCAACTGGTCGAGTTGGAACAATCCCGTTCAACACTTGAAGCGAAGGGCGTCCGGATCGCGGCCATCAGTTATGATTCCCAGGAAATTCTCAAACGCTTTGCGGATGAGCACGGCATCGGGTTTCCGCTGCTCTCGGATCGCGATAGCGCCGTGATCGGCCGCTTTGGGATCTTCAACACCAACATTGCTCCCGGGCTGCGAGCCCATGGTGTACCGCATCCCGTGGACTATCTGGTCGCTCCGGACGGCATCTTGATCCGCAAGTATTTCATGCCCAACTACCAGCACCGTGTTACTGCGTCCGAGGTGATTCTGCGGGAATTCGGGGCGCGTGGCGCGGATGCTGCGGCAGTCACCCTTCCATGTGGTGCGCTTACCGTTGAGATCGGCCTTTCCGGTGCAAGGGCGTTCGCAGGCCAAGAGATCGGTTTCTTCGCGGAATTCAAGCTGGAGCCAGGATGGCACGTATACGGCACGCCTCTGCCTGAAGCTTACACCCCCACGTCGATTGCTTTCGACGATCCCAAAATCATCCGCCAATCCTTTGAGCTTCCGGAGGCGCGGCCGATGGAGATCGCGGCGCTTGGTGAAACGCTCCCGGTGTACGGCGGTTCGTTCCGAGGCCTGGGTTCGCTGTTGCTCAAATTTCCGATCGATGCCGGCAGGACCGTGTTATCGGGTCAGCTCCATTTTCAGCAGTGCAGCGACACGGTATGCGACGCGCCACAGACGATTCCATTCGAGCTGCCGCTGACCATCGAACCGTTTGTGATTCCAACACCGAAGAAATAACCCATTCCGCGCTGTCTGGGCGTTCGAGATGAAACTTATGCCGTTAGTGCCTCGAATGCCAGCTCCGTAGTCATCGCGATCGCAGGTTTCAGCGTGCGATACACCGGACACCGGTCGGCAAAGAAACCATGGACACGGTTTGCAGTCTCCCTGTATGACTCCTCGGCTTTCAGTTTCAGAATGACGTGGATACGGCGGATCACGAGCACGTTGTCTTCTAGCTCAACTTCGCCAACCGCTTCAGACACCAATCGCTCATTGGATGCATCTATGTGACGCGCCTCCAGCGCGCCTCCGAAGGTTCCGGTCAGTCAACCCGCCGCGGCGGCGACAATGTAATCCAAGGTAGTGGCGTGCGGTTCCAGGACCGCTGGCGGAACCTTGTAGTGCTCTGCCACGGCGCCATGCACTCCAAATATTACCGGCTCCTGTTCCGCCGGAAGATACGCTCTGCGCACAGGTCCCTTCACGCGCTCAATGCGTACATACGACCGGTAAACCACGTCGGACATGATTATGGAATCGTATCACGAAAAGACGCCCGCCGCGCCCACGGAGACACCGGGAGGCCATTGCGGGCCGACTTTTTTTAAGCGTCGCCCTAACGCGCTACCGTCGGACCCTCGCGAATCACTTGACGCAGGCTTAGCTTCCACGAGAGAGGGACCGAGACGGGGTTGTAGCAAATCCTTTCATCGCACGCTTGATATTGGAGCGTGCCGGTGAGGGTCAAATCGCGTTTCCCACGCATTGCCTCTTGACCCGCAGGCGTGCCGTCGAGCACCAGTTCTTGAATTAGGCGAAACGGCTTCTGGAACACTGGAATACGCTCGTTGAGTGGTTTGAAAAAGTAAATCTCCGATGCCGGATATTGCATGGGAAGCACGCGGACCTGTGCATTTGGCTGAATTGTAAGTGAAATGACTCGATAGCCTGATGCCTCCGCGCCGGGTGCGTAGACATGTAACCGGGAGTGCGGCACGACTTCCACGACTAACGAAAAACGATTTCCTGGGGCCACTGCCGAATCGCTCGGATACCGGGACCTATCTGCGCTGCAAATTACAACCTGATCTCTCGAAGCCTCGCTACATTGAGACAAAACCGGGAGTGGGATATCGGCTGGGAACAGAGAGCGCGGCCTATCCGCGTATGGCACGGCAGCATGCTTGACAATTTCATCGCAAGAGAATGAAGAAACGCAAAACAAACGCTGGGCATTCATTCGGACGCCTCCTTGGGTCCGGGGTTGTGCCAACCGCCATCTGAAGCGATGATCGTGTCAGCCTCTTTCGGCCCCCAACTAAGGCGCCTGTAGGGGCGAACTCGGTGATGAGTTTTCAGCACTGGATCGACCACCGCCCAAGCGGCCTCCACAGCGTCCTCGCGGGTGAAGAGCGCGCCATCGCCGGCCATGGCGTCACCCAAAAGCCGTTCGTAGGGTGCTCCCTCTCCCGGCTGCTCTTCAAGTAAGTAGAGCTCTCGCTGCTCCCCGACGAACTCCTTGCCGGCGAGCTTGACGCGAGCGGCGAGCGCGATGGCAGAGTTGGGGGAGAGCCGGAAGCGCAGGTAGTTCGTCCGGCCGGTCTCTGGCGCTGAGTCGGCGAAAAGCCTCTGCGGCGGCGCTTTCAACTCCACCAGGATCTCGGTGGCGGTATCGGCTAGGTATTTGCCGGAGCGCAAGTACCATGGCACTCCCGCCCACCGCCATGAGTCGATGAAAAGCCGCAGGGCGCAGAAGGTCTCGACGTCGGAGTTCTTCGCGACGCCTGGCTCCTTCCGGTAGCCAGCGTATTGGCCGCGCACTAAGTCGTCGCGCGTCAGAGGGCGCATGGCTCGAAAGACGTTGGCTTTCTCCCTGTGGACAGCTCCGAAGTCCCTATCCGAGGGCGGTTCCATGGCAAGCAGCGCGACGAGCTGGAAGAGGTGATTCTCGATCACGTCCCGCAAACAGCCCGCGCCTTCGTAAAACGCTCCACGGTCTTCCACGCCGAAATCCTCGGACAGGGTTATCTGGACGCTGGCAATGTAGTTGCGGTTCCAGATCGGCTCTAGGAACGAATTGGCGAAGCGGAAATAGAGGATGTTCATGATCGCCTCCTTCCCGAGGTAGTGGTCGATGCGGAAGATCGAGTCTTCCGGGAACACTGTCCGCGCCACCTGGTTGAGCTCCTTCGCGGAGGCCAGGTCACGTCCGAACGGCTTTTCGACAATGACGCGCGCATGCGCGGCCAACTTCGCGGCGCCGAGTTCTTTGATCACCGTCTCGAATAGCGAGGGTGGGATCGCAAGGTAGTGCGCCGGGCGCCGAGCGCCACCCAGCGCGCTCTTGATCGCCTTGAACGTGTTCGGGTCCTTATAATCCCCACTTACGTACTTGAACAGGGATAAAAGATAGTGGAGGGCACGCCGGTTATCGATGCCACCCGATCGCTTAATGCTGTCCGTCACGCGTCTGTGGAGACGCTCCAGACTCCACTTCGGGAGGGCGACGCCGATTATCGGAACCTTGAGGTTCCCTCGCTTCACCATCGCATAGAGCGCCGGGAAGATCATCTTATGGGCGAGATCTCCCGTCACACCGAAGAGCACCAGTGCGTCCGAACGGGAGGCGGCGGCCATCAGGCGCCCCCTTTCTTGGAGACGGCGGCTTGACGCGTCTTATCGAACAATACCTGGAGATCGCCCAGAGCTTCCGGGTCGCCCTTCGCCAACTCCGCGGTGATCTTGTCTTGAGAGGCCAATAGGTCTTCCAAAGCTTTGCGTCCGTTTGCATCCGGAAGCTGATTCGCAATTTCGCGAGTACGGGTGAAAAATTGGTTGCTGGTTGCGGCCGCGAGCCCATAATTCTTCTGGCTGGTCTGAACGAAAGCCAGACCCGCCAAATCGCGGAGTTCCGCCAGGGCGTTTTCTTGCTTTGCCGCGGATAGGTCATTCTCCAGGCGCTTCACCTTTATATACTGCGGGACGAAGCCCGCCAAGAAGACGACGATCAGGAGGGTGATTACGACGACGATCCGGTTCTTCATGGGCACGAACCTTTCATACACTCAGCACCGGGATGCGCGACTCTCGAATGATCCCATAACCGTTTCCGTTGTCCCCCAAATGACTACGCCCAAGCTTGTGTCCGATGACCAGGACGTCAGCTTTGGTTTGCTCTGCCGCCCGGGTCAACAGCTCCGGGACATTGCCGCTATCGATGATGACCTCGGCCTTCGTGCCCACCTGTTGCTGAAGTTTGGCGATCTCTTCGGCGGCGAAGCCGACGAGCATCTCCTTCCGCGCGGGGTCGACGTGGGATCCGCCGGGGCCATAGATCTCCACGCTAGACGTGATGTGGACGAGCGTAAGCGTCGCATCGACGGCCGCGGCCATCTCGGCGGCCAGCGCCACTGTGTGGGGGCTGTGCGGAGTCAAATCCACCGAGCAGAGGACGTGGCGGATCGAGAAGTCGCGCTCAGGCGTTTCTTCCAGATGAGCACCCGTCCAGACCGGGCAAGGGCTTTCGTGCAGCACCTTCGCCGTCACGGAGCCCAGCAGAAAGCGGTAAAACGCAGCATCGCCATTCGTGGACATCATGATTAGATCGACGTTCCGCTCGCGAGCCGTCTTCACGATTTCGTGGGCTGGGTCGCCTCTGAGGAGCACGCGTGTGACGGCAATCCCGTCGAGCTCTGGCCGTAGCGCCTGATCCAGATCTTCTTGGGCCCGCTGGACGATGTGCGCGTGCAAATCCCGCGCGGTGATCTCGTGCCCGCCCTCCAGCATGCCGGCGGGATAGCTGAAAGGTGTCACTACGTGCAGCAAGATCACCTCCGCATGCAAGCGGCGCGCCAACCACGCGGCTTGGTGCACAACGTGCCGGGAAGTATCCGCGAGCACGACAGGAACAAGAATTTTATGAATGCTCAACATCAACCTTGCCATAGGATTCGAGCGGATTCCAACGGGACCGCAACCCCGGAGTGCTGAGGTATCACTCGCGTCGTGTAGTCTTTTGCTGGACGAGTAGCGGGTACGGTTGCGTGGAACACGCAGCCGCGCGATGCGTCAGGAAGCGGTCGCGCGCACTTCATTTCCACCCGTACTGGATCGCCGCCGTTGATCCCGTCCGCATAAAGCTCGACTCGCACCGCATTCGGATCGAGATCGTTCAGAAAGATTTCGACTTCAAACACGTGGTGCTCCGCATTGGTTTCGACCCGCAAGTCTCCGAAGCGCAACGAACCCCACGCCCGATCCATCGCATGCTCCCAATCGACCACTTGGCTGCCCACCGCGCCTTTGTTCGCAGTGCGCTCACGGTAGGCTGCCGCAGCCGGGAGATAGTGTTGTTCCGAATATTCGCGCACCGCGCGGCTTGCAGAAAAGCGCGGCGTCAACTGTGCCATACTTTCCCGCATTCGCTTGACCCACGCGGTGGGAATGCCGCGCTCGTCTCGGGTATAAAACTCCGGGATCACCTCCCGCTCAAGCAAGTCGTAGAGCGCGTCGGCTTCGACAGCGTCCCAAGCCGGGTCCTCGTCATGCTCCTGACCGTCTCCCAACGCCCACCCAACTTCCGGCGTATAAGCTTCCGCCCACCAGCCATCCAACTCGGATAGATTGATCCCTCCATTGACGAGCACCTTCATACCGCTCGTCCCGCAAGCCTCCCAGGGGCGCCGCGGCGTGTTGATCCAGACATCCACCCCCTGCACCAGCTCCTCGGTCAGAAGCATGTCGTAGTCACTGAGAAAGATCGCATGGGGGCGTGTCACTGGCTGCCGGATGAAATGAATCCATTCCTGAATCAGGGCTTGCCCCGCCTGGTCCGCGGGATGCGCCTTTCCGGCGATGATGAGTTGTACCGGACGCTGAGAATCAGTCAATAGGCGAAGCAGCCGCGGCGAGTCGTGCAGCAATAGGTTCGGTCTCTTGTAGGTCGCGAAGCGTCGCGCAAAACCGAACGTCAGGATGTTGGGATCAAAGAGATGCTTCGCGGCTTCGACCGCCTCGGCCGACGCGCCCCTAGCGGCTAGTAGCCGGGACAAGCGTTCGCGAGCGTATTCAACGAGAGACACTCTGGCGGCGGTGCGAAGTTGCCAGAGCTTGGTGTCGGAGACGCGGCGAATGTCCTGCTCCAGATTTTCTGTCGTCCCCAGCCAACGGTCCTTGCCACAGGCCTCCGTCCACAAATCGTCGGCCGGGGCAGAATCCCAGGTAGGCATGTGGACTCCGTTGGTCACGTGTCCGACCGGGACTTCGTCCTCCGGCCACTGCGGGAAGAGAGGCAGAAAGATGTGCCGGCTCACCTTGCCATGCAGGCGACTCACGCCATTGACCTGCCCGCTCCCGCGAATCGCGAGGTACGCCATATTGAAGGGTTCCGACGAGTCATCTGGATTTTGGCGGCCAAGAGCCAGCAAGTCATGGAGCGCGATACCAAGCTTTTGCTGGGCGTATCCGCTCAGGTATTGCTCGATGAGGGCTGGGGCGAAACGGTCAAAACCCGCGGCTACCGCGGTGTGCGTGGTAAAGAGATTGCCCACTCGGGTCGCGGCGAGCGCTACGTCGAAGGGCTGCCCGGCCTCTTCCATAAAGTCGTGGGCGCGCTCCAACACGGCGAAAGCCGCATGCCCTTCGTTTAAATGACAGACCTCCGGTTGGATTCCGAGCGCGCGCAGCAGCCGCCATCCGCCGATTCCGAGCAGCAGTTCTTGCTTGAGGCGCAGCTCCGGGCCGCCGCCATAGAGCTCGCTGGTTATCGCTCGATGAGCGGGAATGTTCGCCGCGTCATTGCTGTCCAGCAGGTAAAGCTTTACTCTGCCGACCTGGACCTGCCAGGCGCGCAGCCAGACCGAGTATCCAGGCAACGCAATCTCTAAGCGCAACCACTCCCCGTTTGGTTGGCGCAGTGGCGTGATCGGCAACTGTCCAGGATCGTTATACGGGAAGAGGGCTTGTTGCGCTCCGTCTTTATCGATCACTTGGCGAAAATAGCCTTGCTGGTAGAGCAGTCCCACGCCTACCACCGGTACACCCAGATCGCTGGCGGCTTTGAGTTGATCGCCGGCCACGTTGCCCAGCCCGCCCGAGTAGATAGGGAGAGCTTCGCTCAACATGAATTCCATGCTGAAATAGGCGGCGCATGTGAGGGGAGCGTCCGAATGATTCTTTTGAAACCAAGCGGGCTGCTTCGCCGCTTGCCGGCTGGCTTCGACCAGGCCATCTATATGTTTCCGAAAAATGGGATCGGCCAACACGCGCTCGATCTGGTCGCGCGAGACCGTCTGCAAAACAACCCAGGGGTTCTGCGTGATCGCCCACAGTTCGGGATCAAGTTTCCGCCACACTTCGTCGGTAGCGTGATTCCACGACCAGCGCATATCCAGGGCGAGTTCCGCCAGGGAATCGAATCCCTCGATTTCGGTGGGCAGGAGATTGTATATAGGGTGCGTGGCACGGGTTTCTTTGCTCATGATTCGCCGCTCCGATCCGATGTGCGACACGCTCCTGAGGTTGTTTCTGGGGCCAGGTGCTGGCGCGCATAACTCTATGCCGTTCGTCCGGTTTCGAAGAGGAACCAGATGCGCCGTTCCGTTTCGTCTATCCAATTCTCCAAAAGACTTGTGGTGGCTACGTCGTTCGATTCCCCGCATAGGTCGTGAACTTCGCGCATGTTGGCTAGAATCGTCCGGTTGTCTTCTCGCAGCTCGGCTAGCATATCGAGGGGATCGACATAGTCCGCATCGTTATCGCTGAGGCGTTGCAGGCGGGCAACGTGACCGATCGATCGAATCGTGGTGCCACCGATTTTGCGCACGCGCTCGGCGATGTCGTCGGTCATCGCAAAGATCTGGCCGGCGTGCTCGTCGAGCAAAAGGTGGTAGTCGCGAAAGTGCTGCCCGCTCACGTGCCAATGAAAGTTCTTCGTCTTTATATAGAGGGCAAAGACATCGGCCAGCAGGGCATTGAGAGCGCCGGTGATGTTTTTGATGGCTTCGGAACCGAGGTCACTGGGCGTCGCAAGGACGGCCCGGCGTCGCGCTCCAAGTTTGTCTTGAGTAGTTGGCATCTTTAAAACTCCTTTGAGGTCTTCCCGGCTACGTTCATATTGTGAGATCCGCACGCTACAACTCGTGAGTTCGCCTCTCAAACTCTGCCGATTGGTGAGCCCGGCCTTGCTCTACGGCGCCTCGCCGGAGCACCGGAAGCTCCTCGGGAGTAATCGAAGCAGGTTCGTCGACGTGAGGAGCAAAGTCGCACCCAGTTTCATCGACACCGACTCGTCTGGTTCTCGAAAGTAATGGCCATTTCGTGGTGCAGATGAAGGCGGTGTGGTCCTCGCTGAGCCGAACGAAGACTTGTTTTTCGAACAGAGACCTGAGTGTCATTGTCGTTACCCCCTGTGACATTTAACCCACGTACGTCGTTCCGAGAGCAATCAAGCTTCCAGTTAACATCTTGTGACGCGTGGCTGCTCTGCCGCTCATTGTCGAACTCCTGTTGGTGCCGGTCCGGCCAGCAAGTGCTTCAGCGCATCCATCGCCTTGCCGAAGTCGGCCCAGTTTCCCTGCTGCATGGCCTTCTGGGCCTCATCGAACTGTGCCCTCGCCTGGCCCAATTCCGGTTGCGCCGACGCTTGCACAGGATTCTGGGGTTGCTCGGTCCCGAAGACCGATTGGATCGCTTCATCGAGTGTCGGCTCCATCGCCACTTTGTCATCCGAAATCACGATTACGCGCTTGAGTTGGGGGAAGTCCGTGCCTTCCGCCGTAAGATACACCGGCACCACATAAAGAAAAGAGTTCTCGATCGGAACTGGGATCAGGTTTCCACGAATGACTCTCGAACCCTTTTGGTCCCATAGGGTAAGTTGCTGGGAGATCGTGGTGTTCTGATCGATCATCGCCTCGATTTGCATCGGGCCGTAGATTAGCCTCTCCTTGGGGAGTTGGTAAAAGAGCATCTTCCCGTATTCGGGAAAATCGCACCTAGCGGCCAACCAGGAGATCATGTTGTTTCGCTTCTGAGGCGTGAACGGCGTCATGAGCAGGTACTCGAGCTGATCGCTTCCTGGGAGCTTCATCAGGATGTAATAGGGCTTCATGGGCGCGACCGTGCCCGCGTAGTTCTCTTGCGGTAGCACCCAGAGGTCCTCCCGGTTATAGTAGACTTGCGGAATCGTCATGTGGAATGTTCTGTACTGGTCGGCCTGGATGGAGAACAGATCCTCCGGATAGCGCAGATGCGCTTTCAAATCCGGCGAAAGCTGATTCAGGTCTTTGAAGACGCCCGGAAACGCACGCCGGTAGACCGCTAGGACGGGGTCGTTCGCATCCATGACGTAGAACTGGACGGTTCCGTCGTACATGTTCACAACGACCTTTACGGAGTTTCGAATGTAATTGAGCTCTTCTTCAAAGGCCGCCGCGTGGGGAGTGGAATAGGGAAAGTGATCCGAAACTGTGTAGGCGTCTTGGATCCAGTACTGTTTGCCCTCGCTCACCACTGCGTAGGGATCTTGGTCGAGCCGCAAGAACGGAGCGATCTGCTTCAGGCGCTCCTGAACGCGCCTCCAAATCTGAATCCTGCTCTCTGGTTGAAGATAGGACGTTAGCAGAATATTGACATCAGCCTGCGTCCAGGCGAATAAGAGCCGCTTCCACAAGCTGTCCAGCGGGATACCTCCAGTTCCGGCGTAACTCGTGTAGACATTCTGATTTCCCTTAGGATAGTCAAACTCTTTCACGCCGGTCGCGACGATCCGATATCCCGGCATCGACTCGCCGTAGTAGATGGAAGGCTGGTCTATAGTTAGGCCGTAGGCGGATTCTGGTGGGATGTTCTTGAGAATGTATTGCGGAAAGCCTCCCCCAATAGTCTTTGAGACGAAGCTCATGACCACGCCATAACCGTGCGTGAACTGCAACTTCTGGTTAACCCAGGTTTGGGCTTGAGCGGGGAGCTCCGCGGAGAGTTCGCGGGCCGAAAGCACTACCTGATGATAGCCATCCGGCAGGTGATAGCGGTCCACATCAGCCTGGTAAAACTGATAATAGAGCCGGATCTCCTGGGCCTGTTGGTACATCTGAAGCAACGGGCGCCAGTCCCACAGACGGATGTTCTGGATGGTGTCTTCATTTCTTGCAATCACCTCGGATGTAAGATCCGACAGCGCCGGATAGGATGTTTCCTGTATCGTGTCGAGGCTGTAGGCCTTCCTGGTGAACTCTATGTTGTTCTTGAGATATGGAGTCTCGCGAGCCAGCTCGTTCGGCTGCACCGTGAACCTCTGAAAGAGGGCTGGCGCCAGCCAAACGGCGATGATGTACAAGCCAACGTAAATACCAGATGCAATGACTATCGCTTTGAATCGGGGCCGGACGAAATTGAGCACCAGCGCGCACAGCGACACTGCGGCGCCTAACATGATCCAGTAGGCGATCCGGGTCACATGATCCGCTGTGTAACCGGCGCCGTAAACGACTCCCTGAGTGGAGTAAAGGAGTTCGAAGCGATCCAGGTAAAACCCCCATCCCCAACTGGCGACCAGGACGAAGAACAGGATGGACAGATGTGGAGCGGTCTTCGCGCTCCAGCCCTGCATCGGTCTGCTGCGGCTGAACCGCAGTAAACCCAAGTACGCATAGAAGACCATGACGGCCAGGAGCGTGACAAGCGCCAATGTGGTCAGGCTGTTTTGCAAAAGCTCATAAAACGGCAGACGGAACAGATAAAACCCGGCATCGACCCCGAAGAGAGGGTCGGACAACCCAAAGGATCCGCCATAACGAAAGCGGAGATACGTATCCCATTGCGCGTAGAAGATGAGCGCAAAGAACAGAGCGGCGACGGTAGCCATCGCTCCCGTGGCCAGTTTCAAAACCGTGGGAGAGATCTGGACGCCGATTGTCGAAGCAACGCTAGACTCGCTTGTCAGGCTACCCGCGCGGAAAGTGGCGCCGTTCCTAGCCGCAACGCGAAGATTAATCCAGAGGTACAGAAGTGCGACAACGAAAGCCGCGCAAAACAGCTCCCACCGCACGGAGAAGAGTGTCCAAAAGATGCCGCTGTAGCCGACCTGCCGCATCCACAGCCATTTCTGTATCCAGCTAGGGATGAGCGCTAGGATAGCGATGACCGAGATCGCTCCCATAATCACCAGTCCTATGGGACGCCTTGGGCGCCCTTCCCTTGGGGGACCTACCCTTGGCTGCACTTCCCGGATGACGTTGTGACTTTCGTCGCCGTTAGGCTTTCCGTCCGCGACCGGCTTTGACGGATCGATGTTTGGTGGCTGCTCGATCATTGTTCTACCGCTCCGTTCTGCTTTCCCCTATTCAGCCAGCGCAGATTTGATCGCTGTGCACGGCAGCATCCCGTGTCCCTGTGATTTGCTGAAAGTGCAATTAACGATCCATTCAGGTTCACCGCTGCTCACAACCCAAGCCCAGTATGAAGTGAGAGATGTCAAAACGCCGTCAAAACACGGACCCGCGTAAAGGCATTACAGAAAATTCTCGCGCGAGCTCCATTCTTGACGCCGTTTTGACATTCTTTGTGACAACCTTCAACTGTGGCGCTAGCGGTCTCGACAGTGGTCCTTCCGCCGTTCCCTCGCAATCGGGATGCCGTAGAACCGGCCGAAAGCACGCATTTTGAACGTTCTGGTTGTACGGGGCCGTTAGCATCGGGGCATGCTCCCTGGCATGAAATGCGGCGCGCGAGTCTCAGGTTGACCATCAAAGGTCGTGTGACCATACACGGTCAACAGTTCCGCAGTGCAAGGTGCCATCTGACGGTCGACCGCTCCCAACAAATCCAGCGTCGGGACCCGGAACTGCTAGTGAGGATTGCATTCACTTGGCCTGCCGCTTCACCGCTCGCAATTACGCTCAGACATTAGCGGAATATGACGCAGTTTCCTCGTGGAGCAGACGACAAGCGATGGGTTACAACTGTTAAGCACCTGGGTATACGCGTGCACTTCTTTGCCACATCAGGGGTGCCAGTGAGATAGCGCCCCGATGTGTGGATCGTTGATGCCGAAAACCCATTCAACGAGTGCCTGGGAGGGCAAATGCAATGTTGAGGAATGCTACACAGTTGGAAGGCTTGGTGATCCGAGCTACGGACGGAGAGCTTGGAACTGTATATCAGCTCTATTTTGACGATGAGACCTGGGCCATCCGCTACCTAACGGTAACAACCGGCTGGCTTGGCGGCCGGCGAGTGTTGATCTCGCCAATTTCTGTTATCCATGCGGACTGGCAGGGCAAGCGTTTGGATGTGGCGCTGACGAAATCGCAGGTGGAGAACAGCCCTAACATCGACACGGACAAGCCTGTCTCCCGGCAGCACGAGATCGCGTACAGCGGGTATTACGGATATCCCTATTATTGGGGTGGTCCCTTCCTGTGGGGCCCAGCTTACTATCCGGGGGGCGTAAAAGCTGCTCCCAAAGATACGCTAGCGGACCGGATCCGTGGCGAGTCGACGGATTCACATCTGCGCAGCACCAAAGCTGTCACCGACTATCACATTGAGGCGACCGATGGTGAAATCGGCCATGTGAAGGGATTTATCGTGGACGATGAAGCCTGGGCTATCCGCTACATTGAGGTGGCAACGAAGAATTGGTGGCCGGGCAAAAAGGTGCTGGTTTCACCCGCGTGGATTGAACGGGTGAGTTGGGAGGATTCCAAAGTCTACGTTGGCCTCTCCCGGGAAGCCATCAAGAGTGCCCCGGAATTCGTCGACTTCACGCCGATCACTCGCGAGTATGAAAACCGGCTCTACTCTCACTACGGAAGGCCACCATATTGGCTGCACGAAGCCGAATACAGGCCGTCTTTATCCCTGAGCGGCGTGTAATCAACCTGCAACGGCGTCCTTCGGAGTGCGGAGTAAGAATGCCAATCAGCACATTGTTTCTGGATGTCGGCGGTGTCCTGCTTACCAACGGGTGGGATCATCATGCCCGCAGACGGGTGGCGAAAAACTTCAAGCTGGATTGGGCCGAAATGGAAGAGCGGCATAACCTGAACTCCGCCACCTTCGAGGAGGGAAAGCTCACGCTGGAAGAATACTTAGGCCGGGTGGTCTTCTACCAAAAGTGGCCATTCACTCGGGCTCAGTTTCGGCGCTTGATGTTCGCGCAATCGAAACCGTACCCGGCGATGATCGAGTTGGTCGCTCAGCTCAAGGTCCAGCACGGGCTGAAGATCGCCGTGGTCAGCAACGAATCGCGCGAGGTGAATGCGTACCGGATTCGCAAGTTCAAGCTGGATAGGTTTGTGGATTCTTTTGTTTCCTCTTGCTTCGTACACATCCGAAAGCCCGACGCGGACATCTTTCGTCTTGCGCTGGACATCGCCCAGGCGCCAGCCCGGCAGGTACTGTACATCGAAAACACACCGATGTTCGTCCAGATCGCGGAAGGTTTGGGGATTCGAAGCATTCTTCACACGGATTACAAATCCACTTGCGCAAAGCTGACTTCGTTCGGATTCGAGAACGAAGGACATCCATGAAACCGGCGAACTCACGCATCCTGACGAGCATTCTCACGATCAATGGCGGCTCGTCGAGTATCAAGTTTGCGATGTACCAGGCCGGCGAACCGTTGAAGCGAGGGCTTTATGGAAAGATTGATCGCATCGGTCTGAGCGGGACGAATCTGACGTTCAACGATGCGATCAAGAATCAGCAGGACAGCCGCAAACTCGCCGCTTCCGATCACAAATCGGCAGCGAGCCTGCTGATCAATTGGCTAGAGGAGCAGAATAGTTTCGAATCGGTCCGGGCTGTGGGACACCGCGTGGTCCATGGTATGCAACACAACGCGCCCGAGTTGGTCACTCAGGAACTGTTGGAGGAACTGCATCGCATCAGCCCGTACGACCCGGACCATCTGCCCAGCGAGATCGAACTGATCTGGATATTCCGTCAGCGTCATCCAAAACTGCCGCAGGTGGCCTGTTTTGACACGGCGTTTCACCACACCATGCCGCGTGTTGCCAAACTGCTTCCCATCCCGCGCCACTACGACGCGCAGGGGGTGCAGCGCTACGGGTTCCACGGTTTGTCTTATGCCTACCTGATGGAAGAACTCGCGCGCTTGGGCGACCCGGCGGCAACCACTGGTCGCGTCATCCTCGCTCATCTGGGTAACGGCGCAAGCATGGCCGCCGTGCGAGATAGCAAAAGCGTCGACACCAGCATGAGTTTCACTCCGACGTCGGGATTGGTGATGAGCACCCGCTCTGGTGATCTGGATCCCAGCCTGGCGCCGTATCTGGCGCGAACCGAACAGATGACCACAAGACACTTTTACGAAATGGTCAACCACAAGTCCGGGCTGCTCGGAGTTTCCGAGATCAGTTCCGACATGCGAGACTTGTTAGCGCAGGAAGCTCATGACAAACGAGCGGCCGAAGCTGTGGCGCTGTTCTGCTATCAGGCGAAAAAGTGGATTGGCTCCTTCGCCGCCGCGCTCGGTGGATTGGACACGCTTGTCTTCGCGGGAGGCATCGGCGAAAACGCACCACTCGTCCGCGCGCGCATCTGCGATGGACTGGGCTTCCTCGGCATCGAAATCGAAGAAAAGCGAAACGCGGCGAGTGAGGGCGTGATTTCCACGGACGCCAGCCGGACCACGGTTCGCGTCATTCGAACGGACGAAGATCTTATGATTGCGCGCTCGGTGAGCCGCATTCTCGAAACCAACACAGTGAACAAAGGATTGATTCATGAAACCCAACACGCTCACTCCTGAACTGCTCCACAAGAAGCCCGCCGCGGTGAACGACAAGGAGCTAATCGCGAAAACCAACACGCTTAGTCCGGAACTGCTTCAGAAGATAAACGCCTACTGGCGCGCCGCCAACTATCTGTCGGTCGGCCAGATTTACCTCTACGACAACCCACTGCTGAAGGAGCCGCTGAAACTGTCTCATGTGAAGCCCCTGGTGGTCGGACATTGGGGCACGACGCCGGGTCAGAACTTCATCTATGTGCATTTGAACCGGGTCATCAAGAAGTATGACCTGGACATGTTCTATATCGCCGGTCCTGGTCACGGCGGCCCAGCGATTGTGGGCAACGTCTACCTCGAAGGCACCTGGAGCGAGATTTACCCGAACGTCAGCCGGGACGAAGCCGGGATGAAAAAGCTGTTCACGCAGTTCTCGTTTCCCGGCGGGATTTCGAGCCATGTTGCGCCGACGACGCCGGGGTCAATTCACGAAGGCGGAGAGCTGGGATACTCGCTCAGCCATGCTTTTGGGGCCGCGTTCGACAATCCCGATCTGATCGTCGCCTGCGTCATCGGCGACGGCGAAGCGGAAACGGGTCCCTTGGCGACCGCATGGCAGTCCAACAAGCTTCTCAACCCGATTGCTGACGGAGCCGTGCTGCCGATTCTGCATCTCAATGGCTACAAGATCAGCAACCCGACCGTGCTCGCCCGCATCGAGCATGAGGAATTAGAGCAATTCTTGAGAGGCTGCGGCTGGACGCCTTACTTTGTGGAAGGCGACGACCCGGAAGAGATGCACCAACTTATGGCCGCCACCCTGGACAAGGTCATTGAGGACATCCGGCAAATTCAAAGCAATGCACGGAGCAAGAACGACACCACTCGGGCGCGCTGGCCAATGATCGTCCTCAGATCGCCCAAGGGCTGGACAGGACCCAAAGTAGTTGACGGCCTGCAAATCGAGGGCACCTTCCGAGCGCACCAGGTGCCACTGCTCGTGGATTCCGAGCATCCCGATCATGTCAAGCAGCTCGAAAGCTGGATGAAGAGCTACAAGGCCGAGGAACTGTTCGACAAAAGCGGCCGGCTCATGCCGGAACTGGCTGAGCTGGCGCCGAAAGGCAACCGGCGGATGGGCGCCAATCCGCACGCAAACGGCGGAATTCTTCTGCGCGATCTAAGAATGCCGGACTTCTGTGACCACGCGGTCAATGTGCCTTCGCCCGGCGCCGTGAACGCTCAGGACACGCTCGTGCTGGGCAACTTTCTGCGCGACGTAGCAAAGCTGAATCAGGATCAGCGGAATTTTCGCATCTTCGGTCCCGATGAAACACTCTCGAATCTCCTGGGCGCGGTTTTCGAAGTCACCAACCGTCAGTGGGACGCACGGGAAGTAAAGAATGATGAATTCCTCGCGCCCGCTGGACGTGTATTGGACTCCATGCTGAGCGAGCACCAGTGCGAGGGCTGGTTGGAAGGATATCTGCTGACCGGACGGCACGGGTTGTTTAATAGCTACGAGGCCTTCATTCGCATCGTCGACTCAATGTTCAGCCAGCACGCCAAGTGGCTGAAGGTTACGTTGGAACTGCCGTGGCGCCGGAAGATCGCGTCGTTGAATTATCTGCTCGCCTCCCATGTCTGGCAGCAGGATCACAACGGCTTCACGCACCAGGACCCCGGTTTCCTCGACCACGTGATCAACAAGAAGGCCGACATCGTGCGCATTTATCTTCCGCCCGATGCAAATTGTCTGCTGTCGGTTTTCGATCACTGCCTGCGCAGTCGGCATTACGTCAACGTGGTGGTTGCAGGCAAACACGCGCTGCCGCAATGGCTGACCATGGACGCAGCAGTTGTGCATTGCACGGAAGGAATTGGCATTTGGCAATGGGCCAGCAACGATCAGGCCGCCGCCGAACCGGACGTGGTGATGGCCTGCTGCGGAGACACGCCCACGCTGGAGATTCTGGCCGCGGTTTCCATCCTTCGCGAGCACTTGCCCGATCTGAAGATCCGGGTGATCAATGTCGTCGATCTGATGAAGCTGCAGCCGAAGAGCGAGCACCCGCACGGACTCAGCGAGACGGACTATGACTCGCTTTTCACCAAAGACAAGCACATCATCTTTGGCTTCCATGGATACCCGTGGCTGGTCCACAGGCTGACCTACCGCCGGACCAACCGCAACATCCACGTCCGGGGCTATAAGGAAGAGGGCACGATCACGACGGCTTTTGACATGCGGGTCCAGAACGATCTGGATCGCTTCCATCTGGTGCAAGACGTGATTGATCGGCTACCGCATTTAGGTTCTAAGGGCGCCTACCTGAAGCAGATGATGCAGGACAAGCTCATCGAGCACAAACATTACATCGACAAGCACGGTGAAGACATGCCCGAAATCCGCAACTGGAAATGGGGCCGGGGCGAAAAGCAGTAAGGGAAGTTCAAAATGCCCATTCAACTCAATGAAGAAAACGGCGGGAAGATTCTCGTTGTTCACATCAGCGGGAAGCTGGTAAAAGCAGATTACGAGCGCTTTGTGCCCGAGTTCGAGCGGCTCCTCCGGCAGCACGGAAAACTGCGCGTGCTGTTCGATATGACCGGTTTCCACGGCTGGGACGCCGGCGCGATGTGGGAAGACATCAAGTTCGACATAAAACACTTCGCCGACATCGAACGGCTCGCGATGATCGGGGATAAGAAGTGGCAGCACGGTATGGCGACGTTCTGCAAACCGTTCACGAAAGCGACGATCCGATACTTCGATCACGCCGATGCCGCTGAGGCACGGAAGTGGTTGGGTGAAGTGTAGCGAGGAATCCGGAACTGAGAAAGGAGCAACCTCAATGAATACGCAAGAGCTTATAAATACCGCGAGGAAAATGGTCGCAGACGACAAGGGACTGCTGGCGATGGATGAAAGTAGTCCAACCTGCAACAAACGATTTGCCAAATGGGGGATTCCCGAGACGGTGGAGGCACGGCGCGCCTGGCGGGAGTTGATCGTTACGACGCTTGGTCTGGGTGAGAGCATTGGCGGCGCGATCCTCTACGACGAGACGATCCGCCAGCAGAAGAAAGATGGCACTCCCTTTGTCAAAGTCATTATGGATGCGGGAATCGTTCCGGGCATCAAAGTTGACACCGGCGCAAAGGACTTGGCGGGTCATCCCGGAGAGAAAATAACCGAAGGGCTGGACGGGTTGCGCGACCGCCTGGCTGAATACTTTCAAATGGGCGCGCGTTTTGCCAAATGGCGGGCCGTGATTGCCGTGGGCGATGGCATTCCCAGCCGGGGTTGCATCCAGGCCAACGCACAGGCGCTGGCTCGCTATGCCGCGTTGTGCCAGGAAGCCGGAATGGTCCCCGTCGTCGAGCCGGAAGTGCTCATGGACGGCGAGCATTCGCTCGACCGGTGCGGCGAGGTAACCGAGGAAGTCCTGCGAACGGTTTTCAACCAGCTTTACACGCAACGGGTGTTGCTGGAGGGTATGATCCTGAAGCCAAACATGGTGCTTCCGGGTTTGACGTGCCCCCGGCAAGAATCGGTGGACGAGGTGGCCGATGCCACGGTGAAGTGTCTCTTGCGAGCCGTTCCTGCTGCCGTTCCGGGGATTGCGTTCTTGTCGGGCGGCCAACCCAGTGAACTGGCCTCGGCCCGTTTGAATGCCATGAACGTCAGATTCAAATCGGCGCTGCCTTGGGCGTTGGCGTTTTCGTTTGCCCGCGCAATCCAGCAACCGGCTATGGAGATTTGGCGAGGCAAGGAGCCCAATGTGTTGGCGGCACAGCAAGCGCTGTCTCATCGAGCAAGGTGTAACCGGGCTGCGCGCCGTGGCGAATACAACGCCGCGATGGACAAGGATATGAGCGCGCCAACAAATATCCCGCAAGTCACGAAACCTGCGGCATAGCAAAGACAGAGGATAAGAAGGCATTGAACAATGAATGAAAGCAACTACGGTCAGCACGGGAACGAAGGGCCGGAGCACGACAATAAACCCCAGGTTGTTCTTGAGAATGCGCGGCAGGCAGACGAGCAAGCTGCCCAGCGAGGGGTTTCGCCGGCTTACTGGAGACGAATGCATCATGACTGGCGTATGTGGGTGGGCCTGGTACTCATGCTTGCGGCGATCACGATCTATATCCTGAGCGAGGACTTGGCATGGCTGCCTCACCTCTAATGGCAACTGACAAACCATGAATCGTTCGAAGTCCGGCACCGTGATCTCAGTGCGCGGCAGTGTCGTGGATATACGTTTCGACGCACCTTTGCCGGACATCTACACATTGCTGCACGCGAAGGACGGGGACATTGCCATCGAGGTCTTAGCTCAACTCGACGCGCATCGCGTGCGTGGAATCGCGCTGACCGATACCCAGGGCCTCGTCCGCGGTAGCGCGGTCGAAAACACCGGCGGGCAATTGAAGGCGCCGGTCGGCAAGGCAATTCTCTCGCGAATGTTCGACGTCTTCGGAAACGCAATCGACCGTGAAGCCCCGCCGACAGATGTCCAATGGCGCACAGTCCATCGAGCCCCGCCGGCGTTAGAAAGGCGCTCCACCAAATCCGAGATCTTCGAGACGGGGATCAAGGTCGTCGATGTGCTGGTGCCGATCGAGCGTGGCGGCAAAGCGGGTCTGTTCGGCGGGGCGGGCGTGGGCAAGACGGTATTGCTCACCGAAATGATCCACAACATGATCGCGCACCAGAAGGGCATCAGCATCTTTTGCGGGATCGGTGAACGATGCCGTGAAGGGGAGGAACTGCATCGTGGCATGAAGGACGCAGGCGTACTGCCGAACATGGTGATGGTGTACGGGCAGATGAACGAGCCGCCGGGCGCCCGGTTCCGCGTGGGCCTCGCGGCGCTGACGATGGCTGAGTATTTCCGGGATGACGAGCATCGCGACGTGTTGCTGCTAATCGATAACATCTTTCGGTTCATCCAGGCCGGCATGGAGGTGTCCGGGTTAATGGGCCAAATGCCGTCGCGGCTGGGCTACCAGCCCACAATGGGCACCGAGTTGTCGCAATTGGAGGAACGAATCGCCAACACCGACACCGGCGCCATCACCTCCATTCAGGCAGTGTATGTGCCGGCGGACGATTTGACCGATCCCTCGGCCGTACACACGTTTTCACACCTCTCCGCTTCCATCGTGCTCTCGCGCAAACGGGCGAGTGAAGGACTTTTCCCGGCTATCGATCTGCTGCAATCCAGCTCCAAAATGGCCACGGCCGGCATCGTCGGCGAACGGCATTATCTTCTGGCGCAGGAAATCAGGCGGACGCTCGCTCAGTACGAAAATCTCAAGGACATCATCGCCATGCTCGGCTTGGAACAACTGGCGCCGGAAGACCGCAAAGTAGTCGCCCGCGCCCGGCGGCTGGAACGATTCCTCACTCAGCCGTTTTTCGCCACCGAGCAGTTTAGCGGCATCAAGGGAAAACTCGTCAGCCTGAAAGATTCGCTCGATGGCTGCGAACGAATCTTGCGCGATGAATTCAAAGACTACCCGGAAAGCGCTCTCTACATGATCGGGGCCATTGACGAAGCGAAGGCAAAAGCTAAAATCGTCAAGCCAGCAGCTAAAGCCCAACCTGGGTCCAAACTCGAAGCCAAGGGCGACCCGAAGCCAGCCGCGGATTCCGAGCCCAAGATCAAAGCCGAACCGCAGCCGAAGGTCGATCCGAAACCTAAACCGGAGGTCGAACATGCAGCAGCCGACGCTCATGAATCTTAAGATTCTACTGCCGTTTCAAATCTTCGCTGCGAAGACCGGCGTTTCGCGCATCGTTGCGGAGACCCGCGAAGGCTCGTTCGGACTCTTGCCACACCGGCTGGACTGCGTTGCAGCGCTCGCGCCCGGGATTCTGACCTACGAAAACGAACCGGAAGGCGAGGTTTTTGTGGCCGTCGATGAAGGGGTGCTGGTCAAGACCGGCTTAAACGTGGTCGTCTCGGTGCGCAACGCAATTGGCGGCACGGACCTCGCCCAGCTACATGAGGCTGTGAAGAAGGAGTTTCTAAACCTGACTCAACGGGAGCAGAACGTCCGTTCGGTGATGGCGATCATGGAGAGCGATCTTATCCGCCGCTTAGCCGAGTTTCATCATGACTGAGAAATCGGAAATCAAGAGCGCGGCGGACGGGACTGCGTTCAGCCGGGAGGTGGGCGTGAAGGCAGCGCGAAAGCTCAAGGCGCGGCGTAACCCTACGCAGGGCGTCTGGCTTGGCTTGGGCATGATGGGGCTTATCGGCTGGTCGGTGGTGGTTCCGACGCTGCTCGGCGCGGCGCTCGGTATCTGGCTGGACAATCGCCATCCGGGCAAGCATTCCTGGACGTTGGCGCTGCTGGTTGCCGGTCTCGTCATCGGCTGTTTGAATGCCTGGCGTTGGGTGAGTAAGGAAGACGAGGAAATGGGAGAGGAACACGACAACGATGAATGAACCTTTGAGTCTGGTGCTGGCTCTGATAGCGGGCGTTGTGCTCGGTGCGATATTCTTCGGCGGCCTTTGGTGGACGGTTCGCAAGTGCGTTTCGGCCAAACAACCGGCGCTTTGGTTTTTCGGCAGCGGGTTGCTGCGAATGACCGTCGTCCTGGCTGGTTTCTATTTTGTCGCGCACGGTCATTGGGAGAGGCTGCTGGTCTGCCTGCTTGGATTTGTCATGGCACGCGTTATCGTGACACGGCTCACCCGAGCGGTGGAAAAGCCAACTTACTGGACACAGGAGGCCAGTCATGCGCCTTAGTCCCGATGAGATGATCTTCTGGCAACACGGGTTTCTCAAACTCAATGGCACCATTGTGTTCACGTGGGGGCTGATGCTCGTACTGGCCGTCGGTTCAAGGCTCATCACGCGCAAACTTTCCATCGGCCTGGAACGCTCTCCGTGGCAAAACCTTCTCGAAATCGTCGTCACCGGCATCGAGAAACAGATCGAAGAGGTAGGCCTGAGTGAGCCGCAGAAATATCTCGGCTTTCTGGGCACGCTTTTTCTATTTATCGCGACAGCCAGCCTCTGCACTGTCATTCCCGGGTACCAGCCGCCGACTGGCTCGCTTTCGACCACGGCGGCACTCGCGCTGTGCGTGTTTGTGGCCGTGCCGTTCTTCGGCATCGAGGAACAAGGGGTGGGCAACTACCTCAAGTCCTATGCGAAGCCGACGTTCATCATGCTGCCATTTAATATCATCAGCGAACTTTCGCGCACGCTGGCCCTGGCTGTCCGTTTGTTCGGCAATATGATGAGCGGAGCGATGATTATCGCCATCCTGCTCACCATTACGCCCTTCCTCTTTCCGATTTTCATGACGCTGCTCGGTCAACTCACCGGCATGGTGCAGGCCTACATCTTCAGCATCCTGGCAGCGGTATACATCGCGGCCGCCACGAGGGTCCGTAAGCCCAAGCCTGAACCAGTGCCAAAACATTAAATCATGATCTACAACAGCAAAAGGAGACATTGTGGATAGCCTGACTATTATCGCGGTGGCATCAATTGTCATCGCCGGCATCACTATAAGTTTGGGGGCCATAGGGCCTGCGCTGGCGGAGGGGAGGGCGGTCGCGACGGCTCTGACTTCGTTGGCCCAGCAGCCTGATGCCTCCGCTACTATCACCCGGACCTTGTTCGTTGGCCTGGCGATGATCGAGTCCATCGCCATCTACTGTTTCGTGGTCTCGATGATTCTCATCTTCGCCAACCCGTTCTGGAACCACGCCATCGCCCAAACCGCGGGAAAGTAGCCCATGCTTATCGATTGGTTCACCGTCGGTGCGCAGGCACTCAACTTTCTCGTCCTGGTGTGGTTGATGAAGCGCTATCTTTACAAGCCCATCCGCCACGCCATCGATGAGCGGGAGAAGCGAATCGCCGCGGAACTCGCGAACGCCGACGCGAAAAAAGCCGAAGCCCAAAAGGAGCACGACGAGTTCCAGCACAAGAACGCGGAGTTCGACCAGCAGCGCGCCGCGCTCTTGAGCAAAGCGACAGACGAAGCGCAGGCCGAACGTCAGCGGCTCCTCGACGAAGCGCGGAAGGCCGCCGTGGCTTTGAGTTCAAAACGGCAGGGCGCGTTGAGAAACGAAGAACATACCTTACATCAAGCCATCCGCCGCCGGACACAGCAGGAAGTATTTGCCATCGCCCGAAAGGCGCTGACGGATCTCGCCACGACGAGTCTGGAAGAACGCCTGGGCGAGGTGTTCACTCGCCGTTTGCGAGAGATGGACGGCAAGGCGAGGGAAGGCCTCGGCGCGGCCCTTAAGACAGCCTCTGACCCGGCGGTCGTGCGCAGCACGTTTGACCTGCCTTCGGAGCAACGCGCGGCCATACAAAACGCGCTTAACGAAACCTTCTCGGCTGAAATCCGCGTCCGGTTCGAGACTGCGCCAGACCTGATCAGCGGCATTGAACTCACCACGAATGGACAAAAGGTGGCTTGGAGCATCGCGGATTATCTGGCGTCGCTGGAAAAGGGTGTCGACGAACTTCTGAAAGAGAAGGACAAACGTGAAGCCAAAGCCGAGCCTAAACTCGAGACCAAGCCGGAAGTCCAAGAGGCCAAGCCCAAGCCTGAACCTGAACCCGAGTCAAAGCCGGCAGTCCAAGAGGCCAAGCCCAAGGCTGAACCCGAGTCCAAGCCGGAAGTCCAAGAGGCCGAGCCCAAGCCTGAACCTGAAGAACCCAAGCTCGGAACAAAGAGCCAATGAACCAGGAACCTGAGAGCCTTCAGAACGATTTCGACAGCGCGTTCGCCGGAATCAGCCAAGTGCGAGAAGCATTCACGCCGAAACTGACGCCACGGGAGGTGGGCACGATCACCAGTGTGGCAACCGGCATCGCCAAGGTGTCCGGTCTCCCCGGGGTGGGCTTCGATGAATTGGTCACGTTTCCCGGCGATCTGCTCGGCATTGCGTTCAATGTGGACGAACACGAAATTGGTGTCGTTCTGCTCGACGAATGCTGGCATCTCCACGTGGGAGATGAAGTCCAGCGCACGGGCCGGGTCATGGACGTGGCCGTAGGCGATGGATTGCTGGGGCGCGTCATCGACCCGCTCGGCCGGCCGCTCGATGGAAAGGGGCCGCTGGTCTCCAGCAAGCGCCTGCCCATCGAGCGCCGCGCCCCGCCCATCATGGACCGCGCGCCCGTCACGGTGCCTCTCCAGACCGGCCTCATAGTCATCGATGCGCTCATTCCCGTGGGGCGCGGCCAGCGCCAGTTGATTCTCGGCGACCGCCAGACGGGCAAGACCGCCATTGCGATCGACACCATCCTCAACCAGCGCGGCAAACACGTGCTGTGCGTTTATTGTGCCATCGGTCAGCGCGCGTCCGCCGTGGCGAAGGCCGTCGCAACTTTGCGGGAAA
>Ga0187872_10001447_pt1 | contig 24058 bp, 19 predicted proteins | sample June2016WEW_16_4_FD_132973 | JGI IMG/M metagenome (GOLD analysis project Ga0187872, IMG submission 132973) | Peatland microbial communities from SPRUCE experiment site at the Marcell Experimental Forest, Minnesota, USA - June2016WEW_16_40 | ecosystem: Environmental > Terrestrial > Soil >...
CTCCACCAGTTCCGCCCAGGTAAGGTGCGTGTAGCTGGCCACCGGATAAGTCAGAGTGTAGTACTTCCAATCCTGTGGGTAATCGTTCGACCGGATCCTGCCTTCGCGCTCCATTTGAGCGTAAAGCTTGGTTCCAGGAAGCGGAGTAAGGATCAGAACGTTGGCGGCGTCGATGCCGTATTCCCTGGCCGCGCGAGCCATGGTCTCGCCAATCCCTCGCTGGTCCGTGTCGATCCCTATGATGAAAGAGCCCACAACGCATATGCCGTGCCGTTGAATCCGGCGGACGGACTCGCGGAAGTCTCTCCTCTTCTGGAGGTTGAACTTCTTGCCTAAGGCCATCAAACCTTCCACGGTGGGGGATTCGAACCCGATGAACACGCCTTGGCATCCCGAACGCGTGGCGAGTTCAAGCAGTTCGTCATCGTCGGCGAAGTTCATGGTTGCCTGGCAGATCCAAGGCCGGGTCAGCCCCTCCTGAATCATCGCTCGGAAGAGATCCTTGGAGTATGCGAGATGGTCCTCGCGAGTACCAATGAGGTTGTCGTCTACAAACAGGATGACTTTTTCCCGGATCAGTCGCAGCTCTCGAATGACATCATCGACGGGCCGGTGGCGGTACGTGCCTCCATTGAACGCGGTGACGCTGCAGAAGCTGCAATTCAAAGGACAGCCACGCGTGGTTTGTACCGAGCCGAAGTAGTACCGTCCGTGGAGCAGGTCGTGGCGAGCAGGCGGGATTGCGTCCATGCCGCTGGTACCACCGTTATACACCCTGCGCAGGGCATGGTTACGCGCATCCGCCAAAACCTGCCCCCATACCGATTCCGCTTCTCCCGTGACCACCGCATCCACATGCTCCAGCGCTTCATGGCGACAGAACGTGGCATGAATGCCTCCCATCACCACGGGCACTCCCGTCGCGCGGTACAGTGCTGCAACTTCGTAGGCCCGCGGCGCCTGGGAAGTGAAGGCCGTTACGCCGACCAGATCAGGTTGGGTCAGACGTCCGTAATCGGGACGGCCCAAGTTCTCGTCGATCAGTGTCACCTCCCAGTCCGGCGGCGTCAGTCCTGCCACCACGAGAAGCCCGAGCGGTTTCCAGACCCGATACTTGTTCAAACGGTTCCAATGAACCTTGCTCAGGCTGACGACCGGATTGTCGGGATTAACAAGATAGAGTCGCATCTCTTTCCTCCCGGCCTACATGCGCTGGTGTTCTGAGGAGGCTGTTTGCCTGGCTTCCGACGGAGTGAGTTTGGAGTGGTCGCATGCCTCCCAACCGTACGTCCTACAGGACGTTCTCATCGTCATATGTCGGAAACTGGCTTGGTGCCTTCAGTTAGGTTTCAGCCGGCCACTGGAGCGAAAGGCAAGTTGGAGGTCTAACGAAAAATGCAATGCGCTGTCCCGGTGCCGCATGCCTGAGCTGTTCACAGAAATCGATCACTTCTCCTGGGAATTGGGAGCGAACGTCCAACAAAACCCAGTCGTAGGTGTTTGCTTGCCAAAGAGAAAGACTATCGGCCAGTCTCCGGGCCACGTCTACCTGAAGCCCGTGGCCCCTCAATACGCTTGCCCGCAAGCCCTGCCTAAATTCGGATCCGCCAACGAGAAGGACCCTTTGTGCCCAACGGAGTTCATGCGCTCTTGCGGTAGCCCCTTTCACACCAAGCCTCTCTGGTGGGATATCTTCTCTCCACACCAGCACGCTAAGCCCTCGACGCCGCCGGGCGGCCTTCTGACCCGGAGACCCGGATCTACTCAGGTCTAGACGCGGTACCAGTCTTCGCGCGTCAGGGGCAAACCGCTCTGCCCGTGCAACGGCTTGGCAAGCAGAGTCTGGTATAGGTTCAGACGACCGCTGCGGAAACCATGGGCGACGCCCGCCATGTACAGGCGCCAGATGCGGTAAGTGGTGTCGTCAGTGACCCGACGGGCCTCGTCTTCATGAGCCTCCAGTCGCCGCACCCAATGGTGGAGCGTCAGGGCGTAGTGCTCGCGCAGACTCTCAACATCCCTCACCTCAAAACCGATTGACTCCGCCGCTCGCAGGCTCGTGCTGATCGGTACTAATTCTCCGTCGGGAAACACGTAGCGATCCACAAACGATGGTCCCTGTCTACGATACGTTGCGGAAGATGCAATCCCGTGGTTCAGAAATACACCTCCCGGCCGCAATAAGTCCCGCGCCCGGCGGAAGTATTCCGGCAGGAACGCTTCCCCGACGTGCTCAAACATGCCGACGCTGACAATCTTGTCGTACGGATGGACATGATCAATGTCACGGTAGTCTGCAACTTCCACGCGGCATCGATCACCCAGGCCGGCTTCGCGCAGGCGCTCGCGCGCCACCTCTGCCTGCGGCACACTCAGCGTTATCCCCACAGCTTGCACGCCGTAGTGAGCGGCCGCGTGCATAACCAATCCACCCCAACCGCAGCCCATATCAAGAAGACGCTCTCCTGAGCGCAGTCGCAACTTCCTGCAGATGTAATCCAGTTTGCGCTCTTGCGCGGAATTCAGATCTTCTTTCGGGGTCGCGAAGTAAGCGCAGGAGTAAACCATACGCTGATCCAGCCAGAGCGCGTAGAACTGGACCGGAAGATCGTAGTGATAGCTGATCGCCTGCCGGTCTCGATCCCGGGAGTGAAGCCCTCCCCACAAACGGGGGGTCCGCAGGTTTGTTCGTGCGTGGTCATTCCCAGGCAGCCTGTGCAGCCGCTCGTTCAGATCATGACTCTCCCTTAGGCTGCGCTCCCGGCCGAGTAGATACTCGGCCAACTCGAAGCCGGCTTCGATGTTCCCTTCAATGTCGAAATCGTCGTAAATGTAGGCTTCTCCCAAAGAGAGTTCGCTGGGCGGAAGAAACATCGCACGCAGCGCTCCCGCGTGCTTAAGAACCAGCGTAAAGCGCGGCTGCCTCTGCGCTCCCCAGGTAGTGCCGTCCCACAATCGAACTTGAAAGTCACGTTTTGGGTAGTCCTTCAAGAGAGCGTCCAGAAACTCCACGCAGACTAAGGCAGGCAATTCCCCGAAGAGGGCCTTCGCCAATACTCCCATAACTAACTCCGTTGCGCAGGTGAGGTCTCTAGCTAGTTGAGGACCCACCGTTACTCGCGGAATGAACACTTACGGATAGGCGCTTCACATTCCGCTGCCACCGCACTAGAGGGGCGTGAACTTCGCGGCCTCATGCAGAGTGCATCGCGCTCCTTATATTAGGCTCTTTATATTAGGCTCTTTTTCTCCCAAAAATTGCAATCACGTTGGCTTCGACCGCTCACAGGGGCAGCATGGAGCTTTTGTGGCCGGTTCACAAGAACTGGTGAGCACGTCGGCCTACGCCGGAGGTCTGCCTCAGACTTTCTCGGCAACCTTGGTGATGCGCGAAAAGATGTCCACGGGCACCGGGAAAACCAAGGTAGTGTTCTTTTCCACTCCGATTTCAGTCAATGTCTGGAGATAGCGGAGCTGGATGCTAACCGGTTGCTCGGCCAGCAGACGCGCTGCATCGACCAGTCGCTGTGCCGCTGAGAATTCGCCTTCAGCGTGGATGATCTTCGAGCGCTTCTCCCGCTCCGCTTCTGCTTGCTTGGCCATGGCGCGCAGCATGGACTCCGGCAAGTCCACCTGCTTTACCTCCACATTCACGACTTTCACACCCCAAGGGGCGGTGTGCGCATCGAGTATGCTCTGCAGGCGCAAATTGATCTTTTCCCGATGGGCTAGCAATTCATCCAGCTCCGCTTCACCGAGAACGGAGCGCAGCGTTGTCTGGGCAAATTGCGAAGTCTGGTTCAGGTAGTCGGACACCTCAACTACCGCCTTTCGCGGGTCTATTACGCGCAGGAAGATGACTGCGTTGACCTTCAATGTGACGTTGTCACGGGTGATGATGTCCTGCGGTTTTACCTCAAGCGCTTCCTGACGCAGTGAAATCCGCACCATGCGATCGACCGGGCCAAACACCAGGATGATCCCTGGACCCTTGGCATAGGGTAGTAATCGGCCTAGGCGGAAGATCACGCCACGCTCGTACTCACGCAGGATCTTAATCGAGCTGAGAACGTACAAAACGACAATGATGGTAACAACAGCGGGAATGGGAATCATTGGCGACCTCCGGCAAAGAGGAATTGAAGAGCGCTTCTGGCCCAGGCTGTACGGTGGAGATTACGGCGCTCGCAACTGACCGCTACAGCAGGTACGCAAACAGAAGGCTCTCAAAGATCAAAGGTGCCTGGCCCGGTGTACTCATGCTTTGCTCAAGCGCTCTCCTCTATGTGTGGCGCTGTGAGCACACTCAATCTCCTCACCGTTCGAGAGCGTCCGTTGCGAGATTCATCCCACCGGAAAATGTGCACTACAACGATCGAGTGAGACTACTCGAGTTGCTTACGCGCTCCGCTTCGCGGTGACGGGGTAGAACCATCTTTGCTCCACTTCCTCGCTGCCACAGCGCGGACAGACAACCTTGCCTTCCTTGTATTCAGTGGGAGTCAGCGTCTTTGAGAAGGGTTTACTGCAGATGTGGCAGAAGAACTCGTAGTGGGGCATGCATCTGGCCCTCCTGCACCACAAGCCAATTGTAGACCCCGCTTCGACGCCATTCAACGTCTGCAACCAGATGGCGAGAAACGCGTCCGCACAGTTGAGACTGTGATCGAAGTCAACGAACGTATCGGCGGGCCAAAGCTCTCGATAGCGCGCACAAGACTTCAGCCTGTCTAGAGTTCCGCCTTAGTGCGATGAGACGACCGGGGGCATGCCTCCCCTCCGACGCATGAGAAGGATCAAAGGAATGATCACCAAAAACAAGATACCCATGATGTGAAACACCTCCACATAACTCAACAAAGCTGCTTGCTGTTGAAGCATCTGGTAAAGCAGCGCGTGGGCCTTGTGCCCAGCCGTTACCGAATCGAGCCCCTCATGCTGCATCATCTGGCTAATGTGCCCGAGCACCTGCCGGGTCGTGAGGCTGCCGGCACTGAGGTGCGATGAGAGAACGTTCTGATGAAACTGGGAGCGCCGCGCCACAGAAGTAATTACGAAGGAAATTCCCATGCTGGATCCGATATTGCGCATAACACTGTAGAGGCTCGTGGCATAGCCAGTTTCCTCTTTGGGAATCGGGCTCATGGTCAGCGTGGTTAGGGGGACGAATAGGAAAGCCATAGCGAAGCCCTGATTGACCTGATACCAGAAAATGTCCCAGGTGCCAGACTGCAAAGTCATATGGGAATAGCCGAAGAAGGCGAGGCCCGTGACCCCAAATCCGAAAGCCAGCATCCAGCGTCCGTCCCAGCCTTTACCAAGCAGATATCCGACGAGCGGCATGCAGAGGGCGGTCGCAATGCCCCGGGGACTAGTCCACATTCCCGCCGTGGTGGCAGTCCAGCCCAGCAAGGTTTGCATGAATAACGGCAACAAGACCAGACTGCCATACAGTACGAACCCGAGTGTAACGACCAGACCGATGCCGGCCGCGAAAGTCCGGTAATGCAAGAGCCGGAAGTGCACTATCGGATCTTTGACGGTTAGCTCGCGAATCACGAAGGCTGCAAGAAACAGCAGTGCACTCACAGCCAGCATTTTGATCAAATCGGAGCCAAACCAGTCGTTTTCTTGTCCCTTGTCCAGCATGATCTGCAGGGCGCCCATTCCGACAGCGAGCATTCCCAATCCCCAGGCGTCAACGCGCAGCGCGCCGCGCCGGATATAGGGCGGATCGTAAACAAAGCGATAAATCAAGCTCAGGCTGAGAATGCCCACCGGCACATTGATGTAGAAGACCCAGCGCCAGGAATACGTATCGGTAATCCAGCCGCCCAGCGTTGGGCCGAGAATCGGCGCGGCAATAATTCCTAATCCCCAGTATGCCATCGCTTTCCCGCGTTCCTGATCCGGGTACTCCTCCAGCAGAACAGCCTGCGAAAGCGGCTGGAGTCCTCCGCCGGTAGTGCCCTGCAGCACGCGAAAGAAAATCAGCGCGGGCAGATTAGGAGCAAGCCCACACAAGACACTGGACAGCGTGAATCCGGTCACCACCGTCATCAGCAGCCGCTTGCGCCCCAGATAGTTCGCGAGCCAGCCAGTGATCGGGAGAATGATGGCGTTAGCCACGATATAGGAAGTAAGCACCCAGGTTGCCTCGTCTACGGTTGAGGAAAGAGAGCCTGCAATGTGGGGCAGGCTGACGTTTACGACTGAGGTGTCCAGCACCTCCATCACAGCGCTCGACATCACCGCGAGGGCAATGATCCCGCGACTTCGGGAATGAATCGACGCGGTGGAGGAGGTAGGGGCAATTGAACTGCGCGGAGCGGGATGCGATGTTGGAATTGAACTCGCGGCTGTCGCGATACCTGCAACGGAACTTGGACCTGAGGCAACCATCTCTGGCCTCGTACAACACAATTCGCTGTTTTCAGGCCTTGCGGGTTAGGCTCTACATCATGGGCGCCCACGGTGGCTAGCCGACATTTTCAGTGCCCAGCGCGTGTCTTCCCGAACCTCTAGCGGGTGCTCGAAATCGAGGCTGCATGCTATCAGCACCGGCGTAGCTTCTGTCATCTACGCAACTCCCTCAACTCAAGAAACGCAGTGACTACGATCACAAGTCGCAGTGCGGTAAAGCAACGGTTCAAACCGCGCGCCGACCAGAAATCACATCCCTTGATTGCAGAGAAGAGGATAATAGGAGCGGGATTGGACGTTCTCCAAGAAAATCTCCCCTCTTGAAGCCTAAAGGCCCTGCGCGGTTTGCGTCGCGGGAAGGAGGACACAATGCTCATTCGCAGTATCTTTCTACTCGTTGGATTCGTGCTCTGTTGGACCATCCTTGGTGTGCCGCAGCAAAAGGAAATCAAGCATGTTCCGATCAAACCAATTTCGACCGCCTCTGGCCCAGAGATGTACAAGACATACTGCGCGGTCTGTCACGGGATGGACGGCAAAGGCGGTGGCCCCGCCGCCGAAGCCCTGAAGGTCCCGCCGCCAGATCTGACCGCACTTGCCAGGAAGAATGGCGGCAAATATCCATCCGACCACGTTACAAGCGCTATCCAGGGTGACCTGCACCTGCCGGCACATGGCTCGAAGGAAATGCCGGTTTGGGGCAACCTGTTCTGGGGCATGAGCCAAGGACACAGCTCCGAAGTGCAGTTGCGGGTCGCTAACTTGAACAAGTACATCGAATCGCTGCAGGCGAAATGACAACGGCCTGTTTCGCCTGCCCGTGATTCGGGGAGGCTTCCACGAAAGTCAGTGAGATCATGACCAAGAACCCTGTGTGTTGCTGGCGGTCCAGCTCGACCCTATCGGCGGCCCTGCTGATGCAGGAGACCGATACTGGAGTCGTGCCTGTCATCCAGGATCCTTTCACTCCCCTACTGGTAGGCGTGGTAACCGATCGCGACCTTTGCTTGCACGTGGTTGCTGCCGACAGGGATCCCTCATCCACCTGGATCGATGGATGTATGACACGAGACCCTGTTTGCTGCACCGAGCAGGATGACGATACCCTCGCTCTCGATCTAATGAAGACGCATCAGATCCGGCGTCTGCCCGTAGTGAATGAGAAACACGAGGTCGTGGGCATGTTGTCCCTTGGCGATCTGGTGCGCAAGGCGCGAATCGAAGCGAGCGTGATTGCGGCAACCTTGCAGAGCATCTGCGAGCCCGCCCACGCAACCAAGGAGCGGACTCAACGGATCATTACCGCCGCTTGATTATCGCTCCTTCGCGGAAGCCGATTGCGAGGCGTAGAAGGAGTACTGCTGTTTGCTTTGATGATCGAATCTGAGCTGGCCACAACAGCCAAGCTACCCGTTGACAACGGCAAGAGGCTTGACCCTTGCAATTTTCCGACCGATCCCCAAGCTTGTGGACCAATTCAACCACACGCGACACGTCCTTGTAGGCCGCTGGAGCCTCTTCCGCGAGCCCGCTCATGGATCCGGCACAGATCAGAACTCCTCGGGATCTCTACTGCTCGCGCAGTTCTATACCTCTGACCATCTTCTTGGCTTTGGCTCGACTCATGACTCGGCCTGCTCCGTGACACGTGGAACCGAAGATCTGCTGCATGGCCTCCGCTGTACCAATCATCGCAGTTGCGCGCTTTCAACAACCGGAAGAAACCCCACGCTCTGACCGACAGTCAAGGGGTATATTTCCAGCATGGATGCATTCACTCGGCAACGGGTCTTAGAGCTGAGACAAGAGATCGCATCGCTTCAGCGCGACAATGAATCCTACCGATTGCAAAAGCACCACACTGCGTCAGAAGCTAAAAGGAACGAGTTGAGAAAGTTTCGTCTCCTAGCAGTCCAAGAAGAACTGCTGAGACTGAATGAACACCAACAGAGAATGCAATGATGCCGATAGAAGTCATTGAAGCCTCGCTAGTATCGGGTGGGGAAACGACTCTGGTCGTGGTCCCGGTTGACCCGTACGTTGTCTACTGCCAGTGGGAGGTCGCAACTGCCGACATCGAAAGCGCTCAACGGGCGCTGGGTGTTGGCGAACAGGAATTCTGGCCTGTTCTTCAGTTTTACGATGTGACCAATGCTGCTCGGGAGGAAGCCCCGCGTGAGCTTTCATTTGCAGTGGAGGTCCAACTGCAAGCGGGCAACTGGTTCGTGCGCTCGTGCGCTCCGGACCGGGCATACCGCGCCGACCTTGCGCTGAAGGGGGAGGACGGCAGCTTCGCGGTGATAGCAAGCTCCAATCCTATCCAGACGCCCCCATCCGTGCCTTCGAGCTATGCAGATGAGCACTGGTTGCCAATCCGCCTGGATTCACGGCAACCGGAGAGAGCAACTCCCGTGCGGTATCCGACCAATCTCGCTTTGGAGCCGCCTTCGGGCGCGCCCAGCGAGTCAGCGGCGTCTCCCGTTCGTCTTCCCATCGACATGCGAAAGGAAGTGGGCAGTAACACACCGGAAGCGCCGGTTCCGAGCCAATCGCCGCTGCCGATCGATATGCGGGAGGAAGTGAGAAAGTTGTTGATCCAACTCTATCCGGAACTGGAGGGGGAACGACGAGCACTGCCTCGCAGCCCGCTCTTCACGAAGGAAATACCCAGCGAGTGCGTTTTTCGCGAGTTGCACGCCGTCTTTCTTGACATGAAATCGAGTGCCATAGCCGACTTGACCGAACGAAACGAAAGGAGCTTTACATCGGGGATCTCTTCCAGAACGAAATGAAGCGGTGAAAACCGCCAAGCCTGCGAAGGGCCGCTCGAAAGAGTCTCACGACCGCCACCATGGCAAAAGGATACCTAGTACTCGTGCTTCATGGGCACCTTCCCTTTGTGCGCCATCCCGAGCACGAGGACTCCTTTGAAGAGAACTGGCTCTACCAGGCCATCACAGAGGTTTATGTTCCCCTGCTGCTAGTGCTGGACTCGCTAGTCGATGACAAAGTGGATTTTCGCTTAACCTTCTCGCTCACCCCAACACTGGTTTCCATGCTGACAGATCCCTTCCTGCAATCCCGGTATCTGCAAAGGCTCGAGCGGCTGATCGAACTGTCGGAAAAGGAAGTCGCACGCACCAACTGGCAACCCGAATTCCAGGCCCTAGCTGCGATGTACTGCAAGCAGTTCAAATGCGTCCGCAGCGCATTTCTCGACCGCTACAACGGGAATCTTGTCGAGGCGTTCCGGCGGCTGCAAGAACTGGGCAAGCTGGAAATCATTGCCAGTGCCGCCACCCACGGCTATTTGCCAGTGTTGTCGATCCACCCGTCGGCGGTTCGATCTCAGATCCAGGTTGGTGTCGAGCACTACGCCGCGACCTTCGGGCGAAAGCCGAATGGCTTCTGGCTGCCGGAGTGTGGCTACTACCCTGGCGTAGACCAACTGCTGACTGACCATGCGATTCGTTTCACGATCCTCGAGACTCACGGCATTACCCGTGCGCAGCCCAGACCCCGCTACGGAGTTCATGCCCCTCTCCGCTGCCCATCAGGTCTTGCGGCATTTGGCCGCGATCCGGGTTCCTCCCGTCAGGTTTGGAGTGCGGTGGAGGGCTATCCCGCCGACTACGACTACCGGGAGTTCTATCGCGACATCGCCCACGACCTCGATTTTGATTCCCTGCAACGCTACGTTCACCGCGATGGCTTGCGCATCAACACGGGCATCAAATACTACCGCATCACCGGGAAGACAGAGAGCAAGCAGGTGTACGTTCCCCAACAAGCCGAAAAGAAAGCCGAGATTCACGCGGAACACTTCCTGCGCAGCCGGGAAGGACAGATCGAATATCTGGCTCCCGTCATGGACCGCAAGCCGATCCTCGTCGCTCCCTACGACGCGGAGCTGTTCGGCCACTGGTGGTATGAGGGTCCGCTTTGGCTCAACCACGTGATCCGCAAGATCGCCCGGGATCCAAGTTCAATCCATCTGGCCACGCTCTCTGAGTACCTGGCAGAATGTCCTGCCCTTCAGCCCTCCGCGCCACCCATGTGCAGTTGGGGGCGCAATGGATTCAGCGAAGTGTGGCTGAGCCCCGACAACCAATGGATTTATCCCCACCTGCACCGCGCGGCTCGTGTCATGGAGAAACTCGAACAAGAGTGCTCACGCGGCGACGCGCTCACGTTGCGCGCCCTGGGCCAGGCGAAGCGCGAATTGTTACTGGCCCAATCCAGCGATTGGGCTTTCATGATCAGCACGCGAACCACCAGCGAATACGCGAACACGAGAATAAAGGGCCACCTGCTGAACTTCAACCGCCTCAGCGATCAGGTCGCCCGCAGCAATATCGACGAACCCTGGCTTGCCGAGGTCGAGTCCCGAGACTGCATCTTTCCAGCTGACGTACTACGTCCCGGCACCGGATGCTTTGTGTTCTCCCCGTCCGAGTTTTCGCTGGCATCGATGTCAGCGCTCGCGAGTTCTCCCGGTCGTCGCACCGCACCAAGTCTGAACTCTCCGCAGGTGCCCCATCGTCGTGTTCCTTGCGAGGGTGGGGATTCTTGAAAGCGCCACGAAACCAACTCTACTTCTGTTCTCCACTCTGCCCCGGCAGCCGGCGTGTGACCAACAAACTCCAGATCACCTCGTTCGCATCTGGGCATCGCTTGACCATGAAAACCTTGTTGTCCCGCAACACGATCTTCGCGTCGATCACTCTCCGGCACTTCGGGCAAATGCTGCGGGTCAATTCGCAAAAAACGTAGTCCGCGTCTTTCTTCGAGACCCTGCCCACGGTTGGACTCGGACTTGGGATTGAACCGTTACTCATCGAACATAGCCTCCTGAATCAAAAGACCGAGCCCGCGGCTCAGCGCAGCCGCCATATCTCCCACAACAGAACCGGGGAAAGAATAGTCGTCAGCATGCAGTAGAAGCAGAAACTCCCGAGATTGATCATGTCATGGACACCCAGAAAATTCGCCAGTGTAGCGGCAGCAGCAAGCACCAGCAGTGGTATCCATATCCATAGCCTGCCCGTCGCTCCCGTCAGCATCAGGAAGATCACTGCGTAGAGGACTGTCGCAATGTATCCATCGGGAATACCAAGAGGCTTCGCGAAAGCAGCGTCGGCAACCGTCTCACAGCCCTTGGCAAAGACCGGGCACCAGATGTGCCTCACTGCTCGACTCTGATAGAGCCCCACGTAGAACATAGCAGCCGTGCTCGCTGCCGCCAGCCCCATTGCCAAGAAACGATGCGAGGGATGGAACAGATGCCGCTGCATTGACGTAGTTACAGTTCCTAGCTTTTCCACGGCGAACCCTACATGCACGATTCCTGAAATCAGCTGAGATACGGTCTATCGAGCACTGTGACCTCATCCCGTCTGTAACGAATTCTAGACCCCTGAAGCGTTGCTGGTGAGTGCTTCCCTCTGGGTTGGCTGAAATCAGACTTCGGACGTGGTTCAAAAGGGTTCTCGCCAGTGCCATGCACGCTGCTTATGATCGAACTGATCGGGACGACAATGCTAAAGTCGGGAGTTCAGCGCCCGCGCGTGTACCAGATCGAACCCGGCGTCTCGTAATTGCGGCCTTCACCCCACACTACATGCGTGGTGCCGAGGTTATCGATGCCGATGGAAAACAAGTTGCCAAAAGGGAAGAGGAAACCGTTGGACAGGATGTAATCGTATCCGCGCACGGGGCCAGAGAGTTGCGATTCCGGCGACCAGGTCGCCCCGCCGTTGGTGGAAGCTCGGTAGAAGGTATTCCAAAGGAGATGGTTTTGCGTGTCCACCTCTCTCGTGTCCATCCATGCGATGCGGACGTCGCCCGCGGTGCCGGCGGTGATGGCCGGGAAGCAGTGCTCCACTGCCAACGGGGCGTCTGAGACGTCAACCTTCGCTGACCAGTTTTCTCCTGCGTTCGTGGAAGAGGAGAAGTAAATGCGCTCCGGTCCGCCTATGACCGAGCCGGCGTTCCACAAGGCATAGATGATTCCGGCATCATCGGAAGCCAGAGCCATCTGGGAGGCCAGAAAGCCAGCTGAGCAGACCTGGGCCGAGCAACCCGGCGCCGCGCTGGAAACGTCCATCGGCGTCGTACTCCAGTTCCTGCCGCCGTCCGCTGATCGGCTTGCAAAGACTTCCACTGGTCGCGTGAGAATATTGGTTCGCGGGTAGGCCGTCCAGGAAAAATAGACGTTGCCCGCGGGATCCACCGTGGCCCCTGCAGCCAGCGACCACCCCGGCCCGGCATCAGGATTCACCACAGTGGAGGAAAAATTCTGCGCGTAATCATGCGACGCCGCTACCGCGAGCGTCTGGTCGTGGTTAAAGCTCACGTAGACATTGGGGCCGCGAACCGCCAGCACCGGCTTGTCGATAACGATTTCCGGAGAATGTTCAGCGATGGCAAAATACCAGGAGCCGCCGAAATCCTGCGACCTCCCCACGATCACGTCGTGCTTGCCCTGCAACCATGATGCGTAAAGAGTTTGCCGATCAACTGGGTCGACCTTGATCTGAGCATCAAACTGTCCGGACGATGAGGTCAGCAGGGGCCGCGGCGGCTCCCAGGAAATGCCATTGTCATTGCTGGTCAGCAGGGCCATGATGGGCGCGGTGCACACTGCACATTGAGCCACTGGGCCATACTGCGGAAAGAGAATGTAGACGTGACTGCGGGCATCTGCCGCGAGCGCGGGCTCCCATTGATCTCCCGAGGTGTATCCGAGGCGATGTTGAGGGGTAAATTCGGAGGCGGCCAGAGCAGCCTTCGCGGTCAGGGTCAGAACAAAGCAGATTGCAAGTTTCTGCACAGTCCCGAAACGGCTGGTTCTGAAGACCACAGATTCTCCTAGAGGCAACCGGTCTTAGCGGCAGGTCTCTTTGGAGTTCGCTCTTACTAGCGGACCAATCCTACGCCGCCCGCATCAGCTCATCAAGGCTCCAGACGTGAGTAGTCAGCTCGGCTTCTATTGCGGGAATGACGTTTTGCGGCGTTCTGCGGCGAACCTAACGCGCCAGAGCAGTTGCTATGAACGATAACCAGGCATTTTTGGGGTTGGATCGGCCCGAGTTTTCGGACCAATACGCGCGCCAGAGAGATACCAATCCTCTACCGGCCCACCTCGCTAGGCTTCTGCTTCTTAGGAGTTTGCTCTGGGCGGGTCTCAGTTCTCTTTTCCACCTGATCGGCTTGGCGCAGTGCCTTATCGGCTTTTGTACGTCTCTTTGCCATGCCCACAGTTTCCCACTGGCCTAGCCGGATTCATAGCCCTGCGGATTTCAAACTGCACCACTGCCGGAGCCCACAGTCTCTTGCTATCGTTTAGGATTGGGGCTAGTATTGCTTTCCAAGACAGATCGGGAAGAATGTCCGAGCCCTGACTTTTGATGGGGGCGAAAAGGAGTCAGGGTGTTTTCACCTTTTCCCCATGCCCGCTCCTAATCCTATTCGCTGCCCGTACTGCGTTGAAGGCAACCACTTCAAACCTATGTCCGTAGACAGCGGTGGAGCATGGTTCAAGTGTGATCGCTGTGGTCACACTGCGAGACCGCAAGACCTCAAATTTCAATGTACTTGTCCCCGCTGCCTCAATCTACTCAGTTTATAGCGGGCTGTGAATTAGCAAGCAACGCATTATTGGGCCAGTGCCCAGATTTCCAGAGATTTGCCCTGGTTCTTCAACCGGCAAGTGCAGAAGTAGTCAGTTGTTGTTCCACCCAGAGTCTCACTTCCATACAGGACGGCGCTGAAAGGGATCCGCTTGGCTCTTGACGACATCACGAAAGTCATTAATGCCGGAAAGGACAGGGGCTATCTCACCTACAACGGGGTGAATGACCTGATTCCACACGACGTGCATTCCGCGCAGGACGTGGACGATTTGCTTACTACCATTCGCACCCAGGGCCTTGACGTGCTTGAAGGGGAGCCTCTGCTGCCTTATTCGGCTTTGGAACAAAGGCTTGGGAAAGAACCAGAGGACATCGATCTCAAACCGGCTCCGGGCGCTCCTGAGGCGGCCAACGATCCGGTGCGCGCTTACCTGCGCGAGATGGGCGCCTCGCCTTTGCTTACCCGCGAAGGGGAAGTGGACATTGCCAAGCGCATCGAGCGCGGACAACTCTCCACCTTAAAAGCGCTTTCACGCTCGCCCATTGTCATCCACCAGATTCTGGCCATTGGCGAGGATTTGAAACGCGGCCTACGCTCGATTAAAGAAACTGTCGTCTTCGATGAGGAAGAGATCACCGAGGAGATTCTGCAGGACCGTGTCAGGGAGACCACGCGCCGCATCGATCAGCTGCAAAAGCATTACAAAACAGCCCGCCGGCTGGCAGGACAGCTAGCGACCTTCCCAGCGAAACAGGAAGCACGCGAACGCCGCCGCCGCCAGTTGGGCCGCGAGATTGTTCGGATTTCACTCATCATCCGCAACCTCGGTTTTACCCGCTCGGAGCGCAAGCGCTTGACAGACCGGGTGAATAAAACCGTGGAAATCATGCGTTCGCTTGACCGCCAGCTCAGTAACCTGGAAAAGAAGATCGCGAGCACGCACAGCGAGGAACTCAAGAAAAACTACCGAACCACGCAGCGGCAGCATCGCGCCGACGTGAAAAAGCTCGAAAGCGACGCCGGCACGACTTTCGCGGAGCTGCAGCGCACGCAGCGCGAAATCATCAAGGGCGAGATGGATGCGGAGCAGGCTAAGCACGAGCTCATCGAGGCCAACCTGCGCCTCGTGGTTTCCATTGCTAAGAAGTATGGCAATCGCGGGATTCAGTTCCTCGACCTGATCCAGGAGGGTAACATCGGCCTGATGAAGGCGGTGGACAAATTCGAGTACCGCCGCGGCTACAAATTTTCCACTTATGCCACTTGGTGGATTCGCCAGGCAGTCAGCCGAGCGATCGCCGATCAGGCGCGCACCATCCGGCTCCCGGTGCACATGATCGAGATTGTCAACAAACTGATTCGCACCTCGCGGCAACTGGTCCAGGGGCTGGGCCGCGAACCTACGTCGGCAGAGATTGCCAAACAGATGGACATTCCCGAGGCCAAGGTGCGCAAGGCGCTCAAGATCATGCGGGTGCCGATCTCGCTGGAGACGCCCATTGGCGAGGAGGGAGATTCTCACCTCAGCGACCTCATCGAAGACCGCACCGAAATCTCGCCTGCCGAGGCGGTCATGAACGTGAACCTGAAGGAGCGGACCGCGCATGTGTTGCGAACTCTTAGTTCGCGGGAAGAGAAGATCATCAGGATGCGCTTTGGTATGGAGGACGGCTCGGAGCGGACGCTGGCGGAGGTAGGCCGGTCGTTCGCCGTCACCCGCGAGCGTATTCGCCAGATTGAAGCTAAGGCCCTGCGCAAGCTGCGGCAACCCTCGCGTTCCCGGACGCTCAAGGCATTTCTCGACGACGTGCATGAATGACCCCCAGAATCGCAGGCGACAAAGGTCCTCTTCTCGAAGTGTGTAAAGGGAGGCACCTTGACACGGTAGATGTGTGGGATTCGGCGATTTGACGCGCGTGAGAGTTGCGCGTAGCATAGAACAAGAGCGAAATCCTCTCCTCGTTCAGATCCTCTGAACTAAGTCAGTCCATCTGAAATACGTTCCCCTTAGCCCACAGCACTTAGAGGTTGACCGTGATCGAACCCAATGCTCTCTGCGAGCTGTATGGAAGCAATCGTGGTCATGAACCTGGCCAAGACGAGCAGGATTGGCTGCGGGCCGAACAGGATCAGCAGGACTGCCTCCGAGCCGAGCAGGAGATCTTTACACAGTAGCGATAGAAGGAGTCCACCTCCGCCACTGCCTGCGCGTGTACAGAAGCACTGGAGGGATACTGATGGACTGCTTAAAGTGCAAGAATCTGGAAGAAGCTTTTGAATCCAGGCTTAGCAAGTACATCGAAGCCTGTTCCGCTGCCTATTACCGGGTGAGCACAGAGCTTGCAGCCAAGAAGAACGTCGATATGGAGCGCGCCAGGTATGACCTGGAAGAGCACCGGTTCATATGCGTCTACGCCGCTGCGGTGAAACGCCGGACCAGTGGCTACCCGAGGCAGTCGCAATCAGAGAATCGCGCCCGCTCTGAACCATCTTCGCCAGCCTTTAACCGCTTATCTGGTTGACAGACACGATAGGTGATGGCCAAGGCGGAAAATTGTTCAAAAAGTGAACAGTCTTAAAAGGGTGCGCCAGTCCTCGACGATTGTTGACGAAACATCGCGATATCATTCATTGATCCGGATCACGCCCAATTCTCAATGAGCGTAATCGCCCGGTTTCGTAAACTATCCAGATTTCGTAAACTATCCGAACTCCTCTCCCAGCCTAGCTTTTCCGTTGTGGTTAATTTCCGGTTTGCCAGTCATCAGCGCCCGAAATCCAAAATGTGTACAGTGTTGGTGACAACCGCGCTTTTCGATCGGTGTCGAATCGAGTGCATGACGCAGACTCAAGCGATGCAAGGTACCGTTCGGATCGGTGGAGAGTTCCAAGGTAGAAACAGGAGGATCAGAGATGACCACGATGGGAAAGACTATTCTTGTCCTGACGATTTCGAGTGGCCTGATGGCGCGTTCTCAGGCTCAAGTGCCAGGGCCGCTCCCAACGACGCAGGCTGCAGCGGGAACCTTTGTTGAGGTGGAGGGATCGAAGCTGTATTACGAGGAATGCGGCACAGGCCCTGAGGCCGTCGTTCTGATTCATGATGGAATCGCTCATTCGGCTGTCTGGGACGACGTATGGCCGACGTTTTGCAAGCGATTCCACACGATCCGGTATGATCGCCGGGGTTATGGCCGTTCTCCTGCCGCGACAACCTGGTATTCCGAAACTGAGGATCTCGCAACGTTGCTACACTCGCGCAAAGTAAAGGGCGCGATTCTGGTGGGCAGTTCACACGGCGGTGAACTCTCCATCGACTTTACACTTCAGTATCCCGGTCTCGTAAAGGAATTGGTATTGGTAGGAGCTGTCGTGAGCGGCTTCCCCTATACGGATCATTTTCTAAACCGCGGGATGGCGAACTCCCAACCCTTTGAAAAGGGAGACGTAGCGCAAGGCCTTTCCAACTGGTCAAAGGACCGGTATCTCCTGGCCCCGGGACACGAAGCGGCGCAAAAGCGGCTTCTTGCTATTCTGACCGCTAGTCCCCAAGACATGACTCATGCTGACTTCGTGCGTCCAACCCGACCGGCGCTCTCGCGTCTTCCCGAGATTCGCATACCCACCCTCCTTCTTGTTGGAGAGGCAGACATCCCAGATGTTCATGCTCATGCGGGTGCAATCGAAGCAGGCATAGCTGGCTCGCGGCGCATGATCATCAGCGACACCGGACATCTGATGTACTTGGAAAAGCCCGAAGAATTCAGCCGCGTGGTGATACTCTTCATCGAGTCAAACATCGAATAGCCACTTGGCCTGCAACTTGTGGCCAGCAGGGCAACGAATGTGACGTCCGATAGTTTAGGTAAAATCGCGATGACGCCCATTGACCGGGTTCTAAACGAGTCCAAGCAATTCTGCTATGGGCTGATTAGAAAAACTACCCATTCCTAATGCCGTCTGTCGAGATCAAGAAGGCCATCTTTAGGCGGTTCCCACGGTAGGAGTTCTGGACAGGTTTTCTAACGCCGCTGCCGGTAGAGATTCGGTGGACACCTGCCTTCGCGGGGTCGCTAGCCCGAAGACAGACTGATGCGGTCCACAAACGGGCTTCTGGGAAGTCGCGGGAGGTTGGTCGGCAAACCTCACCTTGGGATTACTTTACGTTTGCCCGTCGTACAGACAGAATCGTATTTTGGTCCTGGGACCACGGGAGTGGCAAAGAGCCCGTGACCGCTATTGACGCGACGCCTTGTCGTCACCGAGCAACAGAAGGGAGAAAACAGTGTATTGATACAGCGGGAAAGGCGCAGCACGCAGTGCGCGGGGCGCAGTTTGGCTACGCCAGAGGCCTCCGGTCACAGGGGCGCCGGTCGCAGAATTGATTAGACGTGCGATCGACGTCTACCTGGAGCAGAGGAAGGCAGAAATCAAGAACGCCTGACGAAGCACGCAGGGCTGAAGGACTGTGCGCTGGGCGCGGAGGACCGCTCCAGGTCGCAATGTCGGCTCCACAAATACGCTCAACTACTAGCACGGCAGAATTACGTCCGGTTTGCGGGAGTAATGGCGATCACTTCCCATAAGCCGATTTGCACTGGACTTCCCGGTACTGATCCGCTCGGTACCCATCAGTATTACTTCCTCTTTGCCGACACGCCCGGAATCGTGCTGGCGGCAAGTCGACAATACGCAGGTGGATGCTCCTAACGAATTCCGACCTGTCCTCGCACGCTATCGATCAACTTCTTGGAATCGTAGCCGATCCCGGCCTTAAACACCGTCTCGACGTTCTCGATCTCGTCAATCCGTTTTGAGGGGTCGCCTTTGATCAGAACGAGGTCGGCCTGTTTGCCAGGTGCGAGTGTTCCAATTCGATCTTGCTGGCCAAGATATAAGGCGCCATTTTCCGTGGCGATCTGAATGGCTTCCAACGGAGTGAAACCCGCTTCGACGAGCAGTTCTATTTCGCGTTGATCGCCGAAACCCGGCAGCACGCCACCGTTTCCAGTGGGATCAGGGCCGGCGAGCAGCAAGCCTCCCGCTTTAGCGAACGCGAACTCGAAATCCATTTCTTTGCGCAGCAGCGCCGTCACGGGGGAGTCCAAAGCCACTCTGGCACGCGCGGTCAGGTAGCTCTGCGCTGATTCTGAGGACATCGCATCCACCGTGCGCGGCTGTAACTTCGGTCGTCCCGGCGCGGATGCCTCAAACACCGGCAGCGTCGAAGTCACTGCGACATGGTGGGTCACGAGATTGTGGATCAGTTCCTGCACTTGCGTTCCGCTCACGTCCTGTTTGGCCCATGTGCTGCTCCCGCCCGTTGGGCACACATCTGGCTTCTTGTCCACGACGAATTCCGTGTCGGCAAAGACTGGTCCATGCTCCAAGTCATCGATTCCCAGAGCGACCGCTTCCGGCCAGGTCACAGAGCACAGATGTCCTGTCAGTTTCATCTTGTGAGCATGTGCCTGCTGAATCGCCACCCCCAGCTCTTCGCGCGTTATGTTCATGTAGGCTTTGTAGGATGTCATGCCTTCCGCCGCCCAGTAGTCCACCATGCGCTTCGCATCGTCCGGTCCTGTGAGTTCATGCATCTGCGCAAATCGGGTTGGCATACCCTCCAGATAGGGTGCCGTCGCGTCAATGCTCGGTCCCGGCATCAGGTTCGCATCGATCCGGCTTTTGACCTTCAAGTCGGTGTAAGGCTCCAGGCTTCCGGTCGTACGCATTGTGGTCACCCCAGCCGCCAGATAGAGTCGCGGCGCCGTGTAGGGGATCTCGGTAACGAACAACCCTGGCTCGCCGACCTTTCCATCGACAACTTGCACTGCGTAGGAATCGGTGTAGTACAGATGGTTGTGCATTCCAACCAAACCGGGGATCACTGTGTAGCCAGAGCGCTCCATTCGTTCTGCACCCGGAGGGATTTGGGCGGACGCATCCGGGCCGATAAATTGTATTTTGCCGTTCGCGATCACGACCGCTTGGTCTTCCTTCGCCGGCGTACCCGTTCCATCGATGACTCGGACATGGTCAAGAACGAAGGCTGGTGTATTAACGCTTACGAAGTCCGCAACGCCACTCGCCTTCTGTGTTTGTGCAACAGTGATCGCGGCAACAAGCAATGACGCGAATAGAAGCAGGAAGCGCATCGCACACCTCGCAAAACTGCCGTTGGGAGTTCGGCAGGAAGGCCGCAATTTTACACCAGGAACTTGCAGAAGCGGATGGAGTATTATGCGGATGACTAATTCGGAGCTAAGAAAAACGGAGTGAAGGAATGCCCGAGTCCATTGACTGGCCGCCGTCGCTTCCGGGGCGGCCTCGCCGTCGCCGCCGCTTTTTTCTCATTCTCGCCGTGCTTGCCGTCATCTTCTTATTCTTAGGTGGTCGGGCCGCGTTGTCGTATTACGTGGACGTGATCTGGTTTGGGTCGCTCGGCTATGGGGACATCTTCTTTAAAGCACTGAGGCTCCAGTGGGAAGTCTTCACGGCTTTTGCGGCGGCCACATTTCTCATCCTGTACGGATCGTTCCTGGGGCTGAAGCGGGCACATCTCCCCGATTTGCCGGACGGTCATACGATTCTCATCGGCGGACAGCCGGTGAAGCTGCCGGTAGGGCCTGTTCTCCGGCTCATCGCGCTCGGTGTCTCACTCGCCGTTGCCGCTGCAACCGGCGCCGCTATGATGGGGGAGTGGCCGACGCTTGCGCTCTTTTGGTACGCACCTCGTACTGCTGGTAGCGTCGTAGACCCGATTTTTGGCAAGCCGCTGAACTTTTTTCTGTTCACCTTGCCCGCGTGGCAGGTCATCCTCGGCTGGCTGCTTACGCTAGCCCTGATTACCTGTGCTCTCGCCGTTTTCTTCATCCTCATCACCGGCGGAGCGCGTATGCTCGCCGGACGTCTCAGCCGCCACGTCACATTGCCTTGGCGCGGCGCCTCCATGACGTTTGCGTTTCTGTTGCTAATCCTCGCAATGCGTGTGTATATCGGCCGGTTCGAACTCTTGCTCGACGATCATACGATCTTCGGTGGTGTGACCTACACTGACGCGCACGTCATGCTCACCGGGCTGCTCGTCGTCTGCGCGGCGCTCGTTCTGGGAGCGGTGATCGCGGTCGTCAACGCCGTGCGGGTGCCGCGCGGGCGCCAGCTGGGCGCGGCGACCCTTCCGGCTGCGGTCTGCTATGTTGCGGTTCAAGTAGTCGGCTGGTATGTCAGCAGCTTTATCGTCAAGCCAAACGAACTGGTTCGCGAGCGGCCGTATATTGCCCATAACATCAACTTGACGCGGCAGGCCTACGGATTCAACCGGGTCTCGCAGCGCGAGTTTCCCGCCGAGACAACCGTCGAGGCTGCCGACGCGACGAACAACCAGGCTACGCTGCAAAACATCCGGCTATGGGACTGGCATGCACTCCAGGATACGTTGCGTCAGATTCAGGAAATCCGCACTTATTACGACTTCCCCGACATCGACATTGATCGTTATGACATCGACGGAACGACGCGCGAGGTGATGCTCGCTGCGCGCGAACTGAACGTCGACAAGCTCCCGGAAAGCAGCCGCAACTGGATCAACGAGAAGCTGATCTACACCCACGGCTACGGCATCACCATGAACCCAGTCAATGGATTCACGCCGGAAGGCCTGCCCACGCTGATTTTGAGCAATATGCCCGTCCAGAGCACGGTGCGCGGCTTGACCGTGACGCGCCCAGAGGTCTATTTCGGCGAGTTGACCAATACCGACGTCTACGTGAAGACAAGGCAGCAGGAATTCAACTACCCGCAAGGCCAGAGCAATAACCTCACATCCTACGAAGGCAACGGCGGCATCGTCCTCGGCGGCTTCCTGCGTCGTATCCTTATCGCGCTCGACCGCGACGACCTCGCGAAGCTGCCCTTCAGCGATGACGTGAACAAGAATAGCCGGCTGTTGATGCGGCGCAACCTGCGCGATCGCGTATCGGCATTAGCGCCATTCCTCACCTTCGATCCCGATCCGTACATCGTGCTCGGTGACGATGGCCGGTTGTCGTGGATTATGGATGCCTACACGGTTTCAGATAGCTATCCGTACTCCACTCATTACCACCTGGACGACAATCTCATCAACTACATGCGGAACAGCGTTAAGGTGGTGATCGACGCCTACGATGGCACGACAACGTTTTATGTATTTGATCCTGAGGATCCGATCATCACAGCCTATCGCCGCATCTTTCCGAGTCTGTTTAAGGATGCGTCCACGATGCCGCCCGGTCTGCGCAAGCACGTGCGCTATCCCGAATTGCTGCTCAAACTACAAGCGGAAGTGTACGGCCTGTATCACATGACGGATACGGAGGCTTTCTACAATCGGGAGGACTTGTGGACGGTCGCCACCGAAGTCGGCATGAGCGAAGGAGGTGAGCAGACGACACAGGCGATGCAGCCCAACTTCGTGCTGATGAAACTACCAGGCGAAACCGGCGAGGAATTCGTGGAGATTCTCCCCTTCACGCCCGCCAACCGCAACAATCTGATTGGCTGGATTGCGGGGCGCAGCGACGGCGCACAATATGGTACGTCGGTGGTCTACAACTTTCCCAAGACGAAGCTGGTCGACGGACCGCTGCAAATCGAAGCGCGCATCGATCAGAACGCGCAGCTTTCCGGACAACTGACGTTGTGGAATCAGCAAGGCTCGCACGTGCGGCGAGGGGCCCTGCTGGTGATTCCGTCCGGGCGCGCGCTGCTGTATGCGGAGCCGATTTACCTGCAGGCCGAGCGGAGTCCGATGCCGGAGTTGCGCCTGGTCGTGCTCGCGCTGCAAGACAAGCTGGCCTACGGACCAACCTTCGAGTGGGCGATGGCTGCTCTCTTTGGTGGAGCGGCTTCGTCCATGACAGCCCCGTCAGCCGCCTCAACGACGAGTCCCGCGGCAGTCCCGGCGGAAGCGATGCGAGGAGCAGGGGCATCCGTCGCATTGCCCCAGTCTTCGGCCGATCTCAACGCGCTGATCGCAGAAGCCGCCAAAGACCTAGCCGACTACCAACGCCTGACGGCGGAAGGCAAACTCGGCGAGGCTGGACAGAAGCTCGAAGAGTTGAAGCGCGCGCTCGACAAGCTGAACGCGCGCCAAAGATAGTCGCTGGGTTGTATGTCTGTGCTTCTTGCGTCGGGAACTTCCGAATCCGGGCGTTATCTCCTGTAGTCATCAAGCAGAAATACGATCTGCTGGCGCAGGCCGTAGAGGCAGTGGCGTCCTCACAGATTCGCAATCAGGGAACCATTGGCGGCGCCGTTTCGCAGGACGTGCGCGCTGCGATCAACCCATTTTGTTCGTAAGAGGCTTCGTGGGTCAGATCCGACAATTCCGGGCGGATTGTCGCGCTTATGGTCGCCAATTCCTGAGTCGTTGGGCCAACCGGAAGTAATCGATCGCACGACCTCAGCGGACGAATCAAATACGAGGTCCCAAAACTGGGTTGCGGCAAGGATGAGCTTCCGGGCAAGTAGCAAAGAGTCCGTGATCCGCTATTGACGCGACGCCTTGTCGTCGGCTTTGTCGACATCGACGCCCAGTGCAGAAGTAGGGAGAAAACAGTGTATTTGATACAGCAGGACAGGCGCAGTCCGCCGAGCGCTGGGCGCTGTTTGGCTACGCCTGAGGCCTCCGGTCACAGGGGCCCCTGTGGCGGAATTGATTAGACGTGCGATCGACGTCTATCTGGAGCAGAGGAAGGCAGAAATCAAGAACGCCTGACATGGAATACGCGGTGCCGCGGCACTGTGCGCTTGGCGCGCGACCGCTCGAGGTCGCAATGTGGGCCCCACCAATACGCTCAAGAACTAGCACGGCAGAATTACGTCCGGTTTGTCCGTGAGAACGAAGCCGCTCGCGCGGCGGACGCTGCCGCGTGTATAGGCCCAAGCGTCGGAACTGTCCTCTTGCAGAACGGATGGAGCCGGAGGTAGGATGACGCACATGGTTGCCAGAACTGCTATA
>Ga0187872_10001448_pt1 | contig 24021 bp, 21 predicted proteins | sample June2016WEW_16_4_FD_132973 | JGI IMG/M metagenome (GOLD analysis project Ga0187872, IMG submission 132973) | Peatland microbial communities from SPRUCE experiment site at the Marcell Experimental Forest, Minnesota, USA - June2016WEW_16_40 | ecosystem: Environmental > Terrestrial > Soil >...
ACTACATCCGCGAGATACAGGAGTTCCAGCCCAAGGGGCCATACTATCTTGGCGGCACTTCCTTTGGCGGGTTGATCGCCTACGAAATGGCCAGGCAGTTGACCGCGGCGGGCCAGGAAATCGCCCTGTTGGCGTTATTCGACACCTACGGGCCCGGTTACCCTAAGTTCCTTGCTGCCAGAACGTCGCTACAAAAGAAAATTGAACGGCTGCGCTACCGGTTTCAGCTTCACTGGACGAATTTCACGGCAACGGAGCCACGGCGGCGGCCCGCGTACGTCTGGACGAAAGCCCAACGCTGGAAGAGAGCGATCGTATTCCGTATGCGCCTGCGTGCCAATGACGTACGCCTGCGCATACGAAGGCGCGTCGACGAATTCTTCTTCCCGAGAGCCATTCGGCGCGTAAAGGAGGCCGGTCATTGGGCCGCAGCGGACTACGTGCCCGGTGAGTATGCCGGGCGCGTCACGCTGTTTCGAGCCACCGAACAGCCCACCGGCATTCATGCCGATCGAACGCTGGGCTGGGGTTCCTTGGTTAAAGGTGGCGTGGAAATTTATGACACACCGGGTCATCACGGTACTCTGACGCGCGAGCCTCGCGCTCGCGTTGTGTCACAGCAACTCGAAGACGCGCTCGTAAGAGCGCAGGCGATCCCAGTTGGCAATCCTCGCAACGAGCGCAGCGAGCAACTAGGCGAGACGACCCATTTCACTGGGTCGGCACGGTGGGGACCAGTTGATCTGCAGCAAGAGTTGTAGGAGTTATCTGCCTCAATGCGGCCAAATCGCGAATCCCATTCAACATGATGGAAAGCAATCAAGACAAACGGGAACATAGGTCGCGAAATCATGAAGGAATCTTCCACATCGGGATCCTCCGGGTTGCCATAACCGACGGTCGCTTAGGTTTCTATTCTTGGTGCGGGAAAACCAGGCGATAGCCTCCGTTTCACTCAAGAGATAGCCCTTCTGAGTTTTTTCCTCAACCTATCGCCTGGGAGTAGCACTACGGAAGAGCAGAAGAGAACGTCTTCTCAGCTTTCTTAATCCGACTGATAGCTTGAGTGTGATCCAGACGACAGCGCCGCGCTCGGAAGTCGTTACGTCCAAAGATATTGCGCGCAGGAATCGAAATTGCGACTTGCTCACTGCCGATCCAATAGACTGTGAAATGAGAGATCGCTTTGAGTACCAATATCGGTTTTTCAAGTGCCGAAGTCAGACCTAGAGCTCACGTTAGCGGAGTGCAAGTAACCGCCCCCGCAATCCGGTGTGCCGCTGCGGCCGTTTCGATCGGGAAGTTCTCTTTTGTGTTTTCTTTATGCACGGTTGTCATCTTCTTTGGCCTTGAAGGGCTCAGCAGTAGCCTTCTTGCACTTCGCAAGATTCATGAGAACATTGTCCGGGGTAGAGCGTATCCATACCACACCCAATTCGACAAGGATCTAGGCTGGGCCAATACTCCGAATTATTACGAAAAGGACTATTTCAACCCCGGCGTCTACGTCGAGATCAACTCTCAGGGATTTCGGTCCTCCCGCCCTTTTGATGCGAGAGTTCCACCGAACAAGCTCCGAATTGTTTGCGTGGGCGATTCGATGACCTTCGGAACGGGCGTTGACAACGACCATACCTGGTGCCAACAGCTCGCCTCCATCGATCACCGGTTCGAGGCAATCAACGCCGGTGTCCCGGGGTACGGTGTTGATCAGATGTATCTCCATTATCTTCGCGACGCTGCCTGGCTCGACCATGACGTAATGATCCTGGCCGTCATCGGTGACGATTTTAGGCGGATGCGACTCAGGACTTTTTCTGAATATGCGAAGCCGACGCTTGCACTGCACAACGGACAACTGCTGGTGGAGAACGTTCCGTCGCCTGAAACCTCGCGTTTCGGATGTGTCGCACGAAGAGACCATTTAATTGATCCGGTTCTCCAATTGAGCTCTTTCCGATTGGAGGATTGGGCTTTTCACAAATTCTTGCCTTTTCGGAAAAGCGAAGTCCCCACCCCGGCCGAGGAAAACCAGGTAGCGGCGAAAGTTATTGAAGCCCTCCAGGCTGTCAACAGGCGAAAGAATAGTGTTCTCATGCTCGTGTACCTGCCAACAGAGGAGGAGCTCGTTTCGAACGATTCGCCGCAGACATGGTGCCATTTCCTCCACGATGAGGCTGCAAGAGCTGGCATCAGTTTTGTCGATTTTAGCGGCGCCGCGGAACAACTTCCGGCAGAGGAAGTGAAAAAGCTCTACATCGCTCCAGGGGAGCAGTCGCAGGTTTATCCGTCTGCGAGAGGCCATTTTACGAATTACGGAAACGCTTATGTTGCACGCGCGCTCCACAGCTTGCTCGTGACGATACCTGAAGTTTCAGCAAGAGTGCGGGCCAAGCGGAAACGGGACAACTAGTAATACTTTTTGATTTGGATGGTGACACCACGTTTTGGGGAGTTTTCAGCACGAAGGAAACGTGCTGATTGTCCAACATCCGCTCCGCCTTGTACATGTCCGTGTCCGACGAACGCTCCTAGGGCTTGATTTGGGGCGAAGCTGAGGGGGAACATGGACCCGCATTGGGGAAATAGCTCCCGTGTCGCTCAAGAGGTTCCCAGCGCGAGTTGCCTGGGAAGCTTCCTCTTTTCTTCGGAGCTCCAGTCTGAATTTGCAGGCCTGTCAGGTGATTGGAACCCGATACACATGAGCTTGCGTTCGGCTCGGCGCACGCCTGTTGGACAGCCGATCGTTCATGGAATGCACATCGTACTTTCTTCTCTGGAGAGCATCGCGAAATCGCCAGCCGGGTTGCGGACTCTGCAAAATCTCACAGTGAAATTCGGGAAGCCGGTATATGTCGGAGAAGCGATAGCGGTTCGCCAGGTAAGTTGCCCAGGCAGCCGTTTGCGTTTTGAGGCAGAAGTGGACGGCGCCACAACCACTGAACTGGGGCTTGGCCTGCGTGACGGAGCAGTCCCAAGAGAGAAGTTCGTATTCCCCACTGGCGATAAGGCCGATCTTGCCTGCCGAGAATTGTCCTGGCCGGAGATGGCGACGCGTTCGGGAAGCGTTGGCGTGCCCGCAGTGGCTGAGGCGATCATCAAGCGCTTCCCAAATGCGTCAAAGTGGCTCGGAGTCGGCCCTGTGGCAGCGCTGTTATGTTTGTCCTGGCTTGTTGGGATGGAATGCCCTGGTCTGTATTCGCTCTTTGCGGGTCTTACGCTGGAGTTTTCGGAAAGTGAAGCTCCGCCAGTATTGTCGTACTTCGTTTCGAGTGCCCATGATCGCTTTCGGCTCCTGAATATTCAGGTGAGCGGCCTCGGCGTGCGGGGCGCCGTTGAAGCTCTTGCGCGTCATGCGCCGATTAGGCAGTCATCCATCAAGGAATTGGTATCCGCTGTGAAGCCAAATGAATTCGAAGGTCAACGAGCCCTGATCGTGGGCGGATCACGCGGACTCGGAGAACTCACCGCGAAAGTGCTTGCCGCAGGAGGCGGGCACCCGGTCATCAGTTACAGCGTCGGCAAAGAAGACGCTGAGGGAGTAGCCGAGGAGATCCGGGTGTACGGCGGGACTTGTGACGTGTTGAAATACGACGTTCGGCTTCCCGCCTCCCGGCAGCTTGATTCGCTGAGGCCGTGCCCACCCTACGCCTACTATTTCGCAACTTGCCATATCGGGCGTCGAAAAACAAAAAGATTCGATCCGGCACTCCTCGACGAATTCCTGGAGTTCTATGTCCGCGGATTTTATAGGTTATGCGAAGCTCTAATGGACCGCTGCGGACAAGAAATATCAGTATTTAATCCATCCTCCGTGTTCGTCGAAGATCGCCCGCGGGAAATGACCGAATATGCCATGGCAAAGTCCGCTGGCGAGATTCTATGTGCGGACTTGGCCCGGTGTTCCCCGGGCATCTACATAAACAGCACGCGTCTTCCGCCCCTTCTGACGGATCAAACCGCGGTTATAACACCGGTTACAACACCGATCGAAATGGCTAATTCAATTGAGGCGATTGTTCCGATCGTCCGAGATGTTCAGGCCTTCCGGGACCGAAACGGCCACTTCAGTTGAGTCGATTCATGCGAAATTGCCCGGAGGGGGCGTCAACCCAGGAAGGTCGTTGCCTGCGCATAGCTTCCGCTCAGATTCCGCTGTCAGCACGAAGCCTTCAAAACCGAAAATCAAAGCAAACGAGAAAATAAGTCGTGAAATGAGGAAGGAATCTTCCACATCCGATCCCGCCGTTTTCCGCAACCAGTAGCGGCTTAGGGTCTTGCTTTAGGCGCCGGAAAAACCGAAGGATAGCCTTCACTCACTCAAAACATAGTTCCTTTCAGCTTTTCCTCCACCCGATCACCCGAGGAATAGCACTACGGAAGAGCGGGCGCGAGCTTCTCCTCGTGATTTCTAACCCAACAAATGACCTCCGCATCATCCAAACGAAGCTTTACGTCACGCCACAAGATGTTGCTCGCGGGAATCAAAACTGCGACACATTTGCGGAAGGTTTAGTGCCGGGGCCCAACGAGGAGGTGAAGGTGAGGAATGTACGAAAATCGAGTCTGTTTAAGGGGCTTGCTCCTACAGCCCTTTTCTTTGTTGCTGCTGTTTACTCTGTCAAGGCGGATACGATAGTTCCGAACGGGGGAACGTACCCAACGGACGCCCTGTTTACCGGAGTTTCAATCAATGGTAGTCCAACCGCTGCGCTGGCTGATAACGTCTCGGCTTGTCCGGAGGGTAGTAATCCTTGCGACGATACTGGAACGGTCGACATCCTTTTCAGCGGCGGCAAGGCTGATGGTATTGTCATTCAAGGCGCTGAGTTCTATGTCGACGTCAGTGGCGACCTGAGCAGCATCTTTACATCGTATACGCACTCCCCATTGGGCGTGACCGTAGTGGGGGGGGCCTCTCTGCCCAGCCTTGCCGGCCTTGGGGGTGACGCCTGCTATGTACAGTCCGGTTTGTCGTCAGCTCAGGTTTCAGAGTTTCCCTCAAACCCAACCGGTGTGGGTGCAATCTGTCAGTTTGGCTCTCTGCTCACAGACGGGGGCCAATTTTCCATAACCATGGTCTCTCCGGATACCTTCGAGGCCTACGACGGTTCGATCGGCGTGATTTTCTCTCTGTCCGGTGGGTCGACAACCTCAACTCCTGAACCTGCCGGCTTGGCTATGGTTCTTACTGGTCTTGCGGGACTTGGCCTCGTTAGGCGCAATCGGTTTTTGAACCGCTCCTAGGTTTAACCTCCGCGACGTGGCGCGAACTACGTGGACTGATATGGGACTTACTGGGGTACAACAGGAACGCGTCGCAACTCCGGCAGCGAGACGCAATCTGCGCGAGGCTCACAGCGACTTGGCGACCGTCGCTCGCGCGAGTCGCTCTTTAGGACTTGTCGCTAAGACGACCTCTTTGATCGTGTGCTTGCTTCTCGCCGGTATCAATCATATCGCGGCAGCATCTTCTCCTGCACAAAATGTTCGATCCTTCATCGAGGAAATGAACGCATGATCGGATTCGACACGATTGGCAACGCCACCCTCATCGGCTACGACGATGTGCCTGTTCTCGTCACGGACCCTTGGATTAAGGGATCGGCGTACTTCGGCAGCTGGAGACTGACCAACATTATTCCGGCCGAGCAAATGGATGCGATCGGTCGGACACGCTACGTGTGGTTTTCCCACGCGCATCCGGACCACCTGAACGGAGAGTCACTCGAGACCTTGCGGGACAAAGAAATCTTGCTCCCCGATCATGTGGGTAGCCGCGTCTATCAGGATTTGTCGAACTTAGGATTTCAAGCTCGCATTCTGCCGGAAAGGCAGTGGGTGGAGTTATCCGAGCATATTCGGATCTTCTGCGTCACCGACTTCTATCAGAACGCTGCACTTCTGATCGACATTAACGGCACCCTTCTGATCAATCTCAACGATTGCATCGAGCGGGGATGGGGCCGAACACTCCAAAGAATTGCCCGTACTTACAAGACGGTTTATCTCCTGAAACTGTGCGGCTTCTGGGACGCTGACATGATGAACTTTTTTTCGGAGGATGGTCGGCGGATACCACCACAAGCCGCCGCCAATATGGAGAGGCGGCAGATTGGAAAGATTCTGGGCCTCTATGCGGACCTTTATCACGCGACACATGTGGTTCCATTCAGTTCCTTCCATCAGCTTCAGCGAGAGGACAGCGTTTGGGCAAGACAGTACGAAACTCCGAAAGCCGCTTACAAGCTCGGATTCGACTCGAAACGAGCCCAGATCTTCGATCCGTTCGTTCGAGTGAATTGCGACACGGGTGAGCTGCGGAATCTCTGCCCGCCGCCTACGGGAGATTTTGTGCTGCCTCCTGAGGCCTTCGGCGACAGTTGGGCGGAACCGCTGGAGAAGGATGAACAGGTCCGCTTGGCAAAGTACATTCGCGAGAAGGAAATGCTGTTCGATTATTTTGGATTCATCAGATTTAGGGTGGGCAGGAGAGACACCACGATCGACTTGAATCCGAAACACCGGAATCGGGGTATCACGTTTGAAGTCCCACGCAATTCCTTGATGACGGCTGTGCAATACGAAGTATTCGACGATCTGCTAATCGGAAACTTCATGAAGACGACCTTGCACGGCTGTGAGAGTCTCTATCCCCATTTCAATCCGGTGGTGCCGAAGTACGCTGACAATGGTCACGCCCAAACGAGGGAGGAGGTGGAAAGGTACTTGGCCACCTACCGCAGCCGCGCCCCCATCGAGTACATGGCGTCGGCATTTGAGCAAGATGCCCATCGGATTTTCCGAAAGTTTGTTCGGGAGGATAGCACTTTGTTCAAGGTCGCCAGCAAAGCTTACTGCTTCGTGAGGCGATAAGAGGCACGCTTGAGAATCGCGCTTTCTCGAGACCAGCTTTGAGAATTCTCAGGACCAACTGCTCGCGTTTGACGGCCACAGAGAAAGGGGGTCGCGTAGATGTTCCGATCAATCCTATCCATCTTCTGGGTGCTCGTTTGTGATCCGCTCGCGCAGATTCGCCTGTGTGTGGACTGCCGTCGTGCGCTCGAACCGGGCACGATCCGGGCAACCGAAAAAGGCAGGTACAGAGATAACCGGCAATTCTGCGGCTTCTGCATATCGGAGTGGACGCCAAGCCTCGCGGCGGAGATTGCGTCGGGAATGGGGACGCGGTTAATCACCGAGGCGGGCAGCAGGGAGATTGCGCGACTGCCTTGGCCAGAGGACTACCGGACTGTCGAAACGGTGACCCGACGCGCGACAAGCGACTCCGCCTGACAAACCCATATCAAAGCACATCTTTGTATCGTTCCAAGGCAATTCGGACAAGCTGACTTCGGGTGCGGACGCCAGTCTTAGAAAACAGTTGTTGGATGCTGGCTTTAACTGAACTCTCGGACACGCCGAGGCGGTCGGCTATCTCTTTATTCGTCAATCCTTCGAGGATGTGCAAGAGGACCTGACGTTCGCGCTCCGTGGGAGGTAGTCCTGGCTTGGCAGCGACGGCCACCGCGCCTCGCAGCAATTCTTGATCGAGATACACTTTCCCTCCCACAACGTCACGAATCGCTTGGGTAAGCAGCGCTGGCAAATCGTGCTTTAGGAATATCCCCGCGACGCCGAGACGGACCAATTCGGCTGCTTGATTGGCGTTGACGCCCGCCGTTACCAGAAGAATCTTGCCCGTAAAGCCGCCTTCGACTGCTGAGCCCACAAACTTGGTGCAATCGCGGTCGCCGAGATCGAAATCCAGCAGCAGCAGATCGACTCGATGATCTTTAAGCACGGCGGCCGCCTCGTCTGTCGTGGCACAATGCGCAACAACTTGGAAATCCGGCTCTGTTGCTAATACCCGGGCCAAGCTTTCACGAAACAGACCGTGATCGTCCACGATCAGAATGTGCGTCGTGTTCTGTGGAGAATCAATCATTCGGCGCCTCCGGACCCGGCACGGTTTGAAGGACGACTGCAAAGCAGCAACCTTGTGGCCGGGATTCATAAATGATCTCCGCCCCAAAACTCTTGAGAATTGCGCGTGACACGTAGAGTCCGAGACCTGTCGAAGTAGCACCAGGCTGGAAAGGGCGAAACAAGCTTTCAGGGTGGGCGATACCCGTGCCCGTGTCTTCAAAGCGGATCACGACCGAATCCTGGTCGACCGTACAACGGACCGTGAGCTGTTTGCTTTCGGTCTCTTGCATCGCTCGTTGACTATTTCGTGCGAGATTCAGGAATACTTGGAGCAAACCGTAGCGCTCCGCCCGTACTAGGGGGCAGCCTTCTGGAAGTAGCCAAAGGATCCTCATCCCGGATTCAAGATAAGTGGGTTGTATGATGATGCGCAATTCATCCAGTACGGAAGAGAGCTCGACGTAAGCCGGATTATCCTCCTCCGCCGGCCGCAATTCGATTGCTGAGAGTCTTTCCAATCCTTCGACTAACGTGCCAAGGGCACGAAAATCCTCGTTTTCGTTGAGACCCCGGAGTCGCGAAAGGTTCCTGTACGTCAGCCGAACAGCTCCGCACAAATTGCGGACCTCATGCGCCATCGCGCCCACGAGGATCTTTGCATTCGTTAGGTGAAACTGAAGACTGCGATGTTCGCGATCCCGCAAGTCCTGGGAAAGGTCGACGATGATGGCCGCTACCATAGGGCCGCGGGCCGTCGTGGAGGTGGAGAACCATACTGCCGCGAGGAATGTCTCGCCATTCTTTCGGTTTCCGCGGCAACGGAGCTCGGTGCGGAATACTTTAGATCGATGTTGTTGCACCACCGTTTCCAGGACTGGAAGGAACTCAGCGATCGGCTGGCCGGAAATCGGAGTATCTCCCGGCGCAAGGAGATTCTGGGAGGCCTCATTGGCGAGAAGTATTCGCCCATTCGGACCAATGGTTACAATCGCTAGCGGGCTGCTCTCGACCAAACTACGCAACTCTTCTTCATGGTCTAGCACGAGTTGGCGACTGCGAAGAATTTCGGACACCAAGAATCCCGTGCCCGTAAACCCGACCCAAGCCATCAGACTGAGTGAAAGCGCTTCTCCTAAGGGATAATCGCTGTAATATCCGGTCAGAAGTGCACAGACCAGAGCAACGATTGCTATCGTCTTGCGAGAGACAAAGCCGGCGATCAACAGGATTGGGAAAAGATATAAGAATCCCACAGGAAACTTTGGAGTGACTGCATCGAGGAGCGCGATCGCAGCAATTGCCAGCCCTGCCGCAACCAGAAACCTTTTCCGATTCTCTCGTGAATAGATGGCTGAAGGATCCATTCGATGTTTGAGCATGTATTGCAACATGTGGCGCGCTCCCCTAGCGCACTGTCATTTGCCTGCGAATTCCCAGCCTGGACGACGACTTGAGCGGACGACTGTTACCCCCTGTTTTGAGACTGAGAACTTGAGAGCGACGGGGGTTGCTGTTGGCCTCATTCATGGCTGCAAACCACGTTTCGTCGCGGCTATGGTCGCCAAAATCAGAGCGGGATATCTGAGCCAAAAGTACGACCAGAAAATAGCCGCGTGAATTCTGCGCAATCCGCACCGCCGCTTTCGATCCCAGTAGCGGTCAATGGCGAGTAGAGCGATTGAGAACAAGATCACCGCGGAAAATGCCCAGACCATGCGCACAGGCGAAACAAGACCATCATTGGCCGCAGGCTCAGAGTCGATCACTCCGATCGAATTCAGATAAGCCAGTAGAATGATGGCCAGATACCGAATCCAGGAATACCACTCGTATTCAGCTCGTTCAGATTGCATTCCAAATGCACGAAGCCGAACTTGCACATCGAGACCACGGCATTTCTTCACTTCCCAACCGTAGTCGGCCAGCATGAAGAAAAGCCAAAACAATGTCAGAAATCCACCGGCGAACAACAGAAAGTTGTGCGACACCGCCCTACCCCATTTTCACTCTCTGCCACTGTTGCGATGATCGTGCCCGGCACTAAGGCAGACTCCTAGTGCCGGCGGCTTCACGAAGCTGCTCCAGAGCAAGCAGGTAAGACGCCAGCGTCTGGCGATAAGCGAGTTCCGTGGCGCGATAGCTCCGCTCGGCGTCGAGAAAATCGAGCAAACTCGCGGCGCCGCGCTGGTAAGAATATTCGGCGATGTCGCGGTCTGCCTGCGCCTCGGCGAGATAGCCCGAAAGGTAAAGCTGAATTACCTGGTCGTTCGCCTGAAGGCCGTAATAGGCGTCGTGGACATCGGTCACTACCTGATCGTTTGCTGCCTTCTCGAGTTCCTGCGATTGCGTGATGGCGTAGCGCGTGCGCGCAATCTCTCCCTGGTTGCGGTTGAAAATCGGCAGCGGAATGCTCGCAAGGAAAGAAACGCCATTGATGCCGTTGACGTGAGTGTAGTTGGCTTGAACGGTGACATCTTGTTTGCCGATCGCCTTTTGCAGTTCGTACTGGCTGTTCGCTGCCGTTACTCCTTGCTGCGCGGCTCGAAAGTCCGGGCGATTGTGCAAGGCCTTCATCTGGAGATCTTCAAGCGTGACCTTTACCGCCTCGTATTCGAACGGTCCCGCAACGTCGTAGTTCACTGGAACAGATTCTTGCCCGAGCAGCTGGCGCAGGTCCGAGAGCGCCTGGACTTTTGCGAGTTGCGCCTGCGCAAAGTCGTTTTGAAACTGCAGCAACTGGAGCTTGATTTTCAGATAGTCGTCTTGACTGATGTCGCCCGATTTGTAGCGGATGTCGGCTATGTCTACGGTGTTCTGATAGCTCTTCAGATCTTGCTGCGCGAGATCGAGCGTCGATTCGGCGAGCTGCGCGTGGACAAACTGCGAGGCGACCTGAAACGTAAGAGTCCGCTCGTTGTCCGCTACTTGCGAACGCGTGACGGCAGTGCCATCTTTTGCGGCTTGTAACCGGTGCTGACGCTTCTGGCCGCGTTCCAGCAGGTAACTAAGCCCTGCGTCGAACTCCGCCGAGTTGTCGACGTAATCGCTGTTGAGCTTGCTTGGCGAGAAGAGCGGCAGGTAGTCGGTGTCTGCGAAAAATACGGGGTTCGGGCGCAGATTGGCGGTGATTTCCTCGGACTCGCTCTGCTGGATCGTTGTTCGAGCGGCCAACAGGGCGTGGTTGTGCTCAAGGGCCATCTGAATGGCCTCATCGAGCGTCACCTTTACCGGCCCTTGGCCGAATGCGGGGCTCGCCAGCAGAATGAAAGCGAGCACGACCGATGCGATCGAGTCTCCACCGATATTCCGCGAACGCTGAATCGTAGAATTAACTCTCAAGGGTTTCCTCCGGTGCGGGGAGTCTGTCGCCTTCTCTGGCAAACCAAACATACAGGGTGGGCAAGATGAAGATGCTCATTGCCAGATTCACCATCAGGCCTCCTACGATGACAATGGCGAAGGGCCTCTGTGAATCGGAGCCAATGGCGTGTGACAACGCAGCGGGCAGTAAGCCCAGTGTCGCGACTAGCATCGTCATCATGATCGGGCGAAGCCTGAGGACGGCTCCTTCGATCGCGGCATCTTTGATCGGACGCCCCAGGACTCGGAGCTGGTTAATGTATTCGAGCATGATGACGCCCGTTTGAACCGAGACGCCGAAGAGCGCCAAGAAGCCCACGCCGGAGGAAACACTGAAGTGCGTTCCGGTGACCAGGAGCGCCAGCAGCCCGCCGACGCTGGCCATTGCAACAGTGGCGAGAATAAGCACAGCCCACTTCGGCGAACGGAACATCGTATAGAGAATGAGGAAGATGACGAGGATCGTTAATGGCACGATAATGAGCAGGCGCGCTGCGGCGCGCTTTTCACTTTCGTATTCGCCTTCCCAGTCGATGTGGTACCCACGCGGCAGTTGAACTTGCGCGTTTACCTTTTGAATCGCTTCTTCGACCGCGCCGCCAAGATCGCGGCCGCGCACGCTGTACTTAATCGCGACGTAACGCTGATTTCCTTCGCGGTAGATTTCGGAACCGCCGTCACGTTCTTCGATCTTGCAGAGCTGAGAAAGAGAGACTCGTTCGCCGGATGGGGACAATAGACGAATGTTCTCGATGGCTTCCTTCGTTGTGCGGTACTGCGGGAGGTAGCGCAGCACCAGGTCGTATCGCGCCTCGCCTTGTAGTACCTGGGTAAGAGCATTGCCTCCTACGGCGGTTTGAATGGCATCCTGAACATCCGCGACGTTGATCTGGTAACGCGCGGCCTGGTCTCGGTCCACCTCGAAGTTGATGTTCGGTTGGCCGAGAGCGCGGAAGACACCGAGGTCCTCGATCCCCTTGACCTGGCGCATCACGCCGACGATTTGATCGGCCTTTTCCTCAAGAAGTCTTAGGTCGTCGCCATACACCTTGGTGGCAAGCTCGCCCTTTACGCCACTGACTGCCTCTTCCATGTTGTCTTCGATGGGCTGGGAAAAACCCCAGACGACGCCGGGCATTTTGTCGAGTTCTCGATTCATGGCGGCAATCAGTTCATCTTTGTTCTGGTGAAAAACGGGTCGCCACTGTTCCTTCGGTTTCAAATCTACAAAGTACTCGGTATTGAAAAAGCCGGTCGTGTCCGTGCCATCGTCTGGACGCCCCACTTGACTGGTGCACTGAGGAACCTCAGGAAAAGAGCAGAGTAGGAGGCGGGCCTGGTTGGCCACGCGGATGCCTTCACTCGGTCCAGTGCTGGGAGCAAGGGTGCCGCGCACCCAAAGTGCACCCTCGTCCAGGTGCGGAAGAAACTCGGAACCGATGACTCCGCCGAACGTAAGATACAGAGCGATACATAGGCCGATTACCGCGGTCCCCAAGGTCACCCGGCGATGCTCGATTGCCCAGCGAACTGCCTTGCGATATCGGTCCGTGAGAAAGATCAATACTGGGTTGCGCCACTCACGCATGGATCTGGAAAGCAGAAAGCTTGAGAGCACAGGCGCGACCAGCATAGAAAACAGCAACGCGCCTAGGAGAGCAAACGCCACAGTCCAGGCCATAGGCTTGAACAGGCGCCCTTCCACCCGTTGCAGCGTAAAGATGGGCAGATACGCAGTGATGATAATGCCGATCGCGTAGAAGACCGGGCGCTGGACTTCGTGCGCAGCCTCGCGGATTACCTCCAGCGTAGTTCGCGAATCGCTCCCGTTTTGGTGTCGCCCCATGTGGCGGACAATGTTTTCAACCATCACCACTGCGCCGTCCACAACCATTCCAAAATCCAAGGCGCCAAGCGAGAGTAAGTTTGCGGGAATGCCTTTTAGGTTCAGACACGTCGCGGCGAAGAGCAATGAGAAGGGCACCGTAAGGGCGACGATAATCGCGCCGCGGGCGTTTCCGAGAAAGAGAAAGAGAATAACGACGACTAGGATGATGCCCTCCGTCAGGTTGCGCAGCACCGTATGCGTCGTGTAGTGCACTAGGTCACTGCGGTCGATGAACGGAACCACCCTTACTCCGGAAGGTAAAATGTGGTCATTCAACTCTTCGACCTTTGCGTGGATTCCTGCGAGCGCCTCGTCTGCGTTCGCGCCTTTGCGCAAAAGAACGATGCCCGAAACCACATCGTCGTTATCGATAACTTTGCCGTCTTCGCGATGAATCGCTCGGGCGAACTGGCCGAGCCGGATCTTCGGGCCCTGTGAAACTACAGCGATGTCCCTTATGTGCAACGGAGTGCCGTTCTTGGTGGCGATCACCGTCTTCTCAATGTCCTGCACGCTCTCGACCAGGCCGACTTCTCGAAGATTGACCTGCTGCATGCCGGATTCGATGAAACTGCCACCCGCGTTGACATTGTTGTTCGTGAGCTGCTGCTCGACCTGAGCCAGGCTGAGTCCATAGGAGATGAGTTTGTTGGGATCAACGCGAACCTGATATTCGCGGGTCGGGCCACCGAAGCTGGCGACATCGACCACATTGGGCACAGCCTTGAAGTTCTTTTCCACCACCCAGTCCTCTAGAGATTTCAACTCCATAACGTCGTATTCCGGATTGGTGCTGTGCAGCGTGAAGAAGTAGATTTGGCCGACAGGACTCCAGTCGGTGCCCATTTGCGGCTCAATTCCAGCGGGCAATGTAACTTGCGAAACTCGCTCGAGAACCCGCTCCCGGTCCCAGGCGTTCTCCTCTTCATCGTCGAAAATTAGCTTGATATCCGAAAGTCCGAAGAGAGAGAACGATCGCAAATGCGTGACGTGAGGAATACCGTTCATCACGATTTCGAGTGGAATCGTGACTTGCTGCTCGATCTGTTCCGCGGAGATTCCGGGCCACTGCGTGATGATCTCCACATAGTTGTCCGCCACGTCGGGATACGCTTCGACAGGAAGTTGATGGAACGAGATTGCGCCCCAGCCAAACAGCAGGACGGCCGCTGCGAGGACGAGAAATCGGTTTTCCAGCGCAAAATCTACTAGCCTACGAATCATTTGCCATTCCTCGCCGCGGGTCCCGCACGGAGGGTTTCAGTCATTGTCCACCGTGTTCTCTAGAGCTAGCGCGTTCGTTACGACCTTCTGGCCTGCCTGCAACCCGGACAAGACCTCCTGCATTTGGTTCGGCAGACTTTCTCCGCTTACGACTTCCAGCCGGCGAAACTTGTTGTCGTCGGTGGGCACGTAGACCCAGTCGCGGTCGTGCAGATGCAAAATGGCCGATGCAGGAATGACTGTGTGTACTTCCTTGTTCAGGCCATGGAATGTCGCCGTCGCAAACATGCCCGGGCGCATAAATCCCGGATTGCGGACCTCCATGCGGACCTTTGCCGTGCGAATATTTTGGTCGAGAATCGCCCCGATGTTGCTGATCGTGCCCTTGAGGTCGTGGTTCTGATAAGCGTTCAATCTGATGTCGGCGGTCTCGCCGACGCGCACGTTGGGGAGGTCGTTTTCGTGCACATCACAAACAACCCAGACATAAGACAGGTCGGAAATCGTAAATGGGTTCGGAGAGGACAAACCCTGCACACCGGCGGCATTGGTAACCTCCTGATCCGTAATCACACCAGAGACGGGTGCGACGATATCGACGATTCCGGTTGGATGATTTGGATCATTGCCGATCAGCCGTAGATGCTCCTCCGTGGTTTCGACATCCACTTTGGCTTTGTCTTCTGCGTCTTGGGCAATCTGAAAATCGTTCAAGGAGATCGCGCCGTGGGCATACAGATCCTTCGCACGATCGAGTTGCGTGCGCGCCAGCACTTCATCAGCCAGAGCCTTGCGATAATCGGAGAAAGCCCCAGAAACATCCGCGCTTTCCACGCGCATCAAGAGTTGGCCTTTTCTTACCGTGTCGCCGAGGCGCGCCCGAATATCAACGACCCGCCCGGAGGCCAGCGAAATGACCGGCACGGTCCGCGCGATATCCGGGTTCACCGTCCCCGTCACGACCAACTGCGAAGCGGCGTCATGCTCGACCGCAACAGCCACCGGAAACTGCTCGGGATGATCAACCTGGATCACATTCAGATCCTGCTCGTGCTCGACCTGGACGGGTGGCGGCGCTTCCTTTGCTGGATCTCCTTTGCCGTTGCCACACCCTCCGAGAAAGAGTGTCGCGACAAACGCCATAGCGAGCCTTCGGCACTTCCTGCGTGTCATTGGATGACCTCACGCCTGACTGAAAAATTCAGTTTGAATCGCCATATCAACTCCCAAGGAAGCGTTGTGCTCCAACGGAAGTAGAGTCGAGGCAATCCAGGACTTCGTCGCGGACCTACGGCCAAGGAGCTGGGGCGTAGGTTTACGGACGCGTGCTTAGAGGTGGGGAATTGCGGATGGCGGTGCGCGCCCCGGCTGGGAAACTAAGAAAGGGCTGATCGGAAAACCCCCGGTCGAAGGCGGAATCGATCCCGCTGGCGACCGGTCATGCAGTGAAGTTGTTTCGTCCGCGCAAATGCCAGCGCCCGACTGCGACGCCACACCAACAGTGTCTGTCGGCAGGTTCGAGCAGGAAACCCAATTCGTCTTGGACTCGCTGAATGCTCCGGGGAAAGCAGTCGGCTCGGCCCGCGAAAAACGGCCGTGGCCGTCATTCAGAAATATCGCCACGGGCTGTCTGAACCAAGCGGTGGCAAGGACCAGGTCAACAGCGTGGTCTCCATTGACATCGCGCGCCTCGATCAGGAGGCCGCCTGCAGGCGCGTCAAGTTGAATGGATTGTTGCCCGACAGCGGAGAGCTGGAGTTGAATCCAGTAACTATTAGTGCCGGAGGTGCTGCGCCCAGCTTGAATGCTGGCTAAGTCGGGGCGGAGGTCGCCGTCAAAATCCGCAATCGCAAACTGTGGTGCCGGTCCAAGCGAGCCAACGGGCGGGTTCTGAACATCTACGCCCGCTACTGCGCTCCCGCCAACGAGAGTGAGGAGTAGAAATAAGGCCAGAGGCTGGAGAAGATGGCGCGTCGCCGCAAGGACCGCGCGGAGGCTGAACTTCGGAGCAGGGTTATACACGCTCTAGACCTTGTGGCTACACCGACTCGACATCGCCGCTAAAACAGATTCCGAGAAACATGAGAAACGCGAATTCGCTGACTTTAAGCACCTGATCGCCTTGCCCCATTCCCAAGGCGACCGCCTCACTCTCAGCCCTGATTGACGGTATCCTACAAAGTCTATCCCTTGCCCTATTTTCGCTAAAGCTATCTTTCGGATGATACAAGGCTATCTCTCGGACTGTGTTCAAGGAGATACCGTACTCTCTATTTGGCGGAAAGTGGTCTCGGAGCAAACCATCGCTCCCGATTCCCGTTCGGCTGGCGATTGCAAGCAATTCAGAACGTTGTTTCAGCTTGCCATCCGTGCCGCAAGAGTTTGGCCGGAAGCCGATTTTTTGGGGCAGCGAGCCCCGTCATTTCTTTTCAGTGACTTGGCGTTCCGTCGCATTCCTCGTAAGTCCTTGAAATCCCTACCGTTCTTGTTTTCGATCCCCACCGCCCCTACCAATTCCCAGTCCCTTGAGATCGGCGACGGTTTCGACTGGAAACCCGAAGCGCCTGTCGCTAGCTCCACCTCAACCCCGTGCAGAGCCATCCATCCCCGCAAGGACGACCTTGTTGTTCCCGGGGATGATCATTGAGAAGATGGACTCGACGCTCGTGTAGTCGAAATATCCGAGCCGCGCAATCGGCCGGATCTTCAGCACGTCGACGCGCCCGTCGGCTCCGATCACCTCGTCCTTGATGTGAATCCCGACCACGCGCCCGAACACGACGTCGGACGTTGACAACATGCTGTTGCCCGGCAACCGGATCGTCTGGTGGTAAACGCATTCGAAGTGAATCGGAGATTCCGCCACGCGGCAGGGCTTCACCGCGCGTGACGGCGCTTTCGTCACGCCCGCCAGCAGGAATTCGTCCACCTCGGGCGGCACTTCCTCGGCCGACTTATTGACGGCTTCGCGCAGCTCATAGGTCGCCATGTTCCAGACAAATTCGCCCGTCTGTTCCGCGTTGACGACCGTATCCTTCCGCCGTCCGTGACTGTTCTGCCCGGCCGAGAACATCACGTAAGGAGGATCGAACGCCAGCATCTGAAATTGGCTGAAGGGCGCGAGATTGTGCAGGCCTTCCCGGCTGACGGTGGAGATCCATCCGATCGGCCTCGGGATCACGCAGGATTTGAACGGATCGTAGGGGAGTCCATGCGGCGTTTTGCCAGGCTCGTAGTACATGTGATTTCCTCCATGACGAACATGACCGCGACACAGGTGTTACTCGATCATATCTGATTCGAACCCGTTCCGGTTCTTAGGGGGATGAGTCTCAAGCTGCGAAGAGCGGCCTCGAAACGGAAGAGAGGGGTTTCAACCCCTCCGAGACAAAGATGCATCGCGATGCGTACCTCTGCGCCGCCTCTCCCGCAGCATGTAGTCACACGAACTCTGCGTGCCTCTACTTCCGGATTCCCGCGCGGTGCTTGATGGGTTTGCTGGCCGCCTCAGCCGTGGCAGCCGCCTCTCTCAACAACGAAAGAAAATCCTGCGCCTCCTTCGTGAGTGCCCGGTGGCGCGGGTGAATCACGTCCAGATTCCGGCTGAGCGGCTCCGCGTCGACGATCTCGAACGCCACCAGCTTGCCCTGGTGGAGTTCCTGCGTGAGCGCGATCTGCGGCAGAAAGCCAAAACCGAGTTTGCGCTCGACCATTCGCTTGGCGGCTTCGATGGTCTCGACTTCGAGTACCACGTTGGGCAGAAGACCGGCGCGCCGGAAAAGCCCTTGAGTCAGGGTCCAGTCGCTCGACCCGCGATCGTAGAAAATCAGCGGCCACTCTTCCACCTCTTCCAGGCGCACCTGTCGCCTGCCGGCCATCGGATGCACGGGATGACCCACGAGGATGAGTGGATCGTCGCGCAGCGTCATGGTTTCCACCTCGGGATGGTTCAACGAGCGCGCCACGCCGATGTCCGAGTCACCGTCGAGAACCATTTTCAGCACTTGCATGGAATTGCCGGATCGGAGATGGACCATCACCTTGGGATTGGCGGCCTTGTAGTGTTGCATCACATCCGGCATCAGGTACGTGCAGACGGAAAGCGACGCGGTGATGCGCAGTGCGCCCCCGGTCTGCGGTTGGAGTTCGTGGACAGCCTGCCGGGCCGTCGCAACGGTTCGCAGAATGTGCTCCGCATGTGGGCGCAGCGCCTTCCCGGCGGGGGAAAGGAGTGGATTGGCGCGCCCGCGCGTGAACAGCGTCACCCCCAGGGATTCTTCGAGCGCGCGAATGCGCCCGCTTACGGCCGGTTGGCTCACGTGGAGAGCTTCAGCCGCGCGATGAAACCCGCCGTAGGTCACCACTGCGAGAAAAGTTTCGACCTGATCGATCTCCATGGTTCGCCTCCCGCTTCGGAATCATCCATCTAGGCCCTGAGTTTTCGCATGATAACATAATCTTATCTCTGTGATAATGATAATCAGTTTGACCGAAGTCATATTTCCAGGGACAATGCGCCAGTTCGTCGCACCGAACGGCGCGGTTGCGACAGGGGCTTCCCGCCGCGTGAGCTACGGCGCCGGGATGAAACAGCGAGAATTGTCCCCTCCGTTCCATCCTGTCTTGAGCTTTGATTAAACGGCCAGAAAATGTCAATTTTGGTCGCTTAAGTTTGCTTATCTGACCGATTTTTCGCGGTTTTTTTAGGAGGCCGCAGGATGTCCGGCAACAACGGCAACGCTTGGAACCTAGGGACGCAATGGCAGACGAACCCGCGTTGGGCCGGCATCACACGCCCCTATACGCGGATGTAGCGCGGTTACGCGGCTCGATTCAAATCGAGCACACCCTCGCGCGCTTGGGCGCCGAGCGCCTCTGGAACTTGTTGCATTCCGAGCCATTTACGGCCGCGCTTGGCGCGATGACGGGCAATCAGGCCGTGCAGCAGGTCAGCGCCGGCTTGCAGGCAATCTACGTTAGCGGATGGCAGGTGGCGGCCGACGCAAATGATGCGAGCGAAACCTATCCAGACCAGAGTCTCTACCCGGCCGACAGCGTGCCGCATCTGGTGCGCCGGATCAACCGCGCGCTGGTGCGCGCGGACCAGATCCATCATGCGGAAGGGCGGGCTGGGACGTATTGGCTGGCGCCTCTCGTAGCTGACGCGGAGGCTGGATTCGGCGGGAATCTAAACGCCTTCGAATTGATGAAGGCCATGATCGAAGCCGGTGCCGCCGGCGTCCATTTCGAAGACCAACTGTCCTCGGCAAAGAAGTGCGGCCACCTCGGCGGAAAGGTGCTCGTCCCGACTTCCGAGGCGATTCACAAGCTTGTGGCTGCCCGGCTGGCTGCGGATGTGATGGGCGTGCCGACATTGATCATCGCGCGCACGGATGCCGATAGCGCGATGCTCTTGACCAGCCGAATCGATCCGCGCGATACCGAGTTCGTCATCCCGGAAGAGCGCACTTCCGAAGGCTTCTTCCGGGTTCGCAGCGGGCTCAAGGCGGCCATCGCTCGCGGCTTGTCCTACGCGCCGTACGCCGACCTGCTCTGGTGCGAGACCTCCAACCCTGATCTCAAGGAAGCTCGGGAGTTCGCCGAAGGCATTCACGCCAAGTTCCCCGGAAAGATGTTGGCGTACAACTGCTCACCTTCCTTCAACTGGCGGAAGCATTTGAACGATGACACGATTGCCCGGTTCCAGCGCGAACTGGCTGCCATGGGCTACAAGTTCCAGTTCATCACACTGGCCGGTTTCCATGCCCTCAATCTCTCGATGTTTGAGCTGGCGCGCGGCTTCAAAGAGAGCGGGATGACCGCCTACTGCCGCCTCCAGGACGAGGAGTTTCGAAGCGAACACGAACACGGGTATGACGCCGTGCAGCACCAGCAGTTCGTGGGTACCGGATACTTTGACGCCGTTCAGCAGGCGATCATGAGCGGCAACGCTTCGACCGTTGCTCTCGAAGGCTCAACGGAAGCCGCGCAATTCAAAGGCCGCAAACACGGTGCGCCTGCGGCCAAGGAAACGCATACCGCCCTGTCCTGAACGCGTTCCCAGGTCCAACGTTCGATTTAGCTTGATCGCGCCACCGTCGCGGCCAAGCTTGCGTCTGCGTCTGCGCCTGCGCGGCCGGACACTGGTTCGCCGTTGACTCCCTGCCACGGTCGCTATACCTTCTAGGCCAGTTTGTCCCCCTAATTGGCTCTAGGTAACTCAATTGAAGGAGAAGCGCCATGGAAAAGCACATTTTGCGGTGGAGCTACTGGCTGGGCCTGATCTGTGTTGTGGTGGCGGTGGTGATTCGCATCCTCAACATGGCGGGCACGCCTGCGACGCTCCTGGCAACACGGGGCAACGGACTCTCGTACCGCAGCTTCGTGGACTTGTCCGTGCTCCTGTTGCTCATTTCGATTGCAACAGCTGGTGTCATCGGGTCTGGGAAGCAGAATCCCTAGAACCGGCCTTCACGATCTTCGATGTCGTCACGGCCTGCCCCACGTGGCGCTGCGTGTGATCGGCCACGTGCACCAGCAGGCCGGCGACCGTAGTCGGCAGCTCCTTCTTGCCAACTTTCCGCGTGTCTGCAAGTCGAGATGGATCGATCGCTCGGATCCGCGCCGCGCTCCGGTCCAAAGCCAAGTTGAGTTCGGCAAACAACTCACTTCGGCTGGCGCCTGGGTCCAATTCCGTCTTGAGCGCGCCGAGCTGTTCGCCAGTAAGCTGGCCGCCCTCCGCATAGGTGAGCAGGCGGTCGATGCTTCGGGCGATGTGCCGCAGATGGAACGCCACTGGAGCGATTCCCGCGGGGCGTGCGTTGAGATCCTCGTCGCTTAGGCTGCTGCACCAGCGCTCAAGGTCTTCTTTCGCCAGCTCCAGCGCGTGCAGGACCGCTCGTGGCAACGGGGGAACGTCGGTCAGGGTCCCTCGCAGCCACGGCTCCGGTGGTTTGCTTTCGCTCATTCTGGGTCCCTCCTCAGCGACGTCAGATTACCTGTTTCCGCAAGGCGAGTGAACTGAGGTCGCAGGGCGCGATGGCCGTCGCGGAATCGGTACGTTGCGCTTGACAATTCTACAGGCGTCCAATACGGTATTTGTTTGCCTGATGAGCTTCAGGGAAACCAGTTCATCGCACGTTTTCAGATTCGACATTCGTTCTGAGTTGTTGCCGGGAGGAGAGAGGAATGCCGCATAAGCTGACGAATATTCTGGCGCGGGTGCCCAGCGACATTGAAATCGCCCAGGCTGCTAAGCCCATCCCGATCGACAAGATCGCCGCGGAGGTGGGCATTCTTCCGGACGAACTCGAGCTCTACGGCAAGAACAAGGCGAAGGTGCACCTCTCGGTTCGCGACCGCCTGAAGAACGTGCCCAACGGGAAATACGTCGTCATCACGGCGATCACGCCCACGCCGCTCGGCGAGGGCAAGACGACCACCACGGTCGGCCTGAGCCAGGCGCTCGGCGCGCACCTGGGAAAGAAGGTTTTCACGTGCGTGCGCCAGCCGAGCCAGGGACCCACCTTCGGCATCAAGGGCGGCGCCGCCGGTGGAGGCTATAGCCAGATCATCCCCATGGAGGAATTCAATCTCCACCTGACGGGCGACATTCACGCCATCACGGCTGCCAACAATCTGCTTGCCGCGGCCATCGACACGCGTTGGTTTCACGAGAGTGCGCAGAAGGACGAAGCGCTCTTCGAGCGCCTCTGCCCGCCCGCCAAGGACGGCAGCCGCCGCTTTTCTCCCGTGATGTTGCGCCGTCTGCGCAAGCTTGGCATTTCGAAGACCAATCCAAACGACCTCACGCCGGAAGAGCGCAGCCGGTTTGCCCGCCTGGATATCGATCCGGACAGCATCACGTGGCGTCGAGTGACGGACACGAACGACCGCATGCTGCGCCAGATCACCATCGGCCAAGGGCCCGAGGAAAAGGGCATGACGCGCGTGACCGGCTACGACATTTCCGTCGCGAGCGAGATCATGGCGATCCTTGCGCTCACCACCAGTCTTGCCGACATGCGCGAACGGCTGGGCGCGATGGTCATCGGCACGAGCAAAGCAGGCGAGGCGATCACGGCGGACGATATTGGAGCTGGCGGCGCGCTGACCGTGTTGATGAAGGACGCGATTCAGCCCAACTTGATGCAAACGCTCGAAGGCACGCCCGCGTTCGTTCACGCCGGGCCATTCGCAAATATCGCGCACGGCAATTCGTCGATCGTGGCGGACCAGATCGCGCTCAAGCTGGTCGGGCCGGACGGGTACGTGCTGACGGAATCCGGCTTCGGCGCCGACATCGGCATGGAGAAGTTCTTCAACATCAAGTGCCGCTACAGCGGTCTCGTCCCCAACTGCGTCGTGCTCGTCGCCACCATCCGCGCCCTCAAGATGCACGGCGGCGGGCCGAAAGTGGTTGCCGGGCAGCCGTTGAATCACGCCTACACCGAGGAGAATCTCGACCTCCTGGAGAAGGGCTGCTCGAATCTCGCCAAGATGATTCAGAACGCGCGCCTCTTCGGGATTCCGGTGGTAGTCGGCGTCAACCGCTTCCAGCACGACACGCCTGCCGAGATCGAACTCGTGCGCAAGAAAGCCAAAGAGGCGGGCGCGATCGATGCCGTGATGGCGAATCATTGGGCGGAAGGCGGCGCGGGAGCCGTGGAACTCGGCAAAGCCGTGATCGCCGCGTGCCAGCAGCCGAGCAACTTCCAGTTTCTCTATCCGCTCGACATCAGCATCAAGGAAAAGATCGAAACGATCGTCCGCAAGGTGTACGGAGGCGCCGCCGTCGAATACTCGCCCGAAGCCGAGAAGAAAATCGCCCTGTACACGCGCCTGGGCTTCGACAAGCTGCCGATCTGCATGGCCAAAACGCATCTGAGCCTGAGCGCCGATCCGAATCTGAAAGGCGCGCCCACCGGTTTCACAGTGCCGGTGCGCGACGTTCGCGCGAGCGTCGGCGCAGGCTTCCTCTATCCGCTGCTCGGAACGATGAGCACGATGCCCGGGCTTTCCACCCGGCCGGGTTACTACGAGATCGATCTGGATCTAAAGACGGGTCAGGTCATCGGCCTCTCGTAGACTTCGTCGGTGAACTACGCCGCGGGTTTTCCGGGCAGGCTCAGCTTGGCTTGGCAATCCACCAGCGTCTCAAAGCCACGACCGTCCAGACCGCCTCGACGATACCGAAGGGCCAGGCGCCTTGCAGGAATCCGTAAGCCGATCCGAGCGCGCAGGCGCCGGCGAAGCCGAGAATGAACCACCTGCTGCGCTTCTCAAGCGCGTAGCAGACGAGCATCGCGGTGACTGCGAACAATCCGAAGAGTGAAAGCCGGCTCAAGCGATCAGTTTAGTCCCAGCCGCATCAAGAAGAGATAAAGAGCCGCAAAGATTCCGTAGCGGCGCAATGGGTCAGTTTGCAGCCGAATGCGAGCCGGTGCCTCCCAGATCGCGTTCCTAGACAGGGATGCCGATAAACGACTTGTCCGATCATCCGACGCAATATAAAAGGGCGCCCCTTTTGGAGTAGGGTTTGGGTGCTTGCCTCAACCCCTACAGAAAGGAACGCCCTCAATGAATAGCAGAAAGTATATCGGGATGGATGTGCACAAGGA
>Ga0187872_10001454_pt1 | contig 23951 bp, 22 predicted proteins | sample June2016WEW_16_4_FD_132973 | JGI IMG/M metagenome (GOLD analysis project Ga0187872, IMG submission 132973) | Peatland microbial communities from SPRUCE experiment site at the Marcell Experimental Forest, Minnesota, USA - June2016WEW_16_40 | ecosystem: Environmental > Terrestrial > Soil >...
CACGTGTCTTGCCCCTTGTATTTTCCGGTTACGTCGATGACCCGGAGCGACGGCGTGACTGCGCCGACCTGACGGCCCGAAACGATCGCGCCGCCGGTGGCTGACGTTGTCGTCGCAGCAGGCGCCGCTGCCGGAGCAGCCGCCGCAGGGGCCTCGCTCGACGCGGCGGTGCTGCCGTTCGCCGCAGCGGCTTCCGCCATCTTGATGGCGTTGGCGGCATCGGTTCCGTCAACGGGATACTTCAAGGCGACCCACTTGTACCAGCCGCCCTCGAGAATCTTCGTGTTCAAGTAGCCGAACTCCGCCAGCTTCTTGTACATGTCGATCGAGTCTTCATCGTGATTGCACGGGCAGTAGAGGACGAGCATCTTGTTGCGCGGAAGGCTGATCGGAGGCTTCACCTGCGGCACCCAGGGGTAGTTGATGGCGCCGGGGATGTGTCCATCGGCAAAGGCTTCTTCAGGCTGAGTATCGACGAGCACGAAGGTCGTGTCCTTGTCCTGCATCATCTTCAACACATCGGCTGGCGCGATGAACTGCGGCGGGGGCGCCTCCATCCCGGGTTCTCCCAGATCGTCCTGGGCCGAAACCGCCGGGACGCAAAAAGCCGCGCCGAACAGAACCAAGCACGCAATCGCCAGCCATTTGCCGATGCTCATAAAGGCCTCCCTACATCTCGTAGGCCGAGATGCCCTTCCATATCGTTAGATTCCTGGGCTGGAGAAAAGGTTCCATCCCCCCGCTCGCGCCATGAACAATTCCTCGTATCGAACCGCTTCCAAACCTCTTTTTTTCAGTTACCTGTGGATGTTACTCACGGCCCCAAGAGGTGTCAAGTTACGAGCTTTTAGCTGCTCCTTGAAGCTGAACAGGCTTGTTGCCGCCCACATAAGTAGACGTAATGGGGAGGGATGGGTTTCAGGGAATCTGAGTGATCGGCACTCTGACTCATTTAGGAGAATGTAGCGGCAACGCAAAGCCGTAGACGACGCCGTCCACAGCGAAAATCACGTACTGGCGGCCATCGAGTTCATAGGTCAGAGGGCCGGTGCCGAGCGAGCCTCCCGGATACATGTGCCACAGAGTCTTCCCGGTGGCTGCATCCAGTGCAACCAGATTCGCCGAGCTATCTGCGGTAAACAGCAAGTGACCGGCAGTTGTGAGGATGCCGGATTGTCCGCCACGACCCGCTGTATCGGCCGTCCATCGAACCTTGCCCGTCTGATAGTCGATCGCCTTAAGCATGGACTTCGAGGAGAGGAAGAAGTCGCGTCCCGCCCAGCCCTCTGCCGTCTTTCCCGGCATGGTCAAATAGAAAATGCCCATCGACTCCCGCGAATTCACGTAGAAGAGACCGGTCTCGGGATCGAAGCTCGGCGCCTGCCAGTTGGTTCCCACGCCGCCGGTGACCAGCACGCCATCGGGCTGCGGGTCCTTGTCCGGCCTTGGAATCGGCACTCCGCGCTTGTCGAAACCCGAAAGCCAGTTCGCCGGAACGAATGCCGTCGATACGAGAGCCTCGCCGTTCGTGCGATCGAGCACGAAAAACAAGCCGTTCTTTCCGGCCTGCGCCAACATCTTGCGCGGCTTGCCTTGGAAGACGCCTTCGAACAGCACCGGCGTCATCACCATGTCCCAATCGTGCGTGTCGTGCGGCGACGTCTGGAAGTACCACACCAGTTTTCCAGTGTCGGGGTTGAGCGCCACGATCGTGCAGGTGTAAAGATTCGCGCCAACCCGCGTGTCGCCGTTTTCGACCGGGTGCGGATTGCCCGTTCCCCAATAGAGCAGATTCAATTCCGGATCGTAGGTGCCGGTCAGCCACGTCATGCCGCCGCCGCGCGTGATCACGTCCGTATCGTGCGGCCAGGTATCCCAGGCCGGATCGCCGCGCTTGGGCATGGTGTCCCAGCGCCACTGGATCTTGCCAGTCATGGGATCGAAAGATTCGAGAAAACCGGGAAGGTCGGCGGTATCGCCGGATGTGCCCACAATGAGGTGATCTCGAACAACCAGCGGCGCCACCGCGCCGAAAGCCTTGAGCGCCGGATCGTCGATCTGAACCTGCCACAGCAGTTTTCCGTTGCGCGCATCCAAACACAAAAGCTCGTCATCGGGCGTCGTCATGTACAGCCGGTCTTTGTACATCGCGGCGCCCTTGTTGCCGCCGCCGGCTGCGCCCGGACGCTGAAAGTGCCAAATTTGCCGCCCGGTGCGTGCATCGACGGCCCACATCTGATTCGCGGCGGTGACGTACAGGATGCCGTCCACCTCGATCGGCATGGACTCGAGAGATGCCGTGTGTGACTGGAACGCCCAGGCGAGCGTGAGCGAGCCTACGTTGTCTTTGTTGATCTGAGTTAGCGGGCTGAAGCGCCGGCCGGTGTAGTCGCCGTTGAACGTCGGCCACATATCCGTCGCGGGTTTGCGCAGAGCGGCCGGATCGAGTTCCTGCGCCGGCGACCACGCCGCGCATGCACAGATCAGTGCGACCAGAGATGCGAGCCGTCTCACTTTAAGGTCTCTAGATAGGTGAAGATGTTGTGCAGGTCCGCGTCGGTGTACTTGTTCAGCAGTTCCGCGTGCGCCTTGAGCGGGTCGTGTACTTCGACTTTCTTGACCGTGCTGCGCGACCAGGAGTGATACCAGCCGTCCGTTCCCTGGATCGCGACGTTGAACCCGTCGTTGAGCACCAGCGTTCCTTCGAACGTCTTGCCCGAGGGCAGTGTCACGGTTGCGGTGGACGGCACGCCCGACGGGTAAAGGAAATGCGTCTCCAGATCGGGGGGATTGTATTTCTTCGCGATGCCCGCAAGGTCGCCGGTCACCGAGTGGCACTTCGAGCATCCGCCCGCGCCATTGAAAGACGCTTTGCCCGCTTCGACCGTGCCTGTCGCGAGCCGCTCGGCCGGAATGTCGTTGGGATAGGGACCGACGCGCGTATGGAGATCGAACAGAGCGAGTTGCGACTGAATTAATGCGAGAAGATCGGCAATCTGGTCTTGACCGAACGGGTACGCAGGCATCCCCCGGTCGGCGCGCCCCTGCGTGACCACGGGACCGATCAAATCTCCGTTCTTATCGTGGCGGACGAGGCTCGAGCGAATCAGATCGGGCCCGCGGCCGCCCGTGGCATCCTCGCCGTGGCACATGGCGCAATTCTGTTTGTACAGCGCGCCGCCGCGTTCGGCAGCTGCGGCTTGCGCTGCTTCCTTCTCCGGATTTCGCGGCGGAGGCTGCTGCGCACTGGCGCAAAAGGCCACGGCTAAAGCGGCGAGCACAATCAACGCAAGCTTCTTCACTATCGACCCCCCCGCATCAATATCGTTCCGCACGGGCCTCGTTCTAATGACCCGCCTTCGTCAAAGTCGCACCGCTGACCTTCTTCGTCTGGTGCGCCCAGTTCGTTCCGGGATAGGTAAAGAGCAGATCGTACCCGGGCGAGCCCCCGGCCACCACGATGTGAAAATCGTCGGGGCTCTGAACGACCGGGATCCGCCCACCGGGCTTGAGGTTGTCCAGGAAAATCTGCGCGCGATCCGGCCGGATTCGCCCGTCGGCTATCGACGCGCGGATGAACTCCTCCTCCGTGCCCTGCCCGAACGAGACTTCTTTGGCTAACTTCTCATAGGGCACGCGAGTCTGCTCATAGAGGTATTCTTGCAGGCTTCTTCGCGTGTAGCCGTGGTTTGCGAGTTCGACCGCGCAATCAGGATGCAGCACGAGGATATGTTTCTGGGCGTGAGGCCAGACCACCCCTCGATTCCGAATTTGCGTGACAACCTGATCGATCACGCCTTGCGCTGTCCATGGCGCCACCGCACCGCCGCCGAAAATCACCGGGTTCCCCGACGACGACACCGTCACCGTGTTGTCTCCGGCCTGAAAGCCCTGGCTCACGTTGTACGGTTCCCACGGGCTCTTGGCCGTGTCCTCCGCAAACGTGTAGAACGTGTACGCTTCGAGCCGCCCAGTGAGCCCCATGAAGTTTACCTGCGGCCAAGTCTGCCCGAGATTCAGCAGCGAAAGCTGGAGCGCCCGGCCTACGGTGCTATTTGCCCGCCATCCGTGGCCTAACATGCCGATCCCGGAATTGAAGTTGAGCTCCTTCGCGATGGGACCATCCACAATCACGACGGGCGTGAACGATCCTGTGGACGCCACCACGTGCGTCAGGTCGTAGTGCTTGTCGAGGAAACCTTCCATCGCCGCCAGAATCACCGGGAAATACTCCGGTTTGGCTCCGGCCATAACCGAGTTGATCGCTATCTTTTCCACTGTCGCCGTGCCGTTCTTGGGCGCCACTTGCCCGAGGACTTCCTTCGGTGAACGCGTCGTCCCAGCCTCCATCGCTTTCACCAATTCGGGGGTCGGCGGAACGATCGGCAATCCGTCGGCCCAGTGATTATCGAGGAACAGATCGTTCACCTTCTCCGACGCGTCCAGGAGGTCCTTCCCGGTCACCTTGATGTTCGCGCTTTCGACCTGCTTTCGCGCTTGGTCCGGATGCGCTTCCTCGGCAGTCAGCGGCCGCGTCAGCGCCGCCACCATCTTGTCGAAGAATGCTTCGACAATCGGCCGTACCTCCTGCTTGTTCGCGCGCGCCACGTAGTACTTGTCCGCAGGAAGCGCCAGCGTGCGAATTCCCGGCATGCCGCGGTCTTTCGCCGCCGACATCGCGTCGTCGAGAAACTCAGTTGTTGTGAAGTAAACTCCCGGCATTCCTGTCTTTTCGATCTCGATCGTGTCGTGGGAACCCCACCACGTGCAGCTCCCTCAATCACCGACGCCGAAGACAAACAGATCGCCCTGCTGCTTCACCGTGGGATACCACTTCGGGAGGTCCGTGATGGTCTGCGCCGCCGGTTTTGGATACATCACGATCGTCGCCGTCGGATATTTCTGCTTCAGCATATCTGCAAGCGCGTCGAGGAAATTGCTCGCGCCGTATTTGCCGTTATCGATCAGCACGATTTTCTTGCCGTCGAGATTTCCGCCGCGCGGGCTGATGCCCAGCGTCTTCGGAGGAGGAATTTCGCCGCGCGGATTCATTACCTCCAGCGTCACCTGCGCCGCCGCCGACCCGGCCATGCACAGGCCGCCGATCAGAAGCACAGCCGCCAGCAGCCAATTCGTGTTTCTCTTCATGGCTTTCTCCCCAATCTCACTGGAACGATCGCATGAAATCGTTTTAGCGCAAGCGTCCTCAAGATAGACAGCGAGGTATCCAATGTCAATCACATTGCGGCGCGCCCCTGCCTACTGAGACCAGCCGGACGTCGCTCCGTACGGTAAACCCGTCATCACCGCCACCACGTCGTGAATCTTGCCGTTCATCGCGCTTTTGCAGAGAAATCGCAGGAATCCGCGTCGCATTGCTCCGCCTCTTCGAACGTTCGGTCAAGTTTTCGCGCACGACTGGACGCCAAGAAACCGGGTCGCCTGAAGCTCTTGGGACACAGAGGTTCCTCGATCGGCTACTCCCCGGTCGATTGCCTTTAGGGCGCCATTACGGCAAGCCGAACGCGAAATAAGTAGTGCCGGCCGTCACGAACACGTACTGCTTCCCGTCCACCGCATAGGTGACGGGATTCGACCGCAACGAAGAGCCGAGATAAATATCCCAGAGCGGCTTGCCGGTTTCGGCGTCGAGCGCGAAGAAATTGCCTTCATCCGTTCCGGAAAACACCAGCCCGCCCGCCGTCGCCAGAGTGCCCACCCACGATGGCGAGTGCAGCCGGAACTCCCACTTCATTTTTCCGGTTGTCGCGTCTAGGGCCCGGATCGCGCCGTAGGCGTCATCGCCGCTGAGCGCGCGTTCCCCTCCCGCGCCCATGGGAAATTTTCCCATCTCCCACTTGGTGGAAGTTCCCTTGACGAAGTAGGATCCCATTTCACGCGCGTCCACGTAGAAGAGCTTGGTCAGCGGGCTATAGGAATTGCTCGTCCAATTGATCGCGCCGGTGATGCTCGGGAACACCAGGTTTCCTTCCGGGCTGGGGCCCGTGTCGGGCAGCACGATTGGTTGTCCCTTGGCGTCGAGTCCTTTCGCCCACGTCTGCTTGGCGTAGGGAACGCCGGTGAGGAATTCGCCCGTCTCGCGATCGAGCACGTAATAGAAAGCGTTCCGATTCGCGAAACCCAGAAGCTTTCGCGGCTTGCCATTGATGGCCCCGTCAAACAGAATCGGCGGCTCGGACGCATCCCAATCGTGCGTTTCGTGTGGCGAGAACTGAAAGTACCATTTGACTTTCCCGGCATCGGGATCGATCGCGAGCAGAGCGCACGTATAGAGGTTACTTCCGGGCCGCGCGTCTCCGTTCCAGTCCGGAGCAGGATTGCCCGTGCCCCAATAGACGAGATTCAGATTCGGATCGTATGCACCCGCATTCCAGGTGGTGCCGCCGGCCGGCACAGAATCGCCCCACGTTTCCGAGCCGGGTTCACCCTGCAAGGGAACGGTCCAGATGCGCCAGAGCCTCTTGCCGGTCTTCGCGTCGTAGCAATCCAAAAGGCCGCGAACCGCCGCTTCGCTCCCGCCGGTCCCGATCATGATCTTTCCGTTGAACGCGAGAGGCGGACCCGTGATCGCATATCCCATCTTGTTGTCCGCGACGACCGTGTTCCAGATCACGGCGCCGCTTTTCGCGTCGAGCGCCACCAGGTGCGCGTCGATCGTCGCGACGTACACTCGATCGTCCATCACCGCCACGCCGCGATTCGTCTGAAAGAGTCCGATCGCAACCACATTCTTCAGAATGGGCGACCACGTCCAAAGCTTGGCACCGGTGTGAGCATCGAGCGCCGTCACCGTGCTCGGCGGTTCGGTGACGTACATGATGCCGTCCACAACGACCGGCGACGTTTCGACGTTTCCTGCGGGGCGACTGGGCTGGTACGCCCAGGCCAGCTTCAGCCCGGCAACGTTTTGCGGAGTAAGTTGCTTGAGACCCGAGAAGCGCTGGTCATAGTAGTTGCCGCCGTATGTAAGCCAGTTCTCGGGTTCGCTATCCGAATTCACGATACGTTGATAGGGCACTTGCCCAAAAGCCGGAAGCGACGTTCCCAGCGCAAGCAAGACGAGGGCGTATCGGATGGCTTTCATTGGGCGCCTTTCAAGCCGGCCAGGTATGCGACCAGGTCGTCCAGTTGGGTCGCCGACAACGTGTCCTTGAAGCTCGGCATCACGCTTCTCCCGGGCAGTTTTTCCAGTTTCTGCAAATCGAGTTTCCGGAACGAGTGAAACCGGCCCGCGGCGTCCTTCAGTTCGATCGTGAACGAATCCTCGTACACGCGCGTCCCGTCCACGGAGTCGCCGTCCTTAGTAACCACGTGGACAAACAGGAACTGCGTGAAGCGTCCCCGCTCCATCGCCCCCGCCTCCTTGGGCAAAACTGCGCCGGGAGTCAAAAGCGTCGTGCGCAAATAGCTGGGCCCGCGCATCGCGCCGACCCGCGTCAACTCCGGACCGACGCCGCCACCCTCGCCACTGATAATGTGGCATCTGGCGCACCCGCTCGCGTCGTAAACCGTCTTCCCTTTTGTCGGATCGCCCTTGGCTACCTCGGCGTCCGCCGTGTGACCCAGCGTTCGCAGATAGCCCACCACCTGTCCGGTCTCATCGACGTTCAGCGATCCGAACCCGTTCATTCCCGTGCCCGGAATCCCTCCGCGAATGATCTTGCCGACCTCCTCGTCGCCCAGCCTCTCCGCCACTCCCTGGAGACTCGGACCGTCGCTGCCGCCGCCGTCCAGTCCATGGCAGTTCGAACATGTGGCTTCGTACAGCACTTTCCCTGCGGCCACGTCAGCGGGAGAGGTCTTGGCGACGACGGGAGTGGTGTCGCGTGGGATTTGCGCTTGCGCGGCCCATCCCCATGCAAGAAAGACGAACGCGGCCACGCAGCATTGCCGAATCGCGGTCATGCGCATTCCCCCTTTGAATTTCGCTGTGTTGCGCAAATATCACACGCAACTTTGCACTGTCAAGCATTCCGCTCGATGCAAATGTGGAGTGATTGGCTCAAGCGCGAGAAAACAGTATCGCTGATAGCCTTAGGGCAGGCCTAGGCTTCCGTAAGCTCGCGGATACGTCACGATGCCCCACGGAGTCTGAAATCCCCCGATAACCTTGATGGGCTGATACGACTTCGCGTCGATCACGTACACGTTGTTCGACCGCCCGCAAGCCAGCAGAATCCTCGAATCGTCCGGCGTGAACGTGAAATGCCAGCAACGCTGGCCTACGGGCGCTTCCCCGAGCAGTTGCAGCGAGTCCGATGAAAACACCTGGAGCTTTCGCGCCGCGGCTGCGGCAACGAAGATACGCCGCCCCTCTCGGTCGAACGCAACTCCGTAAGGCTTGGCCGCGGTCGCCACCGAGCGAATGACGTTGAAATTCTGGTCGAGCGAGAGCAGCGTGCCCGATCCTTCCATCGTCACCGCGTACGAATTCCCCTGCGGCGACACTTTCACGCCTCGAGGGCGCTTGCCGTAAGACGCCAGGTTGATATTGCTGAGGAGCTTTCCGCTTTCGATTTCGTATACCCCCAGATTGTCCTGCCGCTCGTTGGCCACGATCAGCAGTTTGCCATCGGGCGAAAACTCGAGTCCTTCCGTCTCCTTGCCTGCCGTAAAACTCCGGCCCTGCGACCAGTCGTGCGTATTGAATGCCACGATCTGCGAAGGCGGTTCATTCTCGTCCTCTTCTTCGCCTACGGCGGTCTCCTTGGGCGGTCCCGCTGTCGAGCCCGGCTCGTACGAGGTGAAGAGCCACGTGCCGCTCGGGTTGAGCTTTACGAATTCGGGATTGTCGCCTACATGGAGCCGTCGGACGAGGCGCATCCTGCGCGTATCGAACACGGCCGCGTCCGCCGTGTCTTTGTCTGCCGTCACCAGATACTTCCCGTCAAAAGTCAGGCCGAGTCCTCGCGGCGCGATATCCGGCGGATGAATTCTCTTCACCACTTCCAGCTTGGCCAAATCGATTACGCTGATTCCGCCGTCCTCTTCGGTCACATAGGCGACGTTCGTGGGAATGTGAAAGAAGCGCACGTAAACCAGCCCGGCGCACCCCAGCACAACAATCAGCAGCAACCATCCCGCGAATCTACCTGGTTTCATCCACACCTCTCGATTCCAATCCGTTCGTCTCGCGATTCACCCGGCCACACCCTCCTGAAACGCGGAAATCGAACCGGGGGTTACCTCTTTCCGGCGAGATGTATCGGAAGTTCGGCCAGGTTGTCGAGCATCAGGTCCGGCGGATGCGCGCGCAGGCCGTCCGTGCCGAAACCGTAGCTGACTCCGCAAGCCCATGTTCCGGCATTCCTCGCCGTCCGCACGTCGACCTCTGAATCGCCCACGATCATCGCCTCGCGCGGGGCCGCCGCAAAATCGCGGAGCAGAACGTTTGCGCCTAGCGGGTCGGGCTTCTTTGTAGCAAAGCTGTTGCCGCCGTACACGTACCGGAAATAGCGCGCGATGCCGAGCCCTTCGAGGATTGCCTTGCTGAACTTCACGGGCTTGTTGGTCAGGACAGCCAGCCCGCGCTCTTCCAGCCCTTCGAGCGCCTCGCGCACGCCCGGATAGGCGACCGTATTGTCGAGCATGTGCGCGCGGTAATAGGAAAGAAAGTACGCCAGGCCTTTTTCGGCTTCTTCATCCGTCGCGCCCTCGCCGAGCGCGCGCCTGACCAAAGTCGGCGCGCCATCCCCAACGTAGCCGAAAATCGTTTCGTCCGCGAGCGGTGCGCGGCCCATGTGCAGCAACGTCGCGTTGACCGACAGCGCCAAATCTAGCTTCGAATCGATCAGCGTCCCGTCGAGGTCGAAGACCACCACTCGCACCCCCGCAAACTGTCCGTTGCTGCCCTCGTCCATGCCCTCTCGCGCTCCCTCGCGAATCCTCCATCTTACTACGTAGCGCCCCGCGAATCGGCCGGTTCATCTTGGCCGGCTCCCCCGTTACCAGAACGAACAACACCCGAGCTTTTTTCCTCGATGCCTCGCCCCGAACGCTATTGTGTCCGCATAGGCGCAAGCCGGCTGGCAGCCCTCAGCCTTGGGGATGATTACTTTGAGCCGCATCTGGGAGGCGTTGAAACAGGCCCAACGACATCGGTCGCGCGCGTCCACCGATCTCGATCGGCGCCGAAGTCTGCGTCAGCCGCACGCCGCGCCGCTGCTCGTCTACGGCTCGGGCGCGGACAAGCAGCCTTTTCACGAAGAGGCGGAAACCATCAACGCCAGCGAACACGGCTGCCAACTCGCGCTCGACACTTGCGTCGCGCGCGGCCAGCGCCTCTTCCTCACCAACACGCACAATCAAGCCGAACAGGAATGCCGTGTGATTCACGCCAGCCGTCGCGGCCGCAGCAAGATCCGCGTTGGCGTCGCCTTCACCGCTCCCGCCCCCGAATTCTGGCGCGCGTCGTAGCGATCCGCTCTGCCAGCCTCAAGGAACATCTTGGGCGCACTCATTTTCAGGTGGATTCTCCGCCGTCGGTTTTTGGGCTCCGCGCGCGTGCTGTTACAATGCCTTGTCTCCACAACGCCACAATTTCACGCTGAGGCCCCATGGCTGAAATTCAACCCTTTCGCGCATATCGCTACGACACGAACCGCGTCGCCCTGAAAGACGTCCTCACGCAACCGTACGACAAGATCACCCCCGCGATGCAGGACCGCTACTACGCCGCGAGCCCTTACAGCCTGATCGCGATCGAAAAAAGTCGCGTGCTGCCTGGCGATTCCCCGAAGAGCAATGTTTACACGCGCGCCGCGCGAACCATCGACGAATGGATCGCGCAAAAGATTCTCCTCCAGGATGCCGTTCCCAGCATCTATGTCTACGCGCAGGAATTCGAGGTGCCGGGGAGCCACACGCGCCGCGTGCGCATGGGCTTCATCGCCCTCACCCGCGTTGAAGACTACGACGCGCGCGTCGTCTTCCGGCACGAGCGCACGCTCTCCGCTCCCAAGGCCGACCGCATCGAGCTGCTCCGCCGTACGCGCGCGCAGACCGGCCAGCTCTTTCTGCTCTACGACGATCCCGCGCGCCAGATCGACGCCTGGCTCGAGCAAATCGCACGGACGAAATCCGCGCTCGAGCTGTGCGATGAATACGGCGTGACGCATCGCCTGTGGCCCGTCAACGATCCGGCGTTCATCGAGCGCATTCAGAAGGCAATGGCCCCGCAGAAGCTCGTGATCGCCGACGGCCACCATCGCTACGAAACGGCGCTCAACTACCGCAACGAATGCCGCGCCCGTTCCGGCACGGCCGATCCCTTCGCCGCGCACGAATTCGCCATGGCGACGTTCGTCAACACGCATTCCAAGGGCCTGACGATTCTGCCCACGCATCGGATCGTCGCCCATCTCGCGAATTTCGATTTTGACCGCTTCCGCAAGGCCGTCGCGTCCTATTTCGATTGGTACTCCTATCCATTCGCGGACGCGCAGGAGCGCGAGACGAGTTACGCTGAATTTCGCAAGGACTTCGAAGGACAGAACCACGGCTGGCGCGCGATCGGTGTTTACGTCGGCGCGGGGAAGGAAGGCGCGGCTTTTTATCTTTTCGTCCTGCGCCGTGGCATCGATCTCGATAATCTGCTGCCGAATGTTTCGCCGGCGCAACGCGAACTCGACGTCGTGCTGCTCCATCGCCTCGTGCTGGAAAAGGGTCTCGGAATCACGGTCGAGGACGTCGCGTCGGAACGGAACATCCGCTACGAACGCGAGATGGAGGCCGCGCTCTCCGCCGTCGATCGGGGTGAAGGGCAGATCGCGTTTCTGCTGAATCCCGTGCGTGTGAAGCAAGTCATCGACATCGCCTTGAGCGGCGACGTCATGCCGCAAAAGTCCACGGACTTCTATCCCAAGCTCCTGAGTGGAATCACGATCTATCGCGTGGACGGACGAGTGGAAAAGAATCGAAGTAGCGCTTCAAAGCAGAAACGCGCGGAGGGAACGTAGATCCCTTCCGCGCGCCGAAGAATCCGGCCGGCCCTCCGTCAAACGGGAAGCCGGCCCGCCCCGACGGACTACTTTCCGAAGCTCTGAATCGCTGCGGCCTCGCTGTCGTAGGTGTCGAAGACCGTCATCAGCTTCGTCACCTGCAACACTTCCTTGAACTTCGTTCCGAGGTTCGCGAGCTTCAGCGTGGCGCCCTGCGAACGCGCGCTGTGGAACGTCGCGACGAGCGTGCCGAGACCCGCGCTGTCGATGTAACTGACGTTGGCGAGGTTGAGAACGATCTTCTTCTTGCCCGCCGCCAGCAAGCTCTTCACTTTCTCGCGGAACGCGTTGCTCTCCTCGCCCAGTACGACCCGCCCTTCAATGTCCAGCACGTTCACCCCGCTCACATCCCGATCGGTCATTCGCAGTGCCACGTTCGTGCCTCCTCGAAAAATTCAAATTCGTTCTTGCGCTGGTCGGATAACAAGCCGCGCCCAGGCTGCGGCAGGACGTGCCCTGTCCTCAGTAGAAATCCGAGCAAGACATATAATAGCCGCAATTCGGACAGATCAGCTTGCAGCTCCGTGCGCCAAGCCGCGTCGAGCAGCGCGGACAGTATTGGGAAGCGTACTCCTGCTCCCCGCGGATTCCACGCGCCGCCGTGGCCGGCTCAACACTCTCCCCCGCGGGTTTGCCCGATGGAATAGTAGCCGCTGGCCAAGCCATCTCCGGCTCCTTTGGAGCGACGTTTATAGCACATCCCGCGCACGGGGAAAAGCAAGCGTCGCCCATGAACCTGGCGCCCGAACGGGACCCGCTGGATGCAACCGCGCCCCCGGCCAGAGCGTCTCATAAAATAGAAGCGAGGCAGCCATGACAAGCAAACTTCAGTTTGGGCTAGCCGCAGCGATCCTGCTTGGTTCGTTTTCCCTCAGCTCGTCCACCGCGCAAGCGCAGCGAATGGCCCCGGCTTCGGCCTCGCGTGTGGTCACCGTGCAACCGCGCCCAGTGCGTAGCGTGCGCCGAGTAACCCGTCGAAATGGTGGTTTAGCCGGCGCGAGCTTCGGCGCAACTTCAAATGGATTTGCGCCAGCGAGTAGCTCGTCCCTCTCACTACAGCAGTTGCTCGATCCAGTTCCTCCGCCTGGATTTGACTACGCGTACCTATCTGCGATGGATAGCGACCTGGGCATAAAAGCCTTCATCGATCCCGCGACTCAAATGCGGCTGGCCGCAGCGCGGCGGTTCCTGCGTGGGACGCGCGGATTCGGCTTCGGTGGCTCCGGTTTCTACATCCTTGATAGCGGGGGCGAATACGCCGCGCCTGATGAGGAACCTGCTGCTTCTGAACAACCGGCGCCGCAGCCACAGATTATTGTCTTGCAGCAGGCTCCCGCAGCCCAACAAACCGAGGCGCAGGCTGGACCGGAACCTGCAATGGAAACCCCAGCGCCGCTGCCCGATGTGGGTCAATTCACGCTTGTGCTTCGGAACGGCTCCCAAATCCAGGCGGTCGCGTTCACTCGCTCGAACGACAAAATTGTGTACATTACCGTTGAGGGGAGCCGCCGCACGATTGCCTTGGCCGATCTCGACTCCGCCGAGACGGTGCGCGTCAATGAGGAGCAAGGCACGCCGCTTCAGCTTCCGATGTAACCGTCAGCGTCTGCCGGGCGAAAAGACGAGACCCGCGCCGATCGCGGCGAAAACTCCCGCATACAGGAATCCCGCCGTAACGTTCACGCCTGACCAGAGCGCGCCCACCGCGATGCTCGAAACAAGATCGCCGATTCCATTCGTTGTTGCGAGGACTCCGAAGCCCGATCCGCGGACAGCATTCGGCAGCAGCTCTGCCGCAAGCGACTTCTCGACCGATTGTTGAACGGCCCCGTGCACGCCCGCGAGCCCAAAAAGAATGGCGAGAACGGCAATGGTGGGCCGTTCGAAAATGAATCCGATGTAGGTCGCCGCGCCGATGGCGTAGCCGGCGGCGAGCAGCCCTCGTTTCCCGACGCGATCTGCCAGCGCGCCCGCGGGATACGAAGCCAGCGCGTTCACCACGTTGTAGAACGTGTAGAGGCCGACAGCAACGGTCGCGGCCCGGCCCACGCCAAAACGCGGCGTGAGAATCTGGCTCGCCCGCAGGATCAGGAGCGTCGGCGCAAAGTCCCCCATCCCGTGCGCAAGCACTCCGCCAAGATAGTGCCAGTAGGGCCTGGGCAGTTGCGCGAGCCGCGATGCGAAACTCGTGAAAGGATATGCTGCGGGATGTCCATCCTTCTCGGCTGCCGGCGCGAGAAACGCGAAGCACACGGCCGCCGTTAGTCCGGGAAGCAACGTCCATCTCAGGACGCCGCGCGCGCCGAGCACCCCGAGCAGCGCCGTTGCGCAGAGCGGCCCGAGCACCGCGCCGAGCGTATCCATCGCGCGCTCGAAACCGAAGGCGCGCCCCTCCTGGCCCGGCGCGACGCAATCCGCGAGCAGCGTGTCGCGCGAGGGCCCGCGGCTGCCGCGCCCCACCCATCCGAGCGAGCGCAGTGCAAGCACCATCGGCCAGCTCTGCGCGAACGCATAGCCGAACGTCGTAAGCGCCGTCGCGCAGTAGCCCACGATGCCGGTGGGCTTGCGCCATGGCGCGTGGTCGGCAACGAAGCCGCCCGCGAGCTTCGCAAAGCTCGAAAGCCCGTCGGAAACGCCTTCGATCACGCCGAGCGCCACCGCAGGCGCCCCCAGGCTCGCCAGAAACGCCGGCAGGATCGCTGTCGCTGCTTCGTGGCCCCAATCCGAGAAGAGACTTGCGAGTCCGATCCCAAGAACGCCGCGCGTCAGCCAGCGTTTCGAGGAAAGAGACGCAAGCGAAGGTTCACTCATGATGATCGTGGCGCCCCACGGCTTATCGTATGCGGCGGGTCCGGTCGGCACAAGTCGCGATCCGGCGGTGTAGAATCGGCGGCCAGAACATGCGAGCCGTGATTCAACGGGTAAGCCACGCGCGAGTCGTTGTCGACGGCCGCGCCACCGGCGAAATTGGCGCGGGACTTGTCGTGCTCGTCGCCGTGGGACGCGAAGACTCGACAGAAGCCGCGGCATCGATGGCTGAAAAGATCGTGCATCTGCGAATCTTCAACGACGATCAAGGCAAGATGAACCGCTCGCTGCTCGATACCGGCGGCGCGATTCTCGCCGTCTCGCAGTTCGCGCTTTATGGTGACGCGCGCGGCCAGCGTCGCCCCAGTTTCATCCAGGCCGCTCCGCCCGACCAGGGCAAGGCGCTCTACGAGGAATTCGTGCGCGCGCTCAAGGCGCTCAACGTGCGCGTCGAAACCGGCGTATTTCAGGCTCACATGTCCGTCGAGCTTGCGAACGACGGTCCCGTCACCATTCTTCTCGACTCCGACAAGCTCTTCTAAATTCCCAGGCAGCTTGCTAAGTCGCCCCGCCTGCCTTACGCTTTTCCACGGGGTACATCCATGAACGAAATCGAGAGAATCCTCGACCAGATGGATCGCTCGTTTTCCGGCGACGCCTGGCACGGCCCATCTCTCATGAGCCTGCTCGACGGCTTGTCGGCGGAAGACGCATCGAAGCACCCCGTTCGCGGGGCGCATTCGATCTGGGAGTTGGTGCACCACATGGGCGCATGGAACGCGATCGTGCTGCACCGTTTGCATGGAGAAGACGTCGAAGTCACGACGGAGCGCGATTGGCCTCCCGTCTGGGAAGTGAGCGAACCGGCATGGAAACGCGCGCTCGAGAATCTGTCTGAAAGCCACGCGCGCTTGCGCAAGGCGGCTGAAGGATTGACGGACGAACAGCTCGAGCAACGGGCCGCCGGCCCCAAATATTCGCGCTACGTGGTCTTGCACGGAATTATTCAACACGACCTTTATCACGCGGGCCAGATCGCCATCCTGAAGAAAGCGTTGCGGTGAACCAGAGTCTGTTTTTGCACGTGGCCTTCCACTCCGATCCGCTCGCTGAGCTCGCGTATTTCGTCGTGCTCGCCGGCTGGCTTGGCTTCGTCGTCATCCTCGTCCTGGGCAAGCGAGGCTCCGCGCCGGGCGCGGCAAAGCGCGACGTGAAATCCGCCTTGGGAATGCTGTTGCAGGGCGCCAGTTACGCGATCTGTTTTGGCTTTTTCCGGACGTACTTCTCGCCCTTCCTGCCAATGCCAAAGGCTGCCGAAGAGGTCCTCACCGGCGTGACCGTTGTGCTCGTGATCGTTTCCGTGTGGCTGTGTTGGGCGGCTGCGCGAACGCTCGGCAAGCAGTGGGCGCTGGTCGCTCGCGTGATTGAAGGCCACGAGTTGATCACGGCGGGCCCGTACGCCATCGTGCGGAATCCGATCTATCTGTCGATGCTCGGAATGTACCTGGCCTCGGCTCTCGCCGTCAGCCGGTGGCGGGCTCTCCTGGGCGGGCTTATCGTGTTCCTCGCGGGCACCGCGATCCGTATTCGCACCGAAGAAAAACTCCTGCGCGAGACGTTCCGCGCGCAGTTCGACGACTACGCCCGCCGCGTTCCTGCACTCTTGACCCGGCTTCTGCGATAGGTGGATGTAACCGCCGCAGAAACCCGCGCGTCCCATCGATTTTACTGGTAGTATTCTGCTCGGCTCTTGGGAGGGGGACCTCAATTCATGCGTTCTAAGATAATGAAATTGGCTGTTGCGATCGTATTGCTTGCGCCCCTCGCCCCGGCGGGCATGGCGCAGAATGCTGCCGATTGGCCGATGTATCGCCGCGATCTGGGCGGCACGGGCTACTCGCCGCTGAAGCAAATCAACACGGCCAACGTCGCGAAGCTCGCGCAGGCGTGGACCTTAACGTTGTCCGAGCGCGGCGGCCTGGAGGTTACGCCGATTGTCGTCAACGGCGTGATGTACATACCTGGCACCGGACACATCTTCGCGCTCGACGCCGATTCCGGAAAAGAGATTTGGCGCTACGATGTCGCTCAAGGACCCACTCGCGGCGTCGCCTATTGGCCGGGTGACAAGGATAATCCGCCGCGCATCATCTTCACCACCTTCAGCCGCAAGGTGATTGCTCTCGACGCTGCGACCGGCAAAATTGTGCCCAGCTTCGGCAAGGATGGCGTGGTCGAACTCACGGTCGGCTACAACGGCGTTCCCACGATTTACAAGAATCTCGTTTTCCTCGGAGCGAGCGTCGGTGAACTGCCCGTCGGGCCTCCGGGCGATACGCGCGCACTCGATGCACGCACCGGCGAGCTTCTTTGGACTTTCCACTCAGTTCCCCAGCCAGGCGAAGTCGGCCATGAAACGTGGCTGGACGATGGCTGGAAGGGCCGGTCCGGAACGAATGTCTGGGGCTGGTACATGACCGTCGATGAAAAGCGGAATCTCCTCTACATGCCCATCGGCGGGCCTTCTCCCAACTACTACGGCGGAGATCGTCCGGGCGCCAACCTGTTCGGCAATTCCATCGTCGCTGTCGATGCCGATACCGGAAAACTGAAGTGGTATTTCCAGACGATTCACCACGATCTGTGGGATCAGGACTTGCCGCCGGGAGCCGGCCTCGTGGACATCGTGCAGAACGGGAAAAAGGTTCCTGCGCTGGTCGCGATCGGAAAAACCGGCCTGATGTTCATCCTCAACCGCGAAACCGGCAAGCCCGTGTTTGGCGTCGAAGAGCGCCCCGTTCCCAAGGGCGATGTGCCCGGCGAATGGTATTCACCTACTCAACCGTTTCCCTTGAAGCCCCCTCCGCTCGCTCGCATGAGCTACAAGCCGGAGGATATGGTCACGGCCGACGACACAACTCCGGAGCACGTCAAGGCCTGCCAGGATCTGCTCGCAAAAAACGGCGGGAGCTTCTACAACGCCGGGCCCTTTACCGGTTGGCTCTATCACGAAGAAGGCACGCCTCCCAAAACCACAATCCAGTTTCCCGGAGGAACGGGCGGCACGAATTGGGGCGGCGTCGCTACCGACCCGTCCGGCTACATTTTCGTGCAAACGCACGACACGTCGCTCATCGGCTGGCTCGAGAAGAAAAAGTCCGGTTTGGTGTACGGCCGGGGCAACGAAGGTTCGACGCAAATATATGACCGGGGAAGCGTCGACGGCCCGGGCCCCTATTTTAGCTTCAGCGCGCCCATGAAGGACGCCAACGGCAAGGTGATCGGAAACTGGCCATGCCAGAAACCGCCTTGGGGAAAACTCTATGCGATCAACGCAAACACCGGCGACATCGCCTGGCAGTCGGTGATCGGCATTACCCCGGGACTGCCGCCAGACAAGCAGAATACAGGCGGCGGTGGCAGCGCCGGCCCCATCGCAACGGCAGGCGGCCTGGTCTTCGTCGGCGCAACGCCGGACAATCGCTTCCACGCGGTCGATTCCAAGACAGGAAAAGAACTCTGGTTCACCGACCTTGGGAAGAACGCCAACGCAAATCCAATGACGTATCAGGGCAAGAGCGGGAAGCAGTACGTCGCCATCGTCGCCGCCGACAGCGTGCACGTGTTCGCCCTGCCGTAGTCGGGTATTCTCCGGCACGCAGCCCGCTCGGCTGCGTGCCACGTCTTCCCTCTTCTCGAATATTCCTCTCCGTCTTTGTGATCCAGGCGTACCTGCCCGCGCACGCGCCGTGGCTGTCTTGATATATATCGTGATACGATATAATTGGTCTCGGACTATGGCGCGGCCAATCGACTACGCGGCTCTCGCGGATTTCCGGTACGAAATCCGCCGCTTCCTGAATTTCAGCGAGGGCGTCGCGCGCGCTGCGCGTATCGAGCCGCAGCAGCACCAGGCGCTGCTGGCGATCAGAGGCTTGCCTGCCGAATCGGAGGCAACGATCGGTGCGCTGGCCGAGAGGCTTCAGATCAAGCACCACAGCGCCGTCGAACTGACCGGACGGCTCCAGGCCCGCGGCTGGATCCGGCGCACCCGCAGCACGGCGGACCGCCGGGAGGTTTTGCTCGACCTTACGCGCCGCGGCGAAAGGATACTGGAAAACCTGTCGCTTTCGCACCGTAAGGAGCTGCACATGGCGGGGCCGAGATTGATCGAAGCGCTGCGCTCAGTCATCGCTCGCGGTGAAGTTGCTTCGAGTCCGCGTCCTCCGTTCCTCGGCGGGCTGCGCCGCGGGAATAAGCCGCAGCGACGCAGAGGTAGCCGTTAATCCCCGCCCCGTTGGGTTGGGACACGCAAGGAGGAATTTCCTCGTGGCATCGTCTGCAAGAAACGTCGAGCCCGCGAGTTCTGCGGGCTTTCGGATCGGATACATTTCGCTTCTGGCGGCGCTTGTCGGCGTCTTGGCGGGGATCATCGCCTACGTTCTATATGATCTGATCGGTCTGTTCACGAATCTGGCGTATTACCACGAGTGGTCGTTTCACTTCCGCAGTCCCGAGCACACCACGATTGGACTCTGGATCATTGTGACTCCGGTGATCGGCGGCCTCATCGTCGGTTTCATGGCAAAGTACGGCTCCGACAAAATCAAGGGCCACGGCATTCCGGAAGCGATGGAAGCGGTGCTTACTTCCCGCAGTCGCATCGAAGCAAAGGTCGCGATCCTCAAGCCGCTTTCCGCAGCGATCGCCATCGGAACGGGAGGCCCGTTCGGCGCCGAAGGACCCATCATCCAGACGGGCGGCGCCTTCGGCTCGCTCATCGGGCAATTGGTGTCCACGACTGCCGCCGAGCGCAAGGTGCTGCTTGCCTGCGGTGCGGGCGCGGGCATGGCGGCTACGTTCAACACGCCGATCGCCGGCGTAATTCTCGCTATCGAACTCTTGCTCTTCGAATTTCGCGCGCGATCCTTCATTCCTCTTGTGATCGCCAGCACGCTCGCCACGAGCGTCCGCGCCGTCCTGCTTGGCCAGAAGTCCATGTTCACGATGGGCAATGTGAATTTCGACCCGCTGCACGGCCTGCCCTTCTACGTCCTGCTCGGCGTGATCTGCGGCGGGGCGGCCATCGGCTTTACGAAGTTGCTCTACTGGGTGGAAGACCAGTTCGACAGGCTGCCCATCAGCGATCTCTGGCATCCGGCCATCGGTGCGCTCGGGCTCGGAATCATTGGTTTCTTCATCCCGCGCGTTCTGGGCGTCGGGTACGACACGATCTCAGATATCCTCAACAACAATCTCGCATTCAAGCTGCTCATCCTGATCGCGGTCTTCAAGGCTCTCGCGCTCGTAATCTCGCTCGGCTCGGGAACTTCGGGCGGTTTGCTCGCGCCGATGTTCATGTCGAGCGCGGCGCTCGGCGGAGTCTTCGCCATGGTCGTGAATCTGATTTTTCCGGCCGCGCACCTTTCGCCGGGAGCCTATGCGCTGGTGGCGATGGCGGCTGTTTTCGGCGCTGCTTCGCGCGCCACCTTTGCTTTCATCGTTTTTGCGTTCGAAATCACGCGCGACTACAACGCGATCCTTCCCTTGATGCTCGGTTGCGTGATTGCGGACTTGATCGCGCTCCGCTATCTGCCGGCTTCCATCATGACGGAGAAGCTCGCACGCCGTGGCCTCCATGTTCCCGGCGAATACGAGGCCAGCGTTGTGAACATGGTCCGTGTCGCCGACGTGATGAGGAAAGATATACAGCCCATTCCCGCTGATATGACGGTCGGGGAATTAGCCGGCCGTATCGGCCACGACGCGCGGCGTGCCGAAAGCACATCTCCCAAAGAGCCTGCGTTGAATCTCGCCGAAGGACTCCCGATCGTCGCGAAGGATGGCCGTCTGGCCGGAATCGTTACGCACGGCGACCTGCTCCGCGCACTGGAAGACGATCCCGAAGGGCGGCTGACAGTCCTTGAGGCGGGATCGAACACGCCCATCGTCGCATATCCGGATGAGCTCGTCGCCGATGCGCTGCACCGTATGTTGCAGAACAACATCGGCCGCCTGCCGGTCGTAGCTCGCGCCAATTCGCGGGAGATGGTCGGGTACCTGAATCGCTCCAGCATCATGGAAGCCTGGACTCGGCAAATCGACGAAGAAGGTCTGCGCGAACACGGCTGGTTCGCTGGCTGGCGGAAATCAAACGCAGGTCCGTCGTGCTAGTGAATCCCGAGTTTGTCGATGATGCGAAGGATGTCCCCGGCGGAAATGTCGTAGAGCGCGTGCTCGTCTTCCTGCTCGAGCCGCTCGCGGAGGTACTCGGCGGCGATGTAGCTCGCCTCGCGGTCGCTCAGATTCCGGCCCGCGCGCTCGCGAAAAGCGACGAACCCCGGATGCGCCAGGCCGAGCACCACGCCCTTGCCGTCCACGAAGAATTTGCAGTCCATCGTATCGCTATGGCGTGTGGCCGTGCCGTTCCAGCAATGCGAGAAGCGGCACCGATAGACGTAGTCCGTCACTTTCGAAGGGATGTCGAACGCGCCGATGAATTCGCTCATCGCCCCGGCATTGGGAATCGTTGGGACCGCCGCTGCTTTTGCCATCTTGAGCCCTACTTCCTCGCTCCCGCCACTACGGGCTGCTGCAAATGCTGATACGCTCGAATTGCTGCCGCCACGCCTGCGCCCGCAGGCAGGCGAAAACCCTGGTCGAGTAGGGTCTTTTCCAGCGCGGCGAGGAAAAGAAGCACATTCGTCTTCTGGCACGAATAGCCCATCAGCCCGATGCGCCAGATCTTGCCCTTGATGGGGCCGAGCCCGCCCGCGATCTCGATATTGAATTCGTCGAGCAACTGCGCTCGCACCTTGCCGTCTTCGATTCCCGCAGGAATGTTCACGGCCGTGACGGTTACCAGGCGGTCTGCGGGATTCGAAACAAATAGCTCCAGACCCATCGCTTCGAGACCTGCGATCAGCGCCTGCTGATTGTGCAGATGACGTTCCCAGCGCGCTTCGAGCCCTTCTTCTACCACCGCCCGCAACGCCTCGCGCATCGCATAAATCAGCGTGATCGGCGGAGTGTGGTGGTACAGCCGATCCTTGCCCCAATAATTCATCGCCGTCGTCAAATCAAAATACCAGCTCCTCACCGGCTCTTTCCGCGCGTGCATCACTTCTTCAACGCGCGTGTTTACTGTGATCGGCGCCATGCCCGGAGGCGCGCTGATGGCCTTCTGCGAACCGCTGAAACAGATGTCGATGCTCTGGCCGTCCACGTCCAACCGCACGCCGGCGAGGCTTGCAACCGCGTCCACCACGAGCAACGCGCCTAGCTCATCGGCAACCTTTCGATAATCCTCGATCCGCTGAATGACGCCGGACGAAGTCTCGCCATGGGTCAAACCGACAAACTTGATTTTTTTCCCTTTGCCTGCGCGCAGGACGTCACCCGGATCGACCGTGCGGCCGTAGGGCGCTTCCACGCGGATCACCTTCGCCGGAATTCGCTCCGCGATAATGGCCATGCGCTCCGAAAAAGTTCCGTTCACGCAGACGATGCACTCATCGCCCGCATCGAGAGGGTTCATCACCGCTGCTTCGATGCCGCCGGAGCCGGACGCGGAAATGGGGAACGTGATCCGGTTCTGCGTCCGAAAAACTCTGCGAAGCAGCGCCTGCACGTCGTCCATCACCCTCGTGAACCATGGGTCCATGTGGCCCACGATCGGCGCCGCCATCGCGCGATACACGCGCGGGTCTACGCAAGACGGCCCCGGCGTCAGCATCAGGCGGTCCGGCGGCGTAAGCTCGCCGATCGTTTCTCGTTCAGGATCAATCATTTGCTTGTTCCTCGCGGACTATGATTTTACCAACTTTCGCGGACCGCCTGGAGCTAACGTGCGGCAGGCAATCGGGAACGAAAGAGACACTCTCCAGCCCAACTGCTAGTCTCCCTAAATCGGGCCGTTCCGGTCAACCTCCAAAATGGAATCTCTTGACCGGAAGAACGGCAGGTTCCGCCGATTTCGCGTGCGGCTCCAGTCGCGCGAACTGCGCCGATGTTTGGTGAAAACTGCGAGTGGAGGGGTTAGCGGTTTCGCAACTGTTTCGGCGGCGTGTTGAAAGGCCTATACCCGTGTGCTAGATTGCCAAAACGACCCCAAATGACACTGGCTAGCGAAAAAACCGTCGCCGGACCCAAGCCGAAAATCTCGCGGGTCGAAGTGTATTGGCACACGGTGCGGTATCGCACCGTGATTCTTTATGCGCTCATTCTGCTGGCGATTGTGGCTTTATCCGCCTACCTCGTTTTCCCGGACGTTTCATCCAAAGCGTTGCAGCGGCTCTCCGACGCGGTCACGCCGCGCGACGGCAGCGTGGCCAACCCCATGGCGCGGCAGGCCCGGTTCGTCAACCTGGATGGCAAGGTGCAGGTGAAGAAGGTCAATTCGCTACAATGGGTGACTGCGGATTACCAGCTCACCCTCGACAAAGGCGATGAGATTCAGACCAGTCAGGACGGCGTGGCCCGCGTCGCGTTCGCGGACGGAACTCAGTACACGGTCAAGGGCGACACGTTTGTGACCGTCGAGGAAAACACGGTCGCGCAAGATCGCGCCTCGCAGGTCGGCGTCCATCTCGACACCGGCCAGGTGGACTTGTCCACTGGAACGTGGCAAGTGCCGGGATCGAAGGCGGAGGTTTCATTCGAGAACGCCGTGGCATCCATTCGCGCCAATAGCCGCGCGGCTGTGCGCAGCGATCCCGCTACGAAAGAACAGGAAGTCACGGTCGATTCCGGTAGCGCTGTCTTGGACCGCGGAAGCGAACACGTTGACATCGGCCAGTACGAGCGGGCGACGTTTGCGGCCGGCGGCGCCGGACCCATCACGAAGACTCAGGTCCTCGCTCCCCCGGAGTTGTCCGAACCGCTCAACCTTCAGCCGATCATTTTGGCCGATCCGAAGCGCGATCCGGTTCACTTCGCGTGGAAACCTTCGGCGACGGCGAAGCTGTATGATTTCCAGGCCAGCACGACCACGATGTTCAATCACATCGTCATGGAAAGAAAGACCGCTGCGACGGCCGTCGATATTGCCGGTTTCGAACCCGGCGACTACTTCTGGCGAGTGCGCGCGATCGACGAAAAGAACAACGTGAGCGACCCGGGCGA